>Ga0115011_10002916_pt1 | contig 11749 bp, 9 predicted proteins | sample TroAtlMetagenome_2_FD_88705 | JGI IMG/M metagenome (GOLD analysis project Ga0115011, IMG submission 88705) | Marine eukaryotic phytoplankton communities from Atlantic Ocean - Tropical Atlantic ANT8 Metagenome | ecosystem: Environmental > Aquatic > Marine > Oceanic | place: Tropical Atlantic... | reverse complement strand
GGCTCAGGTCAAAGCGATGTTCGACACGGCGCTTTCTCATAACGACAAGATTGACGTAATTATTAATAACGCGGGTATCGACCATTTTCCAGCTCCGCTAACTGAAGTCGATGACGCCATGTTCATGAAGAATATTCAGGTCAACTTAGCTGGCGTATGGTATTGCATGAAAAACGCCCTCAAGCATATGACGGCGACAGGCGGTGGCCACATCATCAATATTGCCTCTGTAGCTGGATTGCGCTCTGCGCCTATGATTAGCGCTTACAGCGCTTCCAAACATGGGGTAGTGGGGCTTACTAAATCGGCGGCGGTGGAATACGCAAGGGCGAACATTCGCATTAACGCTGTTTGTCCAAGCTTTGTAGATACCCCTATGGTGCAAGGCGTTTTATCAAAATTGGATGAAAGAGGCCAAAAAGGGCTTATTGGCGCAAATCCAATGAAGCGTTTGGGTAAACCAGAAGAGATTGCTAATGCCATTGCTTGGTTGTGTAGTGATGAGTCGTCATTCATGACGGGTCAGTCAGTAGTACTCGACGGTGGTATGTTGGCCTAGAGCAGGCACCGCAACAAGCGTTAATAAGAGAAATTAAGCACACAGCACTTTATCAGCAAGAATTAAGGATATGACAATGAAGAACCTTTTTGATTTAACAGGAAAAGTGGCACTGGTTACAGGTGCAAGTCGCGGTATCGGTGAGTCTATTGACCGTTTGCTTGCCCAGTATGGCGCGCATGTAATTGTATCAAGCCGCAAAATTGACGGCTGTGAAGCCGTTGCTTCTTCAATTCGTGACGCAGGCGGTAAGGCGACAGCGCTAGCGTGTCATGTAGGTGAAATGGAGCAAATTACAGAAGCATTTAACGTCATTAAGCGCGATTTTGGAAAACTGGATATTCTAGTAAACAACGCGGCAGCCAATCCTTACTTTGGGCATATCTTAGATACTGATCTTGGCGCCTACAATAAAACTGTAGACGTCAATATTCGTGGCTACTTCTTCATGTCGATTGAAGCTGGCAAAATGATGAAAGAGCAGGGTGGTGGCGTCATTCTCAACACGGCATCGGTAAACGGTGTAACACCAGGCGACATGCAGGGCATTTATTCTATTACGAAAGCTGCGGTTATCAGCATGACTAAGTCATTTGCAAAAGAGTGCGGTAGCTTGAACATTCGCGTAAACGCATTATTGCCAGGTTTAACCGATACTAAATTTGCGTCGGCGTTAACAACTAACGAGCAAATCTTGAAGCACGCGCTTAAAGTTATTCCACTAGGCCGTGTCGCTGACCCAGATGAAATGGCGGGCACGGTATTGTATTTAGTATCAGACGCTTCAACCTACACGACTGGCACGACAGTGGTGGTAGATGGTGGTATGCTAGCGTAATTAGATACAGTTACGAGATACGACCATGCATATATGGGTTGACGCCGACGCGTGCCCTGCAGTGATCAAAGACATTCTTTTTAAGGCAGCCAGACGTACCAAGCTGCCTTTGTCTTTGGTGGCTAACCATTCTATGTCTGTTCCACCAGACAAGCACATAACCTTAACGCAAGTGCCGTCAGGCTTCGATGCTGCTGACGATTATATAGTAGAGAAGTGTGAAGCGGGTGACTTGGTGATTACCAATGACATTCCATTGGCCGCTGATGTACTGGCAAAAAATGCCCTTGCATTAAACAACCGTGGTGAAGAATACGATAAGTCGTCTATTAAGCAGATACTGGGCATGCGGGATTTCATGGAAACCATGCGCTCAAGCGGCGAACACACAGGCGGCCCAAAAGCCTTCTCCCAACGTGACAAACAAAACTTTGCCAACGCACTAGACCGACTCCTCACCCAAGGCCTCCGCAACCTCAAATAAAACATTGGGGTCAGAGTACATTAATTTTGGGGTCAGAGTACATTTCTATAGCGCGATCTGATCAGCGAAAATAATGGGGTCAGAGTACTTTAAACACTGAAAAAAGTACTCTGACCCCATTGAGTTTTAGCAATCTCCACCACCGCCATCACTGCTGCAAGATGAGCTTGAGCTGCTGCTTGGTGTGTATATCGCTGAGGCGCCATCGCTTTGAGAGCCTGGCGTACCGCCGCGAGTCTTGGAAATAAACGTAATTAGGAACATCAACGCACATAGCGAAATAATAGCGATAGATGCTTTCCATTCACCGGTTATAGCTCCGCTATAACACGAGTACGCAGCCACGGCTAAACTAACAAGCCTTATTAGTAACCTCATAACTATCTCCTTTTTACCGGAAGGCATTAGGGGGAAAATGTACTCTGCCCCCATTTTTGCCATTTTTTTGGGGGCAGAAAAGTACTCTGACCCCATTATTTGGTGGTTATTTAACGATGGTCATCTCTTCGATGAGGTTTGTTGCACCGTCAACGTATTCCATTACCCATAACATGTAGCGGCTATCTACATGGATGGTACGGGTTGTTTTCGGGTCAAAATCCCAATCAGAATTTACACTCTCGAATGTACCGTCAAACAACAGGCCGATAAGCTCTGCTTTTGCGTTGAGCGTTGCTGAGCCTGAGTTGCCGCCTGTTGAATCTAAATCGGTAAGGAAGTTCACCGGCACGCTGTTAATAGCTTCTAACTTGTAAGGGCCGTATTTCTTGTCCTCAATAAGCGTAAGCTGCTTTTTAGGAGAGTCGAAAGGTGTCTCGCCTGTGTCTTTCTCAGTAATACCTTCAAGACGAGTAAACGGCTCGTAAATTAGGCCGTCTTTTGGCGAGCCGCCCATTACATTACCGTAAGTAACGCGCAGCGTACTGTTTGCATCTGGATAAGCAAGGCTGCCCAAAGATTTTTGCCACTCAATAATGGCACTCATGTATTTAGGGCGAAGCGCTGCAGCTTTACCGCTTAGCGTTTTGCTCTTATCTTCAATAGCCATCTCGGTATCGAACAGGGCAACCGCAAGTTTAATGAACGGGTCGTTGCTATTTTCGAAATCAGCACGGCTTGCAGTTAACCATTTCAAACGTTCTTCAGTGTTAGTCAATGAAGTCTTGTCGTAAAACGCCTTTAACTTCTTCTGAAGTGTTTTTCCGTCAGTATCACTATCAATGCCTACTGCTTTATCGAACGCGGCTACTCGGTTTTCTTCAGGCTGTTCAAGGTACATACTAATCATTTTTTGCCAAACGGCCTGATCAACGGCCGGATCAAAGCGACGCTCAATGCGCTCTACGCCTTCTTTCAGGCGAATTTGATCGCGGTCCTGAAATCCAGATTCACGTTCTGCGTCCGGCTTTTCTTTTTCGATGGCATTGCGATAAAGGGTTTGGGCTGACGACAAGAGTTGTGCACGACTTAGGTTGTTGTACCAGAAGTTCTGCTTGTTCATTTGCATTTGTTCAGCACTAACCGCATCAAGATCGGCTAGTGCTTGCTTCATTTCACTCTTACCGTTTTTATCAAGCCATGCAGCTAGTTGCTCTTCACGCTCAGCGCGACGTGGAACAAGTCCAACGCGTTTAGCGCCAGAAAGCTGGCCCAACGTATTTTTGTGGAAGTTATTAAGACCCGCTAACAATGCTTCGTATTTGATACGCGCATCGCTGCCTTCTTCAGATGCACTTTCGATAGTCTTGATCCACGCGTCTACCAGTTCAAGGTAAGTGGGATATAACCAATCAAACGTGTACGACACTTGTGATAAACGTGCATAGCGATTAGTAGAGCCAGGGTAGCCCGCTGCCATAACAAAGTCGCCGTCTTCAAGTCCAGCTGCCGAAACTTTTAAGAAATGCTCAGGTTTAAACGGCACGTTCTCTTCACTGTAATCAGCAGGTTTACCGTCTTTACCCACATAAGCACGATAGAAAGAGAAGTCGCCCGTATGACGAGGCCACATCCAGTTATCTACATCACCACCGTATTTACCAATTGAATCAGCAGGCGCGTAGGCAATACGCACGTCACGAATTTCCATTTGCTTAATTAGCTTATACTCAAGGCCTTGGAAAAACGAAGGCACAGAGCAGCGGAAGCCCGCTTCAGACTCACATTCTGCAATTAATGCTTTGCGGTTCGCTTCAATGAGGTCGTAGCGCTCGCGTCCTTGAACGTCATCGCTGATACCGCCAATGACATTGTCGGTTACATCAGAAAAATCGACAGTAACGAACATGCGTGTACCCGGCGCGGCCGGCAGTTCTTCACCAATTTCTTTTGCTAGGAAACCATCTTTTAAATAGTTGTTTTCTGGGGTGCTGTTATATTGAACAGAGCCGCGCGCACAGTGGTGATTAGTAACGGCCAAGCCTTTGTCAGAGACAAACGATGCTGAACAGCCACCTAATGAAACAATCGCGCCCATAGGAAACGCGGTTAGGTCGTTAATACTACTAGCAGGGATTGCTAAGCCTGTTTCTTTTAAATCGCCGGCAATTGAAGGGAGTTGTTCTGGCGTGAACATGCCTTCCTATGCATTTACTTGCATTGCACTGCCAAGTAGCGCGGCAGAAAGACAAAATACACTTACTTTAGACATGGGTGATCCTTGTTCTTGTCGTTAATCTCATTGTTATAAGTCAGTCGTAATAAATACCAAGTTAACGTGTACGTCAACATTGTTACAGTGTAACGATTATATCCGGCTTGCCCTACTAAAAGGCGTATAGCGCACTGCGTGAATTTGTTAAAAAGTGTGACTAACCGCTACTGACAGCGTGGTTGGGGCGTTCATCGCAGAAATAGGAAGACGGGTAATTTGAAGGCAATAAAAAAGGCAGGGTGTGAACCCTGCCTTTCGAATCTTAAGAATCAATAGTTCGTACTTAAAGCACTGATACCAATGCTTTAGCAAGTGTTTCTACGTTTTCTTGGTTGATGCCCGCAATGTTCACGCGGCTAGAATCAACAAAATACACACTGTGCTTTTCACGCACTTCGCGCACTTGCTCTGGAGTAATACACAAGAACGAGAACATACCTTTTTGGTCGTTTACGAAGCTAAAGTCTTTAGGCGAGCCATTATCGTGAAGGTTTTGAACTAGCATTGCACGGAGTGATTTCATGCGATCGCGCATTTCGTTCACTTCAGATACCCACTCGTTGTTAAGGGCTTCGTCAGCTAGGATAATGTCTACCAACGCGCCGCCGTAGCTCGGTGGCATAGAGTAGATGCCACGTGCGATTGACTGAATTTGACCCTGAGCAATTTTACGGGTTGCTGAATCTTCAGTAATGATGGCAGCCAAACCAACACGTTCGCGATAAAGGCCAAAGTTCTTAGAGCAAGAAGCTGCAACGATAACCTCTGGTAGGTTTTCTACCAACAAACGCATGCCGTACGCGTCTTCTTCTAAACCTTCACCAAAACCTAGGTAAGCCACATCGATGAAAGGCAGGAATTCTCGCTCTTTCGCTACTTCTAGTACTTCATCCCATTGTGCATTAGTAAGATCAGCACCTGTAGGGTTGTGACAGCAACCGTGTAGAAGAACGATATCGCCTTTTTCAGTTTTGCGAAGGGTTTCCATCATAGCGTCAAAGCGAATGCTTGCTGACGCTTTATCGAAGTACGGGTAGGTTTCGATTTTAAGACCCGCAGAGCCGATAAGTGGAATGTGGTTCGCCCATGTTGGGTCGCTTACCCATACTTTAGCGTTGTCGTTACAACGGGCAAGTAGTTCTGAAAGAATACGCAATGCACCGCAACCACCTGGAGCTTGAACCGCTGCAACGCGGTCTGCTAATAGAACGGGGCTAGTCTTACCTAATAGCAAAGACAACATACCGTCGATAAAACCTTGGTTGCCCTGAGGCGTGATGTAGGTTTTGCTAGTTTCGGTATCTAAAAGCACTTTTTGCGCTTTTGCGACACTTGAAAGAATAGGGGTATTACCTTGCTCATCTTTATATACGCCAACACCTAAATCGATTTTGTTTGGGTTGGTGTCTTCACGAAAAGCAGCTGACAGGCCAAGAATTGGATCTGGGGCGAGATGGGGTAATACTTCAAACACGATATGTCCTCACGTTACGTTGGTATGCAAAAGATAGCAGGCTGGCATTATGCCACCGATGGTAGAAAAAACGACCCCTAAAGGTTGAAAATATTTCAATTAGTCGAGGAAAGAAAACGTAAACGAAAGTTTCATTTCAAAAACACCCTAAATTGAAAAAGAAAAAGCGCGGGTTTCTTGTGCTTCGCCTTTGTCTGAAAAGCGTCGTTCTTTCCAGGTCAGCGTATTGTTTTTATCTACTAATAGCAGTGTAGAGGTACGCGTTCCGTATTTTTCGGATTGAATAAAAATGGAAGACAACGCCTTTTCCCACTCATAGCCTACGCCCGTGTCGGGTAACAAGGCATCGTCAGCTTTATTGTCGTAACGTAAAATATCAAATAAGTCTTCATCATTAATGATGTTTTGTTTGGTGACATAATTGTTCAATGCGGTAACGCCCTGCGTGACTTTTGGCCAAGGTGTGGCAATATCCGCGTTAGACAAACCGTAGACACCAGTGTCGATAATGTGGGTCGAATTGTTTACGTTGTTGTAAACCTTAAGCGAATTTATATCTCCGAATAACAGGTTGTAGCCGTTGTATCGGTGGCGCGCTTTTTCTAGCGTTGCCAAGTATTGTGATTGTGCAACAGACTTCATTTCGACTGAGTCGTGCTTCAGCCAGTTGGCGACTAATTCACCTCGCGATACCGCATTTTTATTGATGTTGTGTGGGCCCCTTACATTAGTAAGTGCCGCCACATATCCGTTACGCGTAACACCCATCCAGGTTCCATTAGCTTCTAAGTCTTGTCCGGCGAGCAAATGCGGGTGGCTTTTCCAGAATGAAGACGGCGCGGTTGGTCGTGCGTAAAACTCATCCCGATTCGCAGCGATGATAAGCGGGTAGTCATCTCGCATATTGTTTGCGATAAATAAAATACACATAGCTATATTAAGCCCATATTCTCTAAGAATTCAAAACGCTGCATTGTTAACAATTGCGTTACAAACCCATTTTGATTACTCTTCGCCAAATTGCGCACTCTCCAACGTTTTACTCTGTTAATTAATATGCGGGTACAATATGGAAAGTAAAGCGCTTTTCGTTACGGCATTCCACTTCGAAGCCTCAGAAAATAAATTAGCAAATAGATAACCTAAGTGTACTAAGCAGAGCATAATAATAATGACAAAAACCTCACACCCTCAAACCCACTCTCAACGGGCCAATAGTGTTAACGTTGGAGAGCATGTTCCTCGCAAGTGGCCCAACTGGTTGTCGTCGTTCGCAGCGTGGGTGCTGACAAAAAGGGGCTGGCGTGTAGAAGGTGAACTAATCAATCAGAAAAAAGCCATTTTAGCGGTAGCACCGCATACATCGAACTGGGACTTCTTTATTGGCTTGTTCGTGGTTTTTTCCTTTAAGCTAAACATTAATTTTTTCGGAAAGCACACCATCTTTGCGCCCCCTTTGGGCGCTATTGTTAAAAGGCTAGGCGGCATTCCTATAGAGAGAAGTAAAGCGCATGGGGTGGTCACGTCTATTGCAAATAAGATAAAGGAAGCCGATCAATTAATACTCGCGTTAGCGCCAGAGGGTACACGGAGCCCCATTTATCCATGGAAAACAGGCTTTATGCACATTGCACGAGAAGCCGAAATTCCTATACAAGTCATTGGGTTGGACTACACCAGAAAAATGATCGTGTTGGGGCCAATTATTCAGAAAGTGACTAACATAGATGAACAAATGCAAACTATTTATACGTTTTATGATAATGTTTGCGCAAAATATCCTAAAAACTGCATTACAAAGCCATAATCATTTCTATTGAAGTGGTAAGTACGCAACCGTATCAACTCAGAGTACTGGTGCGCACTCGGCTCGGTCGCAAACATCTATTTTCGGAGCTTCACCCGTGACAAAATTGGGATTCACAACCCGTCAGGTTCATTCTGATCGCATGCTAAATACGCCTGAACATGGTGGTGTTCACAGCAGCACGTCTAATTCAGTTCTTTTCGAGTTTAAAGATGCGCAGGGCATCATCGATGCGTTTCAAGGTAAACGAGCTGCTCATGTTTATTCTCGTTCATCGTCACCTTCTGTGGCGGCATTGCAAAATATGCTTAATGATCTGGAAGGCGGTGTAGGTACTTTGTGTTACTCAACCGGAATGGCGGCGATAAGCAGCTCGTTATTTGCTTTACTCAAAGCCGGCGACCATTTAATTGTAAGCCAATACCTATTTGGTAATACGCGAAGCTTTTTTGAAACCATTAAAGATTTTGGTGTGCAGGTTACCTACACAGATGTGACCGACATTCAGCAAGTCAAAGAAGCTTACCAGCCAAACACAAAAGGCGTTTACACCGAAACCGTAGCTAACCCTGTGACACAGGTGGCCGACCTTCACGCCATTGGTCAATTCTGTGAAGAGAAGCACATGCTGTTTATGGTTGATAACACCATGACGCCACCCCCTGTTTTTTACGCTAAAGATGTTAAAGCGTCGTTAGTGTTTTGCTCGCTGACAAAATACATTGCAGGTCACGGTAACGTTTTAGGTGGTGCTGTCATCGATACGGGTAACTATGATTGGACTAAGTTTAGTAACCTAAAACCGGCTTATCAGGTTGCAGATACTGCACAGTGGGGCATTACGCAAATTAAAAAGAAAGGTTTACGCGATTTAGGCGCTACATTGGCACCGCAATCAGCGACGGCCATTGCCCTAGGCATGGAAACCTTAGATTTACGTTTATCACGAAGTCAGCATAATGCTATGCAGTTGGCGACGTTCCTAGATAATCACCCCAAGGTATCTAAAGTCTTTTATCCAGGTCTTGCCGACCACCCTCAGCATTTCATGGCACGGGAATACCTAAACGACGGCTATGGCGCAATTTTGAGTTTTGACCTTATCGACGGTGCTGATCCAGTGGCGTTTTTAAACGAAATGAAGTTAGTTATTTGCGCCACGCACTTAGGGGATAATCGCACCTTAGCGCTACCAGTTGCGCCTACTATTTATTTTGAGAACACGGCAGACGAGCGTGAGTTAATGGGTATTTCCGATACCATGCTGCGTATTTCGGTAGGTATTGAAGACACTCAGGATCTGATTGCAGATTTCGACACGGCGCTAAATACCATATAGATAAAATCTTCTTGTCGAGAAACACAAAAAAGGGGCGTTTGCCCCTTTTTTTATTTTAGATTAATTGGGTCTCAATATAATTGAAACACAATGGGTTTAGCTATTTTTGACTAGTCAAAACCTAGCGTAATTTGTCCACGAATTTCTCCGCTTGGGAATGCATCTGAGTGGAAGTTAGTGTAAAGACCTCCGTCTGCCATAACATTCATTTGCTCAGTGGTTAACGTAGTATTAGCTGGCACAGACCACATACCGCTGGTACCGGCAGTAAGTCCAATTAGAACGTCTCCATTTACGCCCATTTCACCCTCGTGAATGTGAGCCATGTTTGCTGTCATACCGGTAATGGTTACGCTGCCTGACAGTGCACCTGTAGATGTATTCAAAGTAAATGCACCAGCGCCGCTTGCTGTCGTAGTTACTGCAGGCACTTCTTGTAGGCCGTTGGCAATGATGCCGTACACTTCAATATTATCAGGTGTGATTTGGCCGCGAATTTCACCGCCAGTATTAGCTGCTGTATGCACATTCACATAATGACCACCTGCCAGTAGTTGCGTAGCTGTAGCTTCATCTAGTGCTATGCTTCCGTCTGTCATCCAAACGCCAGCGGTGCTTTCACTTTCCACAAGTCCTACAAGCACGTCACCATTTTCACCAGCAAACCCAGTATGAATGTGCGCCATAGTCGCATTTTCAATAGTGGTTACCGCCACAAGAGAAACGTTGTTGTTTGTGGTGTCGAAGAGCGCATAGCCAGACCCCATTGCCATGGTGTCAACTGCTGGTACCTCTTGGCTGCCGCTTAGTGAGAATGTTACTACCGCAGTTGTGTCGGGAACAATCTGACCACGCACTTCGCCATTAGGGTTAGCGGTAGTGTGAACATTTAAATACCACTCACCGCTAGTCAGCGCGTCTAAGTTGCTAGGTGAAATATTAGTTTCAGCGAGAACATAAGTACCATTACCAGCATCAGTCAGTGGGAAAGCAACCGGCCCATTCATACCAATGCCGCCATCGTGTACGTGTACAGCAGTAACATCCGTTAAGCCTGATACGTCAACACTTACGCTAAACGCCGGTAAGTCTTCGTCAATTTCGACCACTGCAGTTGCCATAGACATAGTAGTTCCGGCAGGCACTTCTTGTGACCCACTTAAGTTTACATTGTAAGTCATGTCAGCATTAAAAGCTGGTGGAGGTGGTGCTAGGCCATCAAGCAACGCTAATTGAGGTAAATCACCTTCCATCGCGCCATCTAGTGCGATAGCAGTGTAAATCTCACCATTCTCAAGCGTTAAAACGCCTGTTTCGATTGCCGCTGTTTTGGTGCCTGTTGGTGTAACCGTAACTACGTAGTCACCTTCTGCAAGACTTACGTAACCTGTTTCAACAAGCTCGCCAGTCTCATAGGCAATATCGGCAAATGCCGGGTCAACCGCATCAATTTCGCCATCTGCGGTTACGTAAATATCGACGTTACCCGCTGAAGGTGAAGCATGTACAATACGCACTTTCGCTTCTGTCGCTACGGAGCGGGGCATATCAACAAGCACATCAAGTTCTGGTGCAGCCAAAACGTTGTTTGCGATAGCGGTATAAGACATACCTACTTCTAGCGTCAACTCAGCATCGTCAATTGCCACAACACTGTTGTCGCTATCGGCTACAACGTCAATGAGATAGTCACCGGCTGCAACAGACAAATAGTCTGTGGTGCGCGGGAACTGTATTCCGTCCACCAATACTATTTCGTTATTTGCTACAACATCAACCGCTGGTGCGTCGCTGATACCGTGCACAACGCGGATAGCAGCACCTGCTTCTGCATCCCAAATCTTGAAGCTTCCATCACCGTCCGCGGCCAGTAATGTTACTGGTGAATCGCCGGTACCTACGTTATTAGTAGCAGCGATAAGCAAATCGGCACCGTCTGCAAGGTTTACCGTACCAGAGTCGTATACAACCGTTGTCTCACCGGCCGGTGTAATACGAATTTGATAATCGCCCGCAGGTACTTGAATTAAATCGGTTGCGTCAGTAAATTCAGCAGTAACAAGCGGCTGCTCGGCAGTGATATCTGTATCTGGTGCCGTAACATAAATATCAACCATAGGTGCCATTGATGCTGCATGTACAATCTGCACTTGAGCATTACCCGCGTCAACTGCGGTTTCCATACTGGTCACTGTTAAAAGCGATAACGACTCATCGCCAACATTACCTACGGCAAAAATATCGTAGTTCGTGTCAGCTTCTAAAGTAACGTCAGCTTGCAACACTTCAGCGTTTTCACCTGGAAGAATGCCTGTAACACCAATATCGTACATGCCTGTCTCAACTTCGAAGCGAGATGAAGCGACTTGGTAATCAACGCTTTCGAGATCGTTGAGTATGGCGTCATTAGCAGTGATGTTTACCATTGGTGCGTCTGATGCTGCGTGAACAACTCGAACGTTTGCGTATTCCGGGGCGGGTGTGGGCTCTTGTACGACATCGTCGTCGTCATCCGAGCAGCCAATTAAAAACAGTGGTAATATTGAACATGCAAGGAGCGCTTTGGTCCTTCTCATATTTTGTATCCTCTTAATT
>Ga0115011_10002914_pt1 | contig 11751 bp, 5 predicted proteins | sample TroAtlMetagenome_2_FD_88705 | JGI IMG/M metagenome (GOLD analysis project Ga0115011, IMG submission 88705) | Marine eukaryotic phytoplankton communities from Atlantic Ocean - Tropical Atlantic ANT8 Metagenome | ecosystem: Environmental > Aquatic > Marine > Oceanic | place: Tropical Atlantic... | reverse complement strand
TCGATACGGCGAATCCGCTGACAGAATGGGGAGTAATCGACGAAACCCCGCCTCGATCCGACCCGGATCCCGTGCGGCCAACAACCACTGCTGAACATTGCGCCGGTCATTTGCCATCCCACTGAGTGCCCAGAGCGTATCGATGATTTGCCATATGCCTTCGGGGCCATAGCCCTCCAGGAGCGCGTCACGCATTGCCCGTGCATTACGGCTCCGCTCGGGGACGGGAGTCCGTGCCACCAAAGCCAGTGGAATGCGAGGGTCCGAAAAGCTGAAAACAGGATGAAGACCGTCGGGCGCACTGGCCCAACTTCGGCTATCGGAGGGGACGATCTCCTCACAAGTGCCGACCAACTCCCCTTCCAGTTCAAACTCGTCATCGTGCAATAGGTCTTCGACGAAATCCTCGTCCTTCCCCAGCGCTCGGCCCAAAGCGAAGGCATGGAAAGCGCCCCCCTCGGTCGCCGCAACGCTCAGCGCACGGACAGCTTCGGCATGGGTCGGCAGACGCTCTTCCAAGGAATAGCCGGCCTCGAGTTGCGCGGCCCCATCAGAGGCCGGCCCGGTCGCCGTGGTGAGGGCATCGAGCCATCCATTCACCCAACGCAACCGATCCGATGCACGCTCAAAGGGCGCACTCGAGGTGACCAATGGCCGAATCCAATCGGCCGGCGGGTCCGCGTCGAACCGAGCGGCCAACAGCGCATTGACGAGGGGCACCTCGACGGACGGTAGGGTGACCTCTACCAAAATCTCCCGTTCCCGTGCGTCGGTGATGACCTCGGCCAATACGCCATCCTCTCGGGTCTCTCCGGGCGCAGCCAAGATCAACAGCGCCTTGCGTGCATCACCGGGCTCCATGAACAAGGTGAGGCCCATGAGCACCGAGCGGGACTGGAGGTGGGCGTCGTCCAAAATGAGTGCAACGGATTCAGTCTCGCCCGCACGACCGAGCAGACCGACAAAATCCTCGCCGTAGCCCAAGTTCCCGAGCGCACCACGAATCTCGTCGGGCAACGGACTGCGTTCGACATAGGGCCGGAGCAAAGACGTAATGTCGTCCCGCGCTGCGGGCATAACCGGCGGCACCATGGCGTCGACCCCATGCTCGGCAAGAAGCCGACGACGGACGGCGGCCAGGAATGCTGTGCGCCCAGGGCCTCGAACGATGACGACCCGTTGCGGCCCACCAAAAAGTGCGGCGACGGGCGCCACTTGTTCCTCGAGATCGACGAAAGGCCACGGACGCGAGCAGGCGGTAAAGGCCCACGACTCGGCGGCGCCACCACTCCCGAAGGCCGGTTTTTCGCCCGTGCGCCCCAGGTCGTCGACCAACGCGAGCCAGGCCCGACGCAGGGTCTGCTCCCTGAGGGGGCTCTCGGGTCGGGTGGAGACCAGGACATCTTCGAGTGTCTGTGGGTCCACCCCGGTCAGAATCGCGGCGCCAACGGCGACCAATGCACTCCGAAAATCGTCTATGGCCTGATCCTCTACTGACGCAGCAGTCTCCAATCGGACGATGCGCTCCGCGGCCCGCAACGCAGGTTGCATCCGTTCCGCATCGAACTCTGCGCCTTCGGCGAGGGCGCGGGTCGTGTCTTCCGAGGTGGTAGTCATAGGGTCTCCGCGAAAAGATTAGGTCATTCGACGACGGCGCACCGGGTACCAGAGGGCGCAGTTGCACGCAAGGACCCCACTTCATAGACTGGGTCCATGAGGTATCTACAAATCTTCCTGATGTGCAGTCTGTTCGGCGTCAACGGGTGCGGAGAAGGGGTCGAAGAAGAGCCACTGGTGATTCACACCAGTCGGTCGACCTTGAGCATCGCCGAGGTGGCTGCGGTTCGCTGTGATACGCCGCCTGAATTGGTCGAAGGCCTCTCACGCCAACTGGTCGAGGCCATCAATTGTATTCGCCCTGGCACTCTCGCGGATATTCCCCTGGGCGGTGATCTCCGCATGTTGCGCGAGGGAAGACCGGCCTATGTCGACGCACGGGGGTTGAACGATCTGCTCAACGCCGCCAGTGCGGGCGATCGACAAATGGTGGTCCGCTGGTCTTATCGCGATGTCGCGCTGCAGCATCTTTTCTGGCTTCAAGACGACTTCCGTAACTGCGCAGTCGCTGCCCCCGCTGGCCTTTCGAATCACCAAAACGGACTCGCCGTCGATCTCAACGATTACCAGTACTGGCAGCCGCGAATGCGCGCTGGCGGCTGGGAGAACAATCTGCCCAACGACCGCGTGCACTTCGACTTCAGCGGCGCCGAAGACATCGGGCTCGGCGCCCTCTCACTGCTCGCTTTTCAGCATCTCTGGAACCGAAATCACCCCGACGAGGCGTTGGCCCTGACGGCCGAATTGGACGGGGATACCTACACTGCCCTCAGCGAAGCGCCCATCGAAGGCTTTGAACTGGCACTGTGCGGCGCGGGTGCCCCACCTGTTGGCCCTGGACCGGTCCGCGGGCCGACAGTCGGTCAATCTGCTTGGCGGGGCTGTGATGCGTCCTCCACCCTCATCGAAGGACTTTCTGACCAGATTGCTCGCGCCGTCAATTGCATCGAACCGGGCGCGCTGACCCCACTTCGCGTATGCCGGGGCGGGGGCTGCCTCAACATCCAGGCCCCTCCGATTCCGGAGTGGCTCGGGACCGAAGCGCACGAAAGCCTCCTGGATATGAGTCGCGATTTCGACGAGCCCATCACTGTCCGATGGGTTTTCCGGGACATCGCGATTCAACATTTCTTTGCCACTGCAGGGGATAACATCGGATGTCCTCGAGCGTCATCGGCGGGCCGTTCCGATCTCAACAGCGGGCAGTCGGCTTGGTTACCCAATTACGCAGAATTCGATGACGCCCTCGAACAAGAAGGCTGGACCAACCTCGGCTCCGATCTGGATTCAATTTGGCAATTCGATGCCGAAGACCTCACAAATACCAACGTCCTGGCTTTCCAACGGCTCTGGAACCTCAATCGACCAGACGACCCCATCGACACGGATGGACTCATTGGACCGCAGACGCGCGGGGCCATCGACCGGGCCCCAGTGGCAGGGTTCGCCCTCGACCTCTGTGATCGCCCGCGGCCCCCGGCCCAGGATATGGGGACCTCCCCTCCACAAGATGCAGGCAACCAAGTCCGCGACTTTGGTCAGCCTGCCCCCCGGCGCGATGCCGGTACACCTCGGCCCGATGCTGCACAACCAGGGCCCCCTCGCCCCGATCGAGATGCGCAGACGCGGCCTAATCCTGATACCTCGGCGCCTTTCGACAATGGACGGCGCCCCGACACGGGTACCTCACCGATGGCGACGCCCCCAGGTCCCGAGCCCAAGGACGATGGCTGCGACTGCGAGCAAGCACCGAGCGCCCCCTTTGTCCCTCTCTTTCTTTTACTCTTCCTTTGGCGCCGCCGCGTACTGGGCTGATCGAGAACGGCCTCCCCTACCCCCTTTACGCCGGGCGCCAATCTGCCGATGAGAAACGACGACACAGCACAAAGGGTACGGATCGGGATCGACACCGGCGGTACGTTTACGGATCTGGTGGCGACCGATGGAACCTGGACCCATCGGCTCAAAGTGCCTTCGACTCCTGACGATCCCGGCCGTGCTGTTCTGGATGCCATCGAGGCCTTGGAAGCCCGCCTCGGAGGCAGCGTCGACGGCCCGGTCAGACACGGCACCACCGTCGCGACGAATGCCTTGATCGAACGGCGAGGCGCGCGCGTGGTCTTCATCACCAACGCCGGCTTCGAGGATTTGCTCCACCTCCGCCGCCAGGCACGCCCAGATCTCTACGCACTGCACCCGGTGATTCCCCCGCCCCTCGTACCCAGTTCACAGGTTGTGGGCATAGAGGGCCGTTTGGGGCGTGGTGGGCAACGAATCAAACCACTGACGCCCTTGGACGCTTGGGTCAGCGCGAATAGCGCAACTCTCGACACGGCCGACGCCTTTGCAATCTGTCTCTTGCATGCCTACGTGAACGGTGAGGACGAAAGTGCCATTGCCCTCGCCCTCGAGCAGGCATACCCAAACACCCCCGTCACCTGTTCCCATGTGCTCGCGCCGGTTTTTCGTGAATACGAACGGGCATCGACGACAACGGTGAATGCCTATCTCTTGCCCATCATGGCGGGCTATTTGGGACGCCTTGCGACGGCCCTAGGTCCGGAGCGTCCCCTCACGGTCATGGGCTCGGCCGGCGGGTTGTTGGCCCATACGGAAGCCCGCCGCCACCCCGTACACACCGTTCTATCCGGCCCGGCCGGTGGGGTCGTCGGGGCATGGCAAATCGGAATACGAAGTGACCGTGATCGTCTCCTCACCTTGGATATGGGTGGGACTTCGACCGATGTCTCCGTCGTCGTTGGAGAACTGACCCCAGAAGACGAAGCCTACTTGGAGACGCATCCCCTGCGCGTCCCTCTCCTCCCCATCGAGACGGTCGGCGCCGGTGGCGGCTCCATCGCCTACCTGGATACCGGCGGGATCTTGCGTGTCGGTCCAGAGTCCGCGGGCGCCAGACCCGGACCGGCCTGTTATGGACACGCTGGTCAGCATGCGCAGCCCACGGTGACTGACGCGAATGTCGTTCTGGGACGCCTCGACACCCTCCTGGGTGGAGATTTCCCGCTGGACGTCGAGGCCGCACGCCGTGCTGTTGGGCAAATCGCAGATCCCCTCGGCGTGCCACTCTCCACTGCCGCGCAGGCCATTATCGAGGTTGCCGAGGCCAATATGGCCCGGGCGTGCAAACGGGTCACCATGGAGCGAGGGATCGACCCTCGAACATTGACCCTCGTAGCCTTCGGGGGTGCAGGCGGCCTCCATGCTTGTGCACTGGCTGACGCGTTAGGGTGTCGCGAAGTCCTCTTTCCGGCGGAACCTGGAGTGCTCTCCGCCGAGGGCATTGCGTCGGCCCGTCGCGTCGCATCTAGAACACGCACTCTCCTCTGGCCTAGCGCTCAATGGTGTTCATCTGAACTGCTCGCCATGATGCAGTCACTGCGCGCTGGAATCCCCGATGTGGACCCCAACGCCCAGGCCCAATGGCTCGCCGATTGCCGGTATGCGGGACAGACTTTCACCCTGCCCGTCCCAATGGATATTGGGATTGCCTGCGACGCTCTTCGCCACCGATTCGAGGCCCTCCATCGCGAGCGATTCGGATACACCCTGCCTCCCACCCGCTCGATCACGCTGGTGTCCGTCCGCCTGTTCCTTAGACCCCCGGAGACGCCGATCGACGTCACACAGCCAACGACGGACCCTCTCCTCGACGGTCCTCGTAGTGTGAGCCATTACAGCGCCACACTTTGGCTACCCGAGGGATGGCAGGCACACCGGCTCGAATCCGGCGATTGGATCTGCCGGCGTATGATTCACCGGACGAAGACTCTCGCGGATTCGAGCCTTGCGCTCGCCTTGGAAATTCATCGACTGCGGATGGCTGCCATTGCCGAAGAGATGGGGGCAAGCCTCAAGAAGGCGGCCTTTTCCACGAACATCAAGGAGCGGCGTGACTATTCGTGTGCCCTCTTCGATGCAGATGGCCAAATGCTGGTCCATGCGGCCCACATTCCAGTGCACCTGGGCAGTACGCCTGCGAGTGTGCGTGCGGCCATCGACAGCGGTGTGATGGCCAATGGAATGAGTGCGATTCTCAACGACCCATTCGCCGGCGGCACTCATCTCCCCGACGTGACCGTGGTCAGCCCAGTCTATTTGGATGGTGACTCGAAACCGGCATTCTATGTGGCCAATCGAGCACACCATGCCGACGTCGGCGGCTTGTCTCCGGGGAGCCTGCCTGCTCCAAGGCGTCCGGACGGACAGGTCCGGCCCTTGACCATCGATGACGAGGGGGTCCGGATTCCGCCCCATGCGCTGACCTCGGCAATTCGTGAGTCCTTTGCCCAGGCGTCGCGCACCCCCGATGAACGCATGGGCGACCTCCGAGCCCAGGAAGCGGCCAACCACACGGGTGCTGAACGCATTCGGGAGTGGGTCGCAACGCGCGGCCGGTCTGACCTCGACCGCCAAAACGATGCCCTACTCGCGTATTCTGAGACCCGAATGCGCGCGGTCATCGCTACCCTCGAAGACGGACACTATCGCTATGATGCCTGGCTCGACGATGACGGGGTTGACCTGCAGCCTGTCCGGATCACGGCCGAGATCACCATCACCGGAGATCAGGTAGTCGTAGATTTCGAGGCGTCGGCCGACTCAGTCTCGGGGCCACTCAACGCCGTCCGGGCCATCGCAATCTCTGCGGTTTTCTATGTCTTTCGCTGCCTAGGGGGGGCCGGCATTCCCGCGAATGCCGGACTCATGCGTCCCATCGAGATCCGGACCCGGGCCGGCTCCATCGTCGACGCCCAACCGCCCGCGGCCGTGTCAGCCGGTAACGTGGAGACGTCTCAGCGCATCGTCGACGCTCTCTTCGGCGCCCTGGCCAAGGCCGCACCGAACCGCATCCCGGCCGCCGCCTGCGGCACGATGAATAACGTCCTCTTTGGGGGAGACCAGCCCGATACGGTCCCCCCGGAACCCTTCGTCCACTACGAAACGCTCGGTGGCGGCGCGGGCGGCGGACCATCGGGGCCCGGCGCCAGCGGGATCCAGGTTCACATGACCAATACGCTGAACACCCCAGTGGAATCCATCGAGCAAGCCTTTCCGGTTCAAATCACGCAATACGGGCTGGTGTCACCACCAGACGTGTCAGACGATATCGTTCGCGGAGGCAGCGGTATCCTGCGGCGATATCGGTTCTTGGCCGCTGCCGAGGTGAGTCTCATCACGGACCGCCGAAAGACACGTCCATTTGGGTTGAATGGGGCCCCAGCCGGCGATCCAGGGCAGAACACCCTCTATAAGGCCGACGGCGACGTGGTGGCTCTACCCGGAAAAACCAGCTTGAAGGTCGGCCCGGGGGATGAACTGGAAGTGCGTACGCCCTCCGGCGGGCATTGGCGCCCGGGACACGGGGTAGGCGACGCCCACCCTGCGCTCAAAACGGTGAATCCTCAAACCCGAGGATGAAGGCCACAAACCGAGGCCGGGCATAAAACCCGAGCCCTTCGTTCTTTGGCCGGGGTTGAACCAGGCGTCCGATATGGCCAGTCAGTGCGTAGGCTCCTTCGGTTCGAGCCACCCAGCGCGCTTCTTCATAGTCCTCTTCCACCTGGGCATACACGGCCGGATCCGACAAATCGAAGCTCGTTGCCCCCAGACAAATGGACTGTTCTTCTTCAAATCCCTCGAAGGTTCGGCCCACCACGACGAGGCGAGCGAGCTTGTCGTAGAGATGACTCTCCCCAAAGGATTGAGTCTCTAGTTCCTGTGCGGTGAACATGGCGATGGACATGCTCTCCTTGGGTCGAGGCTGCCCCGCGGCGTCGGGCACGATAGAGACGACTTTGAGTTCCCAGTCCCCGAAATCGGCCTCCTTGTCCGAATTGGGCGGACGTCCGAGGAAATGCTCCACCACATGTCCGGCCCAGCCTTTGTTCTTTCGGCCTTCGCGAAAAACCGTGACACCGTGGGTGAGCGCTAACGAACGGAGATCGCGCCCGACCAATTCATCCAGGCGGGCTAACCCCTCTTCGCGCGTCAGCCTCGGCGGCGCGGCGATCAGGTCTAATTGTGGATCTGACTTCAAGACCGAGTCCGAGCAGCCCGCGAGACAGGGACTGCCGGATCGAGGAGATACCCACTCTCGACCCGCTGAATGATGCCCTTTAACCCAAGCTTACGGAGGCGGCTCAATTCGGCATACACCCGATTCTGGGAGGCGATCGGGTCAATCACCGTATCGGGCCATCCCGCCTCGAAGAGCGCGTCCGTGTCCAATCCCACCCCAGGAAGGCGTACGCGTTGGACCGCCAGGGCCGCCAAGATGCGCTGCGCCGCTCGAAAACGCCCGATCTCGGTGGGATCGGCATCTTCGAGGGAGAATCGAGCGCCGTCCTGTGCAACCCACAATCCCCCCTGCGACTTCGCTCGCAATAGTCCTTCGAGAATCCGAATCTCGTCGTTGCGCTGCGAAGGGGGCACGACGCCCTCAGGCACTTCTTCGTCCAAGATACCCAAGGCTTCGCCGCCACCACCCTCGGCCACGTCCACAAACGCACCGTAGAGTCGGAGCAGGTGATTCATGAGTGGGCGTTCCCACCCCAACGTCGGCAAACGCTCGCCCTGATTACTCGAGCCAAACCAACGCCGCGCTTCGGCCAATGCCCGCTGCGCGCCGGCCAGGTCACCCCGCTCGGCCCGTACCGCTGCCCGTCGACCATGTACGCGAGTGAGCAGAATGGGATCCTCCGCGCCCAAGGCGCACCTTAGGATCGCCTGGTCCAACATCTCTTCGGCGGTCTCCAGTTCGTTGGCCTGGAGTTCGATCAGGCCACGATCGGCCAACGCCAGGGCCTCGAAACCTACATAGCCATTGTCCGCATGAATCCGGATCGCCCGATCGGATGCGCGGCGTGCCTCCTCGTAGCGGCCCAGCTCTGCCAAAGCGCGCGACCGGTCGCTCAAATTGTACGCATGGTGCCCGCGGTGTGGCTCACGGGCTTGAATGGGTAACGCTTGGTCGTACAGCGCAAGGGCACCTTCCAAATCGCCATCGAACTGAAGGAGACCCGCCAAACAAGACAAACAATGTGCCCGTTTCCAATCGACGCCGAGCCGCAAGCACTCATCGGACGCGCGCTGGTAATACGCGCGCGCTTCCCGCTGTGACTGCGCCATTGGCGAGAGTGCGGCTTGGCTCCCCAGCCAGTTGAGAAGCACCACGCGGACCCAGGGCTTGTCGGCCCGCGCCAAAACGCTCCTCATTTCCACCAGTGCCTTTTCAGCATCGCCCTCGATGGCCTGATCCACGGCCCGAAAAAAGCGCGGCCGAACATCGTCCCCAATCCGCGACGCGGCATGGGCCACCTCATCGAAGGCTGGCACCGGTTCGTCCCAGTAATACATCAACAACGTGCTCGCCCGATCGGCAAGCGTCGGATAGCGATCTCCAGCCCAATCCACGATGGCAAACAAGGTCGCCAAGTCCACCCCGCGGTGCGGTTGCGAGGGCAAGCGTCCGGCATCGTAAAAGCGCTCCCCGTGATCGAGAATCCAGGCCGCATATCGCTCGTCGCCCAGATCATCGGGATCTCGCCGTCTCTGCTCGATCCCCGCATAGGCGCGAACCAGCCGATACAAACGAAAACGTCCCGGTCCTTCGAGGCGTAAGAGATTTGCACGGGCCAATTCCGATACCCGTGCGGCAGCGTGCCCACCCAAGAGGGCTTCGGCCTCGTCCATCTCGAAAGCGCCGGGGATGATGGAGAGATCCACCAGCGCGTCTTGCTGCTCCCGGGTCAATAGACGCCATGCTGGCTCCACCCACTCCACGGGAAGACCCGCAACGCCCTTCACCGCCTCAGACGGCAAGTCTCCGCCCAAGACTGGTCTCAATTGGTCCAGAAGGCGTTTTGGACCCAGCATCCACCAGAGGTCGACCAACCGTTCGATCAAGAGGGGCAACCCATCCGTCGCTTGTAAGATCAGCCAACGAACCTCTTCTTCGGGGCGGGTCGTACACTGTCCGCCAGTGACACGCTCCAGGACAGCATCAAAGAGCGCCGACGCCGGCCCATCAGCTGTGCGCCCAATGGCCAAAGGCGCCACGAAGATTGTCGCAGTGTTCAGCACTGGACGTTGAATGCGGAGGGTCAAGAGAAGGCGGATCCCCTTGTGCGCCGCGAGGGCCCAGCGACAAATATCCTCGAGCGCGTCTTCAAGACAATCAACGGCATCGAGAACCAAGAGACCGTCATCGCCGAGGGCGCCGAGGGCCTCCTGGATCATGGCCTTCGCCTTGTCCGCCTCGGAGACCTCGGACAATTCGAGGATTTGGCTCTGTCCGCTCCATCTTTGACAAACATGTCGGGCGATTGCGCTCTTCCCGGTGCCGATGGGGCCACACAAAGGAACGAGACGCTCGTGTTGCAGACGGATCTCCAGCCCTTCGACGAGCGTCTCACGACCGGTATAATCGTGGAGCGAAGCCATCCTGATCCTGTCCCTCCTCAACCGGACCGATCGAGCCACAATTGTCCGTCGGGAGCAACCGCCCTCCCGCGCGGGCCGGTCCCCGTCCAAAAGACGGGGTTCACCCACGCGCGGTAAGTGCCGATTCCACTGTGGCTTTTAGATGTCGAAGTGATGCGCCCGGTCGGCCCAAGCTGGCCTAAAAATTTGCCTCTCCCACGGGCTCAGGACGTCGTCACCCTCGCTTTTCCAGGCCTCGAGCGCGTACTCGACCGACTCTTACCCTGTAAGCGTCGCCGTAACCGCGTAATGCGGCGCTCATGGGCTATTCGTCCCTCAGCAAGCAGGGTGTGGTGCGCATGTTCCAGGGCCGTTATGGGGACTCGGCGTCGATGCTCGAAGAATTTGGCCAAGGCCAGATGGGCATCGGATGCCCCCATGGGCGTTTCCGTGCGTAGGACGCCCCGCAAGGCCTCTTCTTCACCATCCTCATCACCCGCTCGTCGTGCCAATTTAGCCAATAGGCGCCACGCCGGGGCGGCCACGTGCCCGATGGCCATGGTTCCACGCCGAGCAAAGGCACGCGCAAGCTCCCAGGCTTCACCTTCCATAGCGGCCTTTGCGTAGCCCAACGCATCCAACGGCTCGCTCGCCGATGGGGATCCCCGATAGCCCTCTACCAGACGGTGTGCCACGCCTGCCAGGCTGACCAAGTCGAGCACGTTATGGGTGAAAACCCCCTCGAGTGGCCCCACTGCGCCGCTTGCCAAGTATTCGAAATAGACCTCGGGAATCATCCAGCCGGGCACGTCATCTACTCGGTGGTGACCCAACACCTCCGCCTCGATGTTCACCAGGCGAGCATTCCCCACTCGCCGCGCCCAAATACGCCGCGCTGCATGGAGAAGGTCTACGTGGATGGTAATGTTGGGGACGGCGACTCGATTCAGAATGAAACGATTCCTGAGGAGGGTCCAATCGAAGGCGCGTCCGTTATATGAGCAGATCGCGGGGGCTGACCCCATCCGGGCTGCCACTTCGCGTAATGCCGGCCCCTCGCGACCGGGGGCCGGAGTGAACAATTGGCGAACCACAAAATGGTCTTCTTCGAACCAGGCAAGCCCCACGAGAAACGCCATTGTACCGGCCCCGCCCGAGAGCCCGGTGGTTTCCGTATCCATGAACAAAAAGTCTCTCGGATCGACCTCGTCTAGACCTTCACACCGCGTGAGTGCGCCCAGTGCGCCCAAATCTGTCGCCAGGAAATCGCCTACCCGATAGTCACCGTGGACATCTCCGAGTCGATATCGCGTTTCCGACGCCCAAACCTTGCCATAAGGACCATCCTCAGGGACTACGGGGACCTTTGACGTCAGCGACGGTGTCCCCTCAGGCCCCCGTTCGTGGATCTCTTTGGTCGGCGATGACGGGCCCGGCGGCGCCGCCAATCGAGCCAAGCCTCGGCGTAGACGGCTCAATGCATCACCTCGACCCCCAGGCGATTCAATATGCCGGTGACGACGCCCTTACGCCCCTTTGGATGCCCTTGAATCGGCTCTGTTCCGCCGGCGGCCGGCCCAATACACCCAGGACATCCCTTCTCGCATCCACACCCCTCGATAAGGGCCCTCGCTCTCCTCAGCATGGTTTCGCGCTCGTCGAAGATCCGCTCAGCGAGGCCGATGCCGCCAG
>Ga0115011_10002913_pt1 | contig 11756 bp, 14 predicted proteins | sample TroAtlMetagenome_2_FD_88705 | JGI IMG/M metagenome (GOLD analysis project Ga0115011, IMG submission 88705) | Marine eukaryotic phytoplankton communities from Atlantic Ocean - Tropical Atlantic ANT8 Metagenome | ecosystem: Environmental > Aquatic > Marine > Oceanic | place: Tropical Atlantic... | reverse complement strand
TGTATTTTCTAATGTGCTATGATATATCTCTGGATATTTAAAATTCCATACGTGTGTTGAAGATTTATCATTGATTGTCTTATCAGAAGATAAAGCGTATAAAATCGAACTACAACCTGTTTTTGGAATTGCTATAAATAAAAATCTTTTTGAGTTTGATAAATACATTTTATTTTGTTGCTTTTTTCATTCGTGTCATATGTCTACCACCATCAAACATTGATTTTTTAAGTACTTTAACCATTTTATCTAACGTTTCAGTATCTACATACTTACTTGGAATAGAAAAGAAATTCGCACAATTATGTCTAATAGAATATTCAGCCGTATATTCATTAAATACTAATGCTGCTCTTACGTTTTTTGTTTTATTTGCAAGTATATTTATACCCTGTCCAGTTCTACAAAATCCTAAGGCAAAATCAATACTATTCCTATCAAGTTCTTTAACTACTGAATTTACATAGTCACCATAATCACAACTTTTTTTAACATAACATCCAAAATCAACATAGTCGATATTATTATCTTTTAAAACTGACTTAGCTTTTTCTTTTAATTCATATCCAGAATGGTCTGAACATAATGCGACTGGTTTAGTTCCAAATCGTGGAGCTACATAATCTATAAAAAACTCTAACTCTTCAGGTGTACCTAAACAACTATTCTTTTCAACTGTCTGACATTTAACTTTTAAGTCATCTTCTATTAACAAATTATACATCGGACATATATAAAACTCATTATTTACTCTTATATTTTTATCAATTAATTTGTTACCGTATTTTACAAAATCAGTTCCGTGTTTGTAATAATATACACCAACAGCCGCGTTTTCACTTATAACTTCTTTTTCAGCTGTTTTCGTAACATAACCTTTATTATCAATCTTAGCATAACTATGAGCAGGACTATTAGCTTTAAACGTAAGAAGTAATCCATCAATATCTTTAGATACTGCCATAGGGTCAAATTTATCTAAAAAATATGTATCTGGTGTATAAATTACTAATGGATTGTCATTATCAATGTAATCTTTAGCTAAAAGACAGGTGTTCAAAGCACCTTCTGTAATATGGTCTACAACAACTATTTTTATGTCATCACCAAACTTTTGTCTTAAAATATCATCAATTGAAAAGTTATTTATATGGTCTAATCTAACACAAAAAATTAAATTACAATTAGACAAATCTATTGAATCTAATGACCAATCAATTATATGTTTTCCATCAGCTAGTATTAAAGGTTTCGGTACTGAATATCCTTTATCTAAGAAACGTTGTGCTCTACCAGCTATGGGTAATAAAAGATTAATTTTTTTCATTTGATATTGTCTCCAAATAACTTGTAACTTTATGATGAGAATTAGCAACTACTTTTCTAAGGTTTACTGAAGTAGTTAACTGTTCATTTATAAATGAAGCAGCAAACATATCACCAGCACCTAAGACATTAACATTTTCAATAACAGATACTTTTGTTTCAAATAACTTATCTCCATCAGTACATATACTACCAGCCTTATGATGTAGTATAACCCAACCTTTAGTTAATTTACCTAACTCTTTAATATCAGTAAAAATATCTTCATCAGAGATAAATAGATAATCAATATCTCTAAGTATATTTTTATTTTCCAGTTCTTTACCTTTACATATGTCAGCTGATACAATACCTTTTATATCTTTAATAAAAGATACATCGTCTAATTCATTTATGTACATTATATGATTCCATTTCGAATCAATAATATTAGGTTTTTTAGTTTTTAAATTTAATTGAGCGATTGATGTTCTTTCAGATTTATTCTTATTTACTAAAACTAAAGCTTCACCTATAGCAGTAGGTTCTATATTAACTTTAAGTTTTGGATTTATTCTCAGTAAAAAGTTCCAGACATTTCCAATAGAACCAATTGCTGTATACTTACGAAAATCTTCAAATATTCTATCGAATGTTAAATGACCATATAATGATACATCCATATTAACTCATCTCTTGACTAGCTGTTTCTTTTTTATCTAAATCATTTACGTCTTCTTCAGAGGCGTCTTTGATTTCATTTATTGAGAGTAATAAATCATATAAGTAAGCCACAACACCATCACCACTTTGAACATTTAATGTGGCATAACAATTATCTTTAACAATCTGTGGTGAGTTATTTGGACAATAAGTATATTTTAACTTTTTAATAATAGATAAGTCAAAAAAGTCATCACCAACAAACGCCATATTCTTAATCGGTATGTTATATATATCTTTAAACTTTTTTAAAAATCTTGATTTATCTAAACTTAAATCTTCATTTCGTGAACAATAGAAATCAATATTTCTTTTTTCACCAACTGATTTATTAAACATATCACCTGATAATAATACTACATTTATACCTGTTGCTTTAAACCTTTTAATTGCAGTAAAGTCTCTATCATTAAACTTCTTATAAACACAAGTATGGTTTATATCATATGTCTTATGACCATCTGTTAATACTCCATCAACATCAAGTATAAGTAATTTAATCATTAATATTTTTTTCCCAACCTGGTGTTGTGTATTTTTCTTCACCTTCAACATAATAAGCTGATAACTTTTTGTTTGGTCTTAGAACTTCTACTACTGAATTAGTGTTCATAACATATTTATATTTTTCTCTAACTCTCATTGACCATTCAACATCTTCACCTTCACCCATACAAAGAGCTTCATCTAATGGGTCAGCTTCCATAACATATTTTTTTGCAGCCCACCAAAAACCAGATATTTGCATATATTGTGGTTTATTATAATCATAAGGTACTAAAGCTATTCTATGGTCAAACCCATCAACATTATGACATAATTCAGGGTCATCCCATGCTAACCAATCTCTAAATCTGTGACCTTCTACTGCTTTAATTACACACATAGCAATTTCCCAATCATCGCCAAACTTTAAAAATCCCTTATACCAATCTTTATCAAGAACTAAATAATCGTGAGTAAAAACAATGTTATCATATTTAGCTTTTTCTGTCATTATATTCTTTTTTCGTGTAAACCAACCTGGTCTTGGATTAAAATCATCGAATTCAATATGAGTAACATCTTCAGCATCGTAATTATTATTACTACCACCTACAACTATTATTTCATAACAATCACTTGGAATATTATTTGCTCTAATTGATTCAATTATTTCACCAACGTGATTATTAGTATTACCTGACATACGTTGAGATGTATCTGTTGTTGCTATACCAAAAGTAAATTTCATTTTTTATTCTCCTTTATTTTAGGAATTTTGATATCATCACCGCTCCACTCTTCATCTGACCAATATACAAATGGGTCTTTCTGTCTAATCTCTTTCATCTTAGTTTCAAGTTTTTTTTGTTTTTTACTTTTAAACATAGACTGAAGACCTATACGCATATAATATACCCAATTTTTTAACATATTGTTTCCTATTTCTTTTTAAGTAGAATCTTAGGTTCATTAAAATATAGATAGTCTATATCAGTTCTTAAAAAACAATTAATTGCATGTTCTGGTGTTTCAACAATTGGTTCTCTATCATTAAAACTTGTATTCAAAACAATAGGTACATTTGTTTTTTCTTTAAACTTTTTAATAAAGTTGTAATACCATTTATTATCGTTCTCAGTAACAGTTTGTAATCTAGCAGAACCATCAAAGTGAACTACTGCTGGGACTTTATCTCTGACTTCTTTTTTAAACTTAATTACTGTTGTCATATATGGACTGTCTACATCTAACTCAAACCAATCACTTACATCTTCTCTTAATATAGAAGGAGCAAATGGTCTAAACCATTGTCTATGTTTTACCTTTTCATTTATAATATCTTTCATATTCTTATTTCTTGGGTCAGCTAAAATACTTCTATTACCAAGTGCTCTACGACCTGATTCTGAACCACCGCCATATACTGATATGACATTATCATCTTTGGTTAATAAATCAATTACAGTTTCATCATCTACGACTTCAGTTGTAATCTTATCTTTATTTTTTTCAATAGCTTCTTCAATACTATCTTTATGATATGTAAAACCTAAATATGTAGGACTATTATCTTTCCAAGTTATTCTTGGTTGATTCATAAAGTTTTCACCATGCCAAAGTATTTGACTGGCACCGATAGGTAATCCAGCATCATATGGTACAGGTGGTATGTATATATTTTCAATTATACCTTCAAAAAATTCATAACATCTACCAACAAAGACTGAATTTAAAGATACACCACCAGCTAAACACAAGTTTTTAGGTTGATATTTGTTTACATAATATTCAATCCTTCTAAATATTTGATATTCAGATGCCCATTGAATTGCAGCTGATACATCAAATTGTGCTTCTTCTCCACCTTCATCAACTACCTCTTTAACTTTTGTAGGGTCTATTACTTGTGGTAAATGTATACGGTCTTTAAAATAGTCACCATATTTGTTATAATCACCCATACACGCCATAGCCATTATAGTACCTGCTTGATTACCATAAGGGTAACCAGTTGATAAATCAAATACGTGTTCTAACATCTTATTCCAGCCACCACCTATATTGAAATCATATATGTCTTTAATATCTAATCTTTTAATAGAATTACCACTACCAATAGAAACAGTAAATCCTGTAGCCATTACTTCATAGTCTTTATAACTTTGTTTACCTTCACACTCTTCAATAAAATCCCAACCTCCAGCATCAAGTGTTACTATCAAAGCATCATCAAAATTACTTGAATAAAATGCATTAGCTGCATGTGATTGATGATGACCGAAATACCAAAATTCACCATCAACATCTTCAATATGTTTATCTAACATCTTTGCTGTATTTGGATATCTAACTGTATGACCACCTTTCCAATTATCAACTACGTGAGTAAAATATTTTACATCTTTCCAGTCATCATACGTTTGAGTTATGAAATCTAAAGCATCACCTAAATGTTCTTTTTTACGAGTAAATCTTTCAAGTTCATTATGAATAATCGGTATTCCTTTATCCATTACAGAATACGAACAATCGTGTCCTGAATGAAATCCTATGATTTTGTTTTCTTTCTTAATCACTATTTCCTCCATATATTGAATCTAAAATAACTACATCCTTAAATTTTTTATGTGCATCAAATGAAGGATGTAAATCATCTTGATACCATTTATCTTTTTCTAAATTATATTGTGACCATTCTGTTAGACCACCAAATTTTATTTTTTCATTCTCAAAAAACCACCAATTATCCCAATCTATCATACTCCAATAATAGTTAATTCCAAACTTAGAATTATGAGTTTCAGTATTACAATAACCAAATTTATTTTTTAATAATTCATTGTTTATATTTTCATATTTTTCTTCTTTTGAAAATATATTTTTATTTGTACTATCAGTAAATAAATCCCAACCACAAAACATAGTATAATCTATATTTTTAGATTTTAAATACGATTGAACCATAAATATTTTTTCAAGTAATTCAAAAAAATGTAACTCATCTGAATGAATGTTTTCCCAATAAGTTTTCCAAAACTCTTGACTATTTTTAAAACCTTCATTCATTGGCATAAACCAAGAAGACCAAGATGACTTTAAAAAGTTTTGTGCTGGTGGTGACATTTCAAATCTTCCTTGATTAATCATATATTTTCTTTCCATCGTTGTTAATTGTATAATTACTTTACGAATCTTTTTACCTTCACGTAATAAATTATCAACTGATGTGATTAAACCTCTGAGAATAATATCATTTGAACTACCTTTGTGTCCTACGTTTAAAACTGTTGTGGGTGTATCTTTAAACTGTTCTTCAAGATAATCAGACCAAGTAGTTTTAAAGTTAGTAAAACTACAACCTGTTGTAACTATATATTCATCTTTTAAGATATGTTTACCTATACTATTAAAAATAACATTATTAAAAAAACTATGTTGAGCTTGATTAGATGGGTGTTTATCCTCTCTATCATAATCATAATCACTATAGCCAGCTGCAGATACATTACCTCGTGTCTGAAATTTTTCTTCTAAGTTATCTTTTACCCATTCCACCATACCACCGTATTTAACATCTTCATTAGAATGAAACCAAAAATTAGAAATGTCTATATGTTTTTCTAAGTCTAAATCGTTTTCAAATATTTTCCAACCACATATCATTTTATATTTTATATCATTATTATTTAAAAACTCTTGAACTCCTTTAACATTTTTAAGTGTATTATCTAAAGCCTTTTCATCTGTATGACTACTAAAATAATCATTCCAAAGTGGTTTTCCTTCTTCAAGTGAACTTAAACTCCAACCATTATATGGTGTTTCATAAAATTTATTTACTGATACATAACCTTCATTCATAAAAATACTATGTCTATCTATCCCACTCCATTGTACAATAGCATATATATCTTCACGCTTTTTACCTTTTTGAAGTAGTTCAGTGGTTATCTGTATTAGATTTCTTGCGATTGTACCGTTATCTGCAGCATCTCTTGATATATTATGAATATCTATACTATTAAGCTCTGGGTGAGTCCCAGAAGCTGTACCAAAAAGTTCATTCATAAAAAGTGGATATGAATGATAAGTTTTATTTTTTGAATTTAATCTATGTGATGTATCTAAAGCTGTTACATCAGCTGACATACTACATCCTGCTACTATAATATCCATTAAATTAACTCTAAGGTTTTTAGTTCTTGTAAAGTGTTATTATCTATTGACATATCATAACCATCATAAATTGTGAAATCTAAATTATTAAAGTCACCTCGTCTAACTGTGTGACTACAATAAATAGGGTGATTATATTTAGTTCCTAAAATTTTATACCCATCGTTCTTTGCTTTTTCACTACCTTGTAATTCAAACTCCCACGGATTCATATTTGGTTCTAAATACTTTAACATATATTCTTTGTTCCATATAGAATACACAACTGATAATCTATAGTTAGCTTCCTGGTCTAATTCTATGATTGGTGTTTCTCTATTTGGTCGTTCTGATTCAATTAGTGATTGTATTACTGTATGTGGTTTTGTTTGTGCTGCAGTCTCAAGAGCTATTCTACCAACATCATCATTCATTAAATCATATAATACAGGTAATAAATCTTGTCTTACTGGTCTAAGTATGAATTGGTCTTCTACTGCGTGTATAAAATACTTATCATCAATTGTTTCAAAAAAGCTTTTTAAATCACTACACCAATCTTGAACTGTTGTTTGTTCGCCTAATGATATAAAATCAAAATTACTATACAAATCAAATGTAGGTTCTTCATAACCTAATATTGTTACTGGTTGTGAATCACTCCAAAACTTATTAAATAAATACTGAAATGGTTTTATCAAATGTATGTATTTGTTTGAAGTAGAAATATATATTCTCATACTAAAATTACCTTCAATGAATATGTTTTAAAATTGTCTGAAATTTGAATAATATCTTTTCCAGTTTTGATTGGTTCACCATTACCTGTTGCTAATATAAAACCTTTTATTTTGTTATCTTCACCTTTATTATCTATAAACTTTATCTCCAGATACCAGTATTTAAACTGAGGTGTGTCACTCACTCTATCGTAACAAGTAGAGTCAGCGTTAACTGTGTAGTCTAAACCTTTGAAAGTATCTAATATTTGATTAGGTAAGTCACCGTATCTATGTGCGACATCAAACTCAGTTCTTTCATACTGACTAACTTTGCTATACAAAATATTTATTGCTTCTTGTTTTGATTTATTATCAATCATAGAATAACTTCTTTTCCCTCACCACTATATCTCAAGTAATCTATGTTTGAATAATCATAATCTTTAATTCTATAGTTTGTCCAATCACCAGCATATGGTCTACGTATGTTTATACAACCAGCTATATTATCTATACCAGCCCCTACATCCATATACACTGCATCTTTATATTTCTTTAACTTATGCAATATACCACTTTTTGAATGACCTATACCTAATAAAAATATATCTGACTGAGATTCTTTTAACTGATTACCTACAAATTCTTCAACTAAATCTATATCATCACAAGCATATTTTTGAGGATAGTGAATATAATCAGTAAAATTATCTAGTCCAAGATATTCTTTGTATTCATCATAATTCATAAGTTCTTCAATTAGATTTAATTTTTCACTAGCTCCAATCAATCCAATCCTACCTGAAAATTGTTTGAAGAACCATTTATTTCCTACAAGACCATAACCATATTCAGCTGGATAATGAATAGTTTTACCAATAACTTCTTCAAACATTTTTCTATTCTCTGGATATATCTCACAAGTATAATAATCATTCATCTTTGCACCTTCAGTAAACTCTGAATGATTTATATTATCGTAAGAAACACTTATTGCTCTATTACCTGGTTTAGCACTACCAACTTCTTGTTTTGTTAGAAAGTAATAATCACCGTCACCAAATTTATAAAATGTTTCTGAGACTTTGTGTCTGACTGAATTACATAAATGAGTTTTGAATTTACTCAAATCTTCTTGAAAGTCTGGATACGTATCCTCACGGTTGAAGCAAGGATTAGTATCAAGATTAATAGTATTTTCTATATTATATATTGTCTTCAAAGTATTTGTTTACCCAATAAATTACATAATCAATATCTTCTTCTGCCATTCTATTATGACACGGTAACGTTAATAACTTTACCCATTCTGACTCACATATAGGATATTCTCTATCTTGTTTTAACGGTCCATATTTATACAAAGGTTTAAAGTGAACTGAAGTATGTATTTTTTTATCTGCTAGATAATCAATAATAGAATCTCTATGTTCAGCTGGTACTCTACTTACGTAATATTGAACAGTCTCAGAATGTGGTGGTCTTTCAATCATAGGATTTAATTCAGCGTTATATCGTGATTGTACGTGTCGTCTAAATTCTAAATGTTCTGGTAGTTTCTTCATTTGTTCTAAACATATAGCTGCTATAATATCAATCATATAATATTTATAACCTAATAAATCTACTTCATAATCCCAAGCATAACCTGGTTTACCACTTTGACCTTGAGCTCTACTCCAAGTAGAAGATACACCAAACCAAGTCATCTCTCTACATCTATCAGCTAATTGTTTATCGTTAGTAGTAATCATACCACCATCACCAGCTGGCATTGTCTTTACTGCTTGAAATGACCATACAGCAGCATCACCATCAAGACCTGCACCAGGTGTCCAACAACTATGTGCACAATCTTGTAATATAAAACCACCAAACTTCTTTCTTAAATTCTCATAATCTGCAATCACACCAGCTTCATCAACTGAAATTAAAACTTCACTATTAGGTTTCTTATATCTTTCGACATCATCAGGGTCAATACATAATGTATCTCTTTTTACATCAACAATATTAGATGTACAATCATTCCAAAGAGGCACCATTGCTGTTGCGATAAATGATATTGCTGGATTTATTACATCGATTCCTTTGTAACCCATTGCCTTCATAACTAAATCTTGACCGTGTGAATTACTTGTAACTGCTACTGCATATTTATGACCAACCATCTTTGCAAACTTTTCTTCAAACTCTGCTACTTTAGGACCTTTTCCCCACCAACCACTTTCGATTACTTCTCTAAGTGCTTGTACTTCTTCTTCTCCACCTTTAGGACCTAAAACAGGTAACATATTTTCTCTAATTTCCATTATCATCCTCCTCAAAAACTTCAATCATTAAAACGTTAGGGTCGTGTATTAATACCATAATACCATCTTTTGTTGTAAACTTAGTAAATTGACCTTGTTCAATAGTATCTGTATCTATACCGTGTATAGTTTTACAATGTCCACCAACAAAATGTATAATTTGAGTAACGTATTTACCTTTTTGTGCTACACTTGATTTAAGACCTGTCATTATATACCTTCATAAAATTGTTTAAATTGTTCAAATAGTTCATTAGGTGGTGAATTATATAAATCTTCACCACTACTGTATTTATCAATTATCATTATATTCTTTAAGTTATCTGTTAAATCTTTTTCCCATTGATATCTCAATCTAAAACCTTCTTCAACTGTTTGTTGTGTAAACGTTGGTGTCTTCACAAAGAATGGTAATACTGCAGAACCACTTGCTCCATAAATACTACATTTAGTTGCTTTCAGTAACGCTAGTTGTCTATCTAATGAATCTTCATCGTCATCAAAATTAATTGTCATTATACGATTCTTATTATCTTCATATAATTTTGTATCTTCAAAACTCATAGCACCACCTGCAGCACCACTCGCTGAAAGATTAATTACAACTATATTTGTATCTAGTTCATTTATTACTTTATCTAAGAATATTTCCCAACTATCAGGATTCCAATTTAAGTAACAACCACCTGTATTAGGTCCTCTATTTCTATCTCTGATTCTTGCCATTAAAGCTATTGTATCTCTATCATCTGAAAAGTATTCTTGTATTTCTTTTTTAATACTATCGTACATTTCAGTATTAACTTCGTAATTAACATATTCACCAAATGGTGTTTCATCGTGTATATGTTTACCACCAGCATACGCGTTTGCATCACACCAATATAAAGATACCTCGTATCCTTCGTCTTGATATTCTTCTGCTACTTGATATGTGAAATCTTTTAGTTCATCTTGAATAACTTCGCCCACATCTATTATATGTTGACCTCCTGCTGCTGGGTATTTTAGTATTTGTTCAAGTTCTTTTGGATATGATATATAATCATCAATAAAATCTTTGTACATTGCTCGTCTACCTTTAAAACCAATATGAACTGACTCATAATCTTTAAAATCTTCGTTTCTAATTTTTCTGATACCTGGATTCCACCAGCTTAATTCATAACTAAACTCACCACACCAAGGTCCAAATATAACCACTTTCTTCATTATTACTCCGGTACTAACTTATATGTTTTAAATAATTTTATCATTTCATTATCAATTAATTTTAAATCTAAATCATTTTTTCCTTCAATAAAAACATCCCAAGAACTTTGAACGTGTGGTTGAAAACCTAATGCACATACAGGTTTTTCAGCTGCTTGATATCTCTTTTCCATATGTGTTAAACCAACATTGTATTTATTATTAATTGTTGTTAACTCATTTACTATGTCACTATTCTGTCTCAAAATCGCTACAAAATTTTCATCACTATAAAAATCAGCTTCTTTATTAAGTTCCATAAAATCAACTATATACTTAACAACATTCTTTGACGATTCTTTTAAAAACATTGAACACGTATTCCATTCCTGTGTATAAACATAAGTACAACCACCTATCTGACCTTGAAATTCAGGAAATTCTATTTTATTTATCTGCCACGAGTCTTGGTCGTGAAACCAAAAGTTATCATTTAAATAATCCTTTTCCATCAACTCTAATATACCATACCACTTATTATTAAATATATGTTCCTCACATACATTTTCAAGTTGTACATTACTCACACCATTATGTTGAAAAGAAAAGTTAGTCCCAATAATAATATCTTCTCTCTTCCAACCAAATCTTAAACTATTATCAACTTGTGCTCTGAAATAATTTAATAATAATTCATTATCATATCTCTTATTATTTTCGACTACATTATAAATATATACATTTTTCATAGAGTACTACTAATCTTTCCTAACTAATAAATCTTTACTAAAATTATCTATGTAAAACATATTTTGTTCTTCTTGTTTTTGTATTGTCTTTGGGTGATATAGAGATAATTCTT
>Ga0115011_10002912_pt1 | contig 11756 bp, 11 predicted proteins | sample TroAtlMetagenome_2_FD_88705 | JGI IMG/M metagenome (GOLD analysis project Ga0115011, IMG submission 88705) | Marine eukaryotic phytoplankton communities from Atlantic Ocean - Tropical Atlantic ANT8 Metagenome | ecosystem: Environmental > Aquatic > Marine > Oceanic | place: Tropical Atlantic... | reverse complement strand
CTTAAAAAGCTTAATCTCAGAAAGATTGAGATTGGAACAAATGGAAAAAAAGCCATAAAAGACCTTAAGACAGGATTAGAACATGGTGATGCTATTGGTAAGGCAACAAAGCTGGTGAGACATCTGGGAGATCTGCCTGCAAATATTTGCACACCGGCTTATCTTGTATCTGTTGCTCGTAAAATAATAAATAAAAATAAGTCTGCAACATTAAAAGTGCTCAATGAAACCCAAATGAAAAAGCTGAAAATGAATTCGCTTTTATCGGTTACAGCTGGCGCTTCAGAGCCTGCAAAAATGATAGTTGCAGAGTTCAATAATGGACCTAAAAGTCAAAAACCAATCGTTGTAGTCGGCAAAGGGATCACTTTTGATACTGGGGGTATTTCGCTTAAGCCTTCAAATAAAATGGATGAAATGAAATATGATATGTGTGGAGCATCAACCACGATTGGTCTATTGCAAATGGTCACAGAGCTTAATCTTCCTATAAATGCGGTATTCGTCGTGCCTGCATGTGAAAATGTCCCCAGCAGTACAGCAACATTACCCGGTGACGTTGTTACATCAATGTCCGGAACAACCATAGAAGTCTTGAATACTGATGCTGAAGGAAGATTGATTTTAGCTGACGCACTTACTTATGCTCAGAGGTATAAGCCTAAATTAATGATTGATATGGCAACACTGACAGGTGCATGTGTTGTTGCATTGGGTGCTCATCACTCAGGATTGATGAGTAATTCTGATCAGTTGGCCGATCAATTATTTCAATGTGGTCAGTCGACTGATGATGTGACATGGAGGCTTCCTCTTACCGAAGATTATGCCAATCAAATAGTCAGTAATTTTGCTGATGTTGCTAATATCAGTACGCGTGGGTCAGGAGCTGGCACAATCACAGCGGGCTGCTTTCTACAAAAGTTTGTTGGTGATTATGATTGGGCTCACATTGATATTGCTGGTGTTGCTTGGGCTGAAGGTGCAAACAAGGGAGCAACAGGAAGGCCAATGGGCTTAATGTCAGAATTTCTGATCAACGAATCAAAAACATAATCATTTAATCAATGAAAGATATCGAAGTCATTTTTCATCACTTTGAAAACGATGATGAAAAAGAAAGAATGAATTATGTCTATCGATTGATTGAAAAAGGCTATAAACAAAGATTTGGAATAATCTATATCCATGCCTCTGATGAAGAGCAAGCAGAACTCATCGATGGCCAGCTTTGGACCTTTCGGCAAGAGAGTTTCATTCCCCACTCAATGCTTAAAAATAAAAATGATGATGCACCAATATCTATCGGCTGCGAAACACTGCCTGATATGTACCTTGATGTCATAATTAATCTTTCCGATCAAGCTGAAGACCCTTCATTGGAACCCAAAAAGATTCATGAGATTGTTCCCGCTTCAGAAGAAAAAAAAAGCTTGGCAAGAGTTAAATGGAAAACATATAAAGGCTTAAACTACAGAATTAAGTCTCATAAGGTGAATTGAGTTGGACAAAAGATATAACCCAAAAGAAATAGAATCCAGGATTTATAATTCTTGGGAAGATTCTGGTTACTTCTCACCGTCAAAATCGGGTGATCCCTTCTGTATTGTAATTCCGCCACCCAATGTAACTGGAACCTTGCACATGGGTCACGCCTTTCAAGACACAATAATGGATATCATCATTCGATACGAACGCATGAAAGGCAAGAATACTCTATGGCAAGTGGGCACAGATCATGCTGGGATTGCGACACAAATGGTTGTGGAAAGACAATTGGAAAAAAATGGTACATCAAGACAAAAGCTTGGTAGAGAAGCATTTGAACAAGAAGTCTGGAAATGGAAGGAAGAGTCTGGGAGCACCATAACAAAACAGATGAAAAGATTAGGCGCATCAACAGACTGGACAAAAGAAAAGTTCACAATGGATGAGAATCTCATTCAGGGTGTGACAAAAGTGTTCGTTCAATTGTTTGAAGAAGGATTGATTTACAGAGGCAACAGACTGGTCAATTGGGATCCAGTTTTACAAACCGCTCTTTCAGATCTTGAGGTAGTCACCTCAGAGGAGAGGGGCTCCTTATGGCATATGAGATATCCATTGGATAATAAAGAGGGCTACATTGTTGTGGCAACAACAAGACCGGAGACGATGCTGGGAGACACTGCTGTAGCGGTTCATCCAAACGATGATCGCTACAAACATCTAATCGGTGAAAATATCACTCTTCCCCTGACAGAAAGAAAGATTCCAATTATTGCCGATGAATATGTCGATCGAGAATTTGGGACGGGTTGTTTAAAAATTACACCTGCTCATGATTTCAATGACTTTGAGATTGGCACCAAACATGGTCTCGAAATCATCAGTGTTTTGGATCAAGCTGCCAAAATTAACTGCTCGTCACCTTCAAAATATGAAGGCCTTGATCGTTTTGAGGCGAGAAGAAAGATAGTGGAGGATCTTGAGGCACTGGGTCTGATCCAAGATATTGAGGATTATTCACTCACTGTTCCAAGGGGTGACAGAAGCGGAGCGATTCTAGAACCACTGATTACAAATCAATGGTTCTTAAAAATGGAACCGCTTGCCAAGCCTGCCATAGAAGTGGTGAAAAGTGGTGAGTTAAAGTTTGTGCCTGAGAATTGGTCTAAAACTTACTTTGAATGGCTAGAAAATATCCAAGATTGGTGTATTTCTAGGCAACTGTGGTGGGGTCATCGGATTCCAGCATGGTATGACAGCGAAGGGAATGTCTTTGTGGGTGAGAATGAGTCGGAAATACGGAAGAAAAATAATATCGATGCATCCATAATCCTCACACAAGACGAGGACGTTCTCGATACATGGTTTTCTTCTGCGCTATGGCCTTTCTCTAGCCTTGGATGGCCCGATGAAACGTATGACTTAAAAACATTTTACCCAACCAATGTATTGGTTACGGGCTTTGATATTATTTTCTTCTGGGTGGCGAGAATGGTGATGATGGGTCTAAAGTTCATGGATGAAATCCCATTTAAAGAAATATACATTCATGGCTTGATCAAGGACAAGAATGGTCAAAAAATGTCCAAATCGAAAGGAAACATCCTAGATCCAATCGATTTGATTGACGGCATCAGCCTTGATGACCTCCTTGAAAAACGAGTACAAGGTCTTATGCAACCGGAAATGGAAAATAGAATAATCAATGAAACAAAAAAGGAGTTTCCAAATGGTATTCCTGATTTTGGAACGGATGCACTTCGTTTCAATTTTGCAATTCAAGCATCAACGGGAAGAGATATTCGACTTGATTTAAGCAGAGTCGAAGGATATCGGAATTTTTGCAATAAAATATGGAACGCCTCTCGATTCATAAAAATGAACACCAATGACTTTGAGCTACTGGATACAAATGTTTCAAAGGGTCATGCAATCGATCAATGGATTCGATCAATGTTCAGGCAAACAATTGAAGAAGTGGAAAAGCAATACGGGCAATACCGTTTTGATCTTGCGGCAACAGCAATGTATGAATTTGTCTGGAATGATTTTTGCGATTGGTATATTGAATTGGCGAAAACTCTTATCAATGATCCTGATATATCGGAATCAGAAAAAGATTATACAAAAAATAACCTTATACAGATGCTGGATTCCATTCTAAGAATGCTTCATCCCACGATTCCATTCATCACTGAAGAAATCTGGAAATCAATGAACGAAGAAAATGCTAAACGCAGCATTATGAAATCTTCATTCCCCTCTTCCAATGATTGGACAGCAGATGAAGCTGGTGCTCAAAAATCTGAGTGGCTTAAGAATTTTGTGTCCTCGGTACGTCAAATCAGGTCAGAGATGAATATTCCACCAAAACAGTCTATTTCAATCATTATTCAAGATGCTTCAAGCTCTGATCATGAGAAACTTGAGACACTTGGCTCATTCATTCGTAATCTAGGATCGGTTGAATCAATCACACACAAAGAAAGCTCGGATGACTTGCCAGAATCAGCCATTGCCTTGTTGGGCGAAATGAAGGTGTTTATTCCATTGGCAGGTTTAGTGGATATTGAAGAGGAAAAGAGTCGACTGGAAAAGAAGCTGTCTAAACTCAATAAAGAGCTCGAATCGATCGAAAACAGACTTTCCAACGATGCATTTGTTGAAAAAGCTCCGATCGAGGTGGTTGATGATCTAAAAGCAAAGTTTAAAAGATTGGTATCCGATCAATCCAGAATCGAAGAACAAATTAAATTACTATGACTTCTCGTGATTCGGCACCATCCATAGCAACAATAATCCAGGAATAAATAAAATGAGCAAGCCCAAAATGCCCGCTCTCGGTGTATTAAAAATCATGGATATCCAAGCAAGCAGAGCCGGTCCTGCAACCACTGCTGATTTTCCCACCAAGTTATAAAAACCAAAAAACTGGGCTTCTTTGTTCTTAGGGATAATGCTACTGAAGTAGGCACGACTGACTGCCTGTATACCTCCCATGACCAGACCAACGACAACGGCCATAATATAAAATTCTGTGGCAGTTGTGATTCGACTCGCAAATATTGAAATCAGGATATAGATTAGAATACCGATACTGAGTATTTTCTTGAAACCCATCCTTTCTGCATAGTAGCCAAAAATGAGAGTGGATGGAAAGCCGACAAATTGAGTCAATATCAAAGCAGTGATCATGGATGAAGTCTCCAATCCAATGTCTGAACCATAAGCAGTAGCCATCCTGACAATTGTGTCAATCCCATCCATATAAAACCAATACGCCAAGAGAAAAATAGCCACATTCTTATACTTTTTGACTTCAATCAAAGTCCGATACACATCGCTAAACGATTGCGATATCGCTTGAAGGAATGGAGGTTCATTATGCTCAGAAACGGATTCTTTGACATTCCGAACAAGCGGGATGCTAAATAATGCCCACCAAACGGCAACCATCAAAAATGACAGCAATACTGCATTGGCTTGCGTTTCTATTCCAAAATAATCCGGATTCAAAAACATAATAACGTTAATTAGAAAAAGTAATCCGCCGCCCAAATAGCCCAATGAATATCCCAAAGCTGAAACACGATTTCTAGTCTCATTAGTAGAAACCGAGACAATCAATGAATCATAAAACACGTTTCCTCCTGAAAATCCAACAGCCGCAAGAGCATAAAGTAATGCTGCAAGCATCCAATCACCTTGAGGAATAAAATAGAAAGATGCAGTACAAAAAACACCCAGACTTGCAAACGAGATTAATAGTTTCTTCCTTTTGGTGCCAATATCAGCGTATGCGCCCAATATTGGTGCCAATAGAACTACGATTAAACCGGACAGAGAATTGGCATATCCAACCATTGCAGTACTTTCCAGATCTGATAAATCACTTGCCCAATAAGACTTGAAAAATATTGGGAAAAAACCTGCCATCACTGTGGTGGCAAACGCTGAATTTGCCCAATCGTAGAAAGCCCATGAGACCGCATCTTTTTTATAGTTTTTAAGAATCATCTTTGAGAAAGTCATTCACCAATTGTAAATCCTCCCATACTTTTTTCTTTTTTGACGGGCTTCTTAAAAGATATGCAGGATGATAAATGATGAATGTCGGAATTTCACTGGGTCCAAAACCATGTATCTTGCCTCTGAGTTTACCCATCGGTAAATCGATACCGAGTAATGAATGGGCAGCAATTCTTCCGACTGCAACTATGACCTTCGGATTGACTAGTTCGATTTGCTTCTCTAAATACGAAAAACATTTTTTCACTTCTTCAGGCTTAGGATCGCGATTATCTGGTGGTCTGCATTTTAGAATATTGGCAATAAAAACATCCTGCCTTGATAAACCCATGGAAAAAATAACCTCGGTCAGTAAACGTCCTGCCCTACCAATGAACGGCTTTCCTTCTAGATCTTCGTCTTTACCGGGTGCCTCCCCGATAAAAAACCAATCTGAATTTCTGTTTCCATCTCCAAAGACTGTATTATTGCGCCCTTTATGAAGAGAACATTTTTTGCAGTTGGATACCTGAGATTCAATAATTGGCCACTCACTCTCTTGATTCGAGTCAAGATTTACTGATGCCTCTCTTAATTGATAAGCATCAATCCCTAATGACTGAAACGTTTTTAATCTCGAAGACATGGTCTAATCTGAGGCGTTGCTTTCTTTCTTTTTAGCTGGATTCCTAAAAACCCCTATCAATGCAGCAACTAAACCTGAAATTAAATAGACGATTGATAAGACACTGAGAACATTTGGAGCATCAATGATTATTAAAATAAAAATAAGTGGAATCAATAAAGCACCATTGAATGGCATTCTATTCAACGTTCTTAAATCCTTGAAGCTGTTGTATTCAATTTTTGAAACCATAAGTATCGATGCAGTCATATAAAAGAGTGAAATGATAATCAGAGCAATGACATCATTAAATGAATGAATGACACACTGCCAAAGCATTACGGTCACTAACGTTGCGGAAGCAGGAGACGGCAATCCTATGAAATAATTTTCGGATTTGAGAACAAGATGATTATTGAATCGAGCAAGTCTCAATGCAGTTGTAGCAATGTAGAAAAATGACAGCAGCCATAAAAATCTAACATTGATTACATCGATGAAGTTAATTGTCGCCCAAGAATAAAAAAGTATTGATGGCGCGACACCGAATGAAATGAGATCACAAAGACTGTCGTAATCTTTGCCAAAATCAGAAACAGCATTTGCGGCTCTCGCCACCTTCCCATCTAGTCCGTCTAAGAAAACAGCAACAATAATGGATATGACTGCCAACTCAAATTTCCCGTCTATCGAAGAAAAGATTGAAAAACACCCCGCAAATAAATTTGCTGATGTAAACAAATTGGGCAAAATGAATATCCCTTTTTTTAAGTTTACCTTTTCTCGATTTTTTTCTTTTCTCAAGGCCATCGCAACATTATAAATAAATCATGGGGCATGTAAAAATTGGATTTCTAAATTATGGAAACAATATATCCCATGATTTGATGCATTTACTTGGGTTTTTACTTACTATTTCAATATGAAATTATCGAATTATCCTCTTCGAACATTCAAAGATGCACCATCCGATGCAGAATTGATTTCGCATCAACTTATGTTGAGATCTGGACTTATAAAGAAATTGGCCTCTGGAATATTTACTTGGATGCCTTTTGGCCTGAAAGTTTTAAGAAAGATTGAGCAGACCGTAAGAAATGAAATGGATGAGTCGGGTGCACTTGAAGTGCTTATGCCGACCATTCAACCTTCTGAGCTTTGGCAGGAAACTCAAAGGTGGGATGACTATGGAAATCTATTGCTGCAAATTCATGATCGTCATGATCGTCTATTTTGCTACGGTCCAACACATGAAGAGGTCATTACAGACATACTGAGAAAAAGCATAAAGAGTTATAAACAATTGCCAGCAAATTTCTATCAGATTCAAACTAAATTTAGAGATGAAATCAGGCCTCGTTTCGGTGTAATGAGGGCCAGAGAGTTTTTAATGAAAGACGCTTACTCATTTCACTTAAACCAAGAATCTCTTGAAGAAGAATATAAAAAGATGAGTCAAACCTATGAAAGCATCTTTAGAAAATTAGAGCTGAACTTTAGAAAAGTAAAAGCAACAAGCGGAGAAATTGGCGGGTCAATATCTCATGAGTTTCATGTCATCGCAGAGTCTGGTGAAGATGAAATCGCTTTTTGTGATGATGAAAACTTTGCTGCCAATGTTGAAACATTGAATGACAAAAATGCTCCAAATGGTGGAGAGCTAACTTATGCACGAGGAATTGAAGTGGGACATATTTTTCAGTTAGGCGATAAATACAGCCAATCGATGAAACTTGAAGTCTTGGATTCCAATGGGAAGAACGTCAATCCCTATATGGGCTGCTATGGTATTGGAATCTCAAGAATTGTTGCTGCGGCAATTGAGCAAAACCATGATGATAAAGGAATCATTTGGCCAAAAGCCATTTCGCCTTTTTCAATATCAATCATTGTTCTGAATGATAAGAATGATTCCGCCGTAATGGATCATGCCTTAAAAATTTATCAAGAGCTCAAAGCAGATGGCATTGAAGTCATGATCGATGATCGAGACGAAAGAGCGGGAGTTAAATTTGCAGATGCGGACTTAATGGGTATACCCACTCATGTGATTGTCGGCAAAAGAGGTATCGAGCAAAACAAACTTGAAGTCACCTCAAGAAGAACGGGTGAGACAATAGAAGTCGAAATAGATGAGATCGTTGCCCATCTTAAGGGGTGATTAGTCTTTCTCTTTCTGATTTGATGATTTTGAAATGGCCCATTCAATGAACTCAATTGCTTCTTTCTGAGCCCTTAATGCATCCTGTCTGGCAGGCTCATAGAGATTCACTTCCATCCTTCGTTCAGCCCTAGATAGGAGGCGCTCTGCCTCCAGAATTTTCTCAGATTGCTCAGCATTGGAATTCATTTCCTTTGCTGCTGCAATGGTTTGCCTTGCATTGCTCATCTCTTGCAATGGAGGCAATGTTGCACATGCACTGAGTGCAAATAGAACGATGATAGGTATTAAATAATTCTTCATTTCAATGGTTTCATTAACAATTCAAAGAATATCAATCTAATCATGCAACGTCCATATGATAATCAGAGAGTGGTTCATTCAATCTTCAATACCGACTTGACAAACGGTATGGTCAATTTTCTCTGACTGGATAATGACTCATAATCGAGGATGTCTAAAATATCCATTAGAGACGTCACACTTCTGACTGTTCGCTTCATAATGAATTGAGCGGAATCATCAGGCAAGTCGAATCCTCTGGCATTGGCATGATATTGAATTGCAACAACAAGCTCATCATCATCAAGCGGATTAATCTTGAATAATAGTCCCAATGAAAAACGAGATGCTAAATCCGGAATCTGAAAATTCAAACCCTTTGGTGTCTTTTTAGACGCCATAATTAATCGAGTGTTCGAGTTTAAAATGCTCTCATAAAGAAGCATCAATTTCTCTTCCCATGTGTATTGCCCTATCACGCAATCAATGTCATCGATGGCAATCAAGTCCAGACCATCTAAGCCTTCAATAATCTCTGGCGAATAATCATCTGAGTCTTTCATGCTGAGGTATTGGATGCGTTTGTTATCTAAATCATAGTGGTTGCATAACGAACTCAAAAGATGCGTTTTACCATTCCCCGTCTCTGCGGTGATCCATATTAATTTTTGATCTTCAACATTCAATGCATCAATTAATGCTGAATTCTGGCCAACAAAAAAACTCTCAAAAGTCATGTATTGAGAGATCTCTACTGGAAGCGGGATCTGTTTCACTTGTTATCAGGCCTTTGCAGAAATGATTTGTTTGGCTTTGATTGACCATGAAATCCAATAATCCATTCCACTGAGGATTGAAGTGAGAAAGACCAACGATCCTGTGAATTGAATGATCAGATCAATATTTGAGCTGAAAATCTGCCCCGCAATGACGAAAAGTACAAAGAAGATCTGTAGATTTGTATTCAACTTACTGACAAATGACGGATTAGGATTGGGCTTTTCTATAAAATAATAATACAGAGCCAGGCCAAATAAGATCATAAAATCCCTCATCAATACCGTTGCCATTAACCAAAATGGAATCAAATCCATGAAATAAAGCGTTACAAATACGCTCACTAAAAGAATTTTATCTGCGGCTGGATCCAGTGCTGCACCTAAATTTGATCTCCAATTATTTCTTTTGGCTAAGAAACCATCCAGGAAGTCAGAGATGCCCGCTATCGCTATGAGTCCTAAAGCATTCTCATACTGCTTGTCCCATAAAAAATCGATAATAGGGATCACTAAGATGATCCTAAGAATGCAAATTGCATTCGGAATATATGACATTCGTGGTTGAAAAAATGAACTCATCGAGAATATCTCAAAGATTAATAATTGTCATAATGATAATATAGATTTTCAATTAATTATCATAGCTCGGATTAGAAAGGACACACTTTTTAGGAATGAGTAACCAAAAGTCAAAAATAACATATTCGGATTCAGGCGTAGACATTGATAAAGCCAATGATTTGATTGATGAAATCAAACCTATAATCCAAGAAACCCTGAACGATAATGTATTGTCAAATATTGGTGGCTTCGGAGGATTATTTGAGCTAAATGCAAAAGACTATGAGCGTCCCGTTCTTGTTTCCGGTACAGATGGTGTTGGGACAAAAGTAAAATTGGCACAACAAATCGATATCCTTGAGGGCGTTGGCATAGATCTGGTTGCCATGTGTGTTAATGACATCATAACATCGGGTGCAAAACCGCTCTTTTTTCTTGATTATTTTGCAACTTCAGAACTGAATAATTCACAAGCAAAACGAATCATAAAAGGGATTGCCGATGGTTGCTTGCAATCAGAAATGGCACTGATCGGTGGTGAAACCGCTGAGATGCCAGGGGTTTATCAATCAGGTGACTTTGATCTAGCTGGGTTTTGTGTTGGAATTGTCGACTACAATAGAATCATTGATGGGTCGAGCATCACTAAAGGCGATGCAATCATAGGTCTTGGTTCATCCGGTCCTCACTCAAATGGGTATTCACTGATTAGAAAATTAATCGAACAGAATTCGGTGGATCTGAATCAAATTTTTAACGGCGATAAGCTTGAAAAGGAAATCATCAAACCGACAATCATTTATAGTCGTCCAGTACTGAGCTGTCTTGAAAAATTTGAAGTTAAATCAATGGCACACATCACTGGCGGTGGATTCCAAGACAACATCATAAGAGCTATCCCGAAGGGTTTCCAAGCCATCATCAATACAAAAAGTTGGGGTTTGCCTCCTGTTTTTAGTTGGATTCAGCAAGAAGCCAATATTGACTCAGATGAAATGCTTAGAACCTTTAATTGTGGCATCGGATACGTTCTCATCGTGCAGGATGGTCTCAAGGATTCAGTGATACAACATTTTCAAAATGCAGGCATCAATGCATATGATATCGGATTCATCGAAAGCGGTGAAACATCTGTGATCATTAACCATGAGTGATGAAAACCAATCAAAATGTAGAGCGGTTTGTTTAATATCTGGCGGCGGGACGAACCTCCAAGCCATCATTGACAACATCAAAGATAAATCACTGAAGATCGATCTCATCTCCGTTATCTCAGACAATCCAGAAGCAAAAGGGCTTCAAAGAGCACAAAAAGAAGGCATTGATACAACAATATTTGATTTCTCTTCTTTTGATGATCGTAAACAATTTGATCAATGCTTGGAGAAGGAGATGATTGAACTCGATCCGGACTTAATTATTTTAGCTGGATACATGAAAATACTGAATGCAAGCTTTTGCAATTCTTTTGCAGGGAGAATTCTAAATATCCATCCGTCACTCCTTCCTAAGTATAAAGGGCTAAACACGCATCAAAGAGCGATTGATAATCAAGAACGCCTTCATGGAGCCAGTGTCCATTTTGTGATTCCAGAACTGGATGATGGACCAGTGATTATTCAATATCAATGCAATATAGAAAAAAATGATGACCGTCATACCCTTCAAGAGAGAGTTCAACAGGGTGAGTACATCATCTACACAAAAGCAATACAGTGGTTCAGTGAAAAGAGTCTATCAATAGAGTCCGGAAGAATTTATATCGATGGCACTCCACTGACTGAACCCAAAGTTATAAAACACGACTAAGTTTTAGGCAATGTAACCCCGGTCTGCCCTTGGTATTTTCCTT
>Ga0115011_10002911_pt1 | contig 11760 bp, 7 predicted proteins | sample TroAtlMetagenome_2_FD_88705 | JGI IMG/M metagenome (GOLD analysis project Ga0115011, IMG submission 88705) | Marine eukaryotic phytoplankton communities from Atlantic Ocean - Tropical Atlantic ANT8 Metagenome | ecosystem: Environmental > Aquatic > Marine > Oceanic | place: Tropical Atlantic... | reverse complement strand
TGAGATGCCAATCTGAATCTGGTCCTGATTACGGACGTGCACGCCACTGTCAACCACGCCTTCCCCAAAACGAAACTCAAACTCCACCACAAAGTTCCGGTATTTCTTTTTTGTCCAGAGAATGGAGCCCTTCTTATTTGGCCCACTTTGAATTTTCAGCACGCCATCCACTGCCTTATACCAACCGGCCTCACCATTACCATCGGGCACCTCCCATCCGGTGAGATCCTTACCATTGAAGATAGGCTTGAGTTTCGGCCCGGCGACCAGAGCAGCGGAGGACATCAATAAAAAAGCACAGCTAATCAGCTTGGAGTTCATGCCGCAATTGTGCCGAGTTCGGCTGTTGAATCAAGCTATTCAGTCCTTTTTTCGCACCTTGCCCTGCCTTTGGCGCTTAAGGGCTTTCATCTCGGTTGCCATGCCTTGGTCTCCTTGTGCCACCATCCAAACCTCCAGTTCCCGGCGTAGTCGGGCTTCCTTTTTTATTGTTTTTGGTTGGCCGGCAAGATTGTTCATTTCCAGCGGATCCTCCTCCATGTTGTAAAACTCTACAGCTGGCCGGTAATGATAGGCACGCACCAGCCGCTTGGCCAAGAGATCTCCCGTTTCAGCCTTGGCCACCATCGATTGAAACAGCGGCATCTTTGTGCAGGCGTTGGTGAACTTGCTTTCGTGATTGAGATTAAGAATGAGTTTGTAGCGACTATCTCGCACCGAACGAATCGCAAATGCCTCGGTGCCGTTATTAATCCCCCTCGTGGTCATGATGCCGAAGACGTAATCTTTGTGCTGCTTTGCTTTTCCCGAAAGCACGGGGAGAAAGCTTTTGCCATCCAGCTCTGCAACAGGCTTGCCCCCGGCAGCGTCGATGAACGTCGGAGTGACATCCACGTACTCCACCATCGCGTCGCTTACCACACCCGCCTTTACCCGCCCCGGCCAACGCACAAGCATAGCCGATTGCAGCCCGTGATCGTAGCAGGTCCACTTGGCAAACGGGAATGCGTTGCCTTGCTCGCTCACCACCATCAGCAGCGTGTTGTCGCTGAGGCCGTGTTTCGACAGCAAGTCGACGATTGTTCCCACCTGTGAATCGAAGTAGGTGATCTCCGCTAGGTATTTACTGAAATCTGAACGCACGCGAGGGGTATCCACGATATAAGGTGGTAGCTTAACCTTGCCCGGCGGATACACAGAGGAGTCACCCTTGTTCCACGGGGTGTGCGGCTCATTCGAACAGGCGAAGAGGCAGAACGGTTTGCCCCCCTTGGAAGTCTCGGCAAATAGACGATCGATATACTTCATGTCCGGGTTTTTGCCTCCACCAAAATTCTCAAATGGGAACACATTCGGCGGATTGATGTGAGTCTTGCCCGTCTGCGTCACGCGGTATCCCAGCGGACGCAGGTAATGCACGATACTCCTGATGTGCGGATACGCCCGTGTATGATTCGGCCAAGCGCCGCTCTTCACCGGGTATAGCCCCGTATAAATGTTATGCCGCGTCGGCGAACACATTGGTGCAGCCTGAAAACAACGGGTGAATCGCATCCCCTGCTTGGCCAAGCGATCAATGTTGGGCGTGCTAGCCTGCCCTCCATAACAACCTATATCACGAAAAGTACAGTCATCCGCAATAATGAAAACTAAGTTGGGCTTAATCGCCGCCTGTAATTGGGCAAACGAAAAAATTGTGAAGAGTATGGTGAGAGTTCGTTTCATGTTAACAAACTAAATGCGAGCAGCTTGTTTAGCGGGGATGGGTCTGGAACGCTGGTTTTTGCCACGGCGTTGTTTCCGCCGCTCCAAGGCTTTTTCTTCCTCTTTTTGGACATATGCCTCGCGGTAGGCTGCATCGTTTCGTTTTTGAAAAACTACCAGCATCGGGTCTTTTGTGCGCTTCATCCAACCCTCAAGTTCCGATCGCAAACTTGGCAGAGCGGCTTGGTGTCTGGATTCGTCGATAAGGTTGTACAGGCAGTCCGGGTCATTGGAGATGTCGTACAGTTCTTCGGGCACGCGGTATTTGTATAAATTCAGTCTCTTGGCCAGTCGCTTGTCCTGCTTGGCCAAGGCGACCAGACGACGATAGGTCACGGTACCAGTGGTAGCAGTGGCAAACACACGCTCCCTGTTGGACCAAGGGTTGAAAATGTAAAGATAACGCTTGGTTTGAACCGCTCGCATGGGGTCGCGTGAAGCACCTGCATTCTCGTTGTACTCCTTGAAGACCTGATCACGTCCGATTTGTTTTTTCCCTTGAATCAACGGTAGGAATGAGCGGCCATCGAGCTTGGCGGGATGCTTGGCTCCGACGATATCCAGCAGTGTAGGAAGCATGTCCACGGCGGAAATCATGTGTTTTCCGTCGACCGCACCGCCCTGTGTGACTCCCGGCCAACGCACCATCCATGGCGTGTGGGTGCTGTGGTGGTAAAGTTGAGTCTTGGCAAACGGCAGCGGCATCCCGTGATCTGAAAGAAACATCACCACGGTGTTGTCGGCTTGGCCACTAGCGTCGAGGGCCTTAAGTATTTCCCCCACGCAATCATCAGCCCGCCGCACACTTGAATAATACAGGGCTAGTTCTTCTCGTACCTTGGCGTCGTCGAATAGAAAACCAGGGATAGGCACCTCGCCGGCGGTAAAGATACGCGAGGGCACATGCGGATCCTTACCTCCTCCTTTGACAACGCTCCAAAACGGCTTGTGCGGATCGGAGACATTGACCGAGAGGCAGAACGGCTTACTCACCGCCTTGGCCATCGCAATGCCGTGAGCAGTGGATATGCCGTATGATTGAGCATCCTTCATGTGCGCCTTCGCGCCATCCGGAAGGGTGTCGAGGTTGATGTCCCAAGCGTACGGCTGATACGGCGTGGAATGGCTGGCCTTGCCGCGGATGCCCGTAAAATAGCCAGACTCCTTCATCAAGTCCACCAAGTGTGGCCATCCTGGGTTCTTGACCTGATAAAAACCTTCGACCTTGTTGTTGTGAGAAATAAGCCCGGAGAACATAACGTTACGGCCCGGCATGCAGTTGCCGACAGTCACGTGCGCGTGCGCAAAACTAAGGCTCTGCCCGGCCAAGCGATCTATGTTCGGCGTAGTTCCTGGAATTTTGCAGCCAAAAGCGCCGACGGAGTCCGCACTCATGTCATCCACCGTGATGATCAAAAGATTCACCGGGGCAGCCTGCAAAGACAGGGAGAAACACAAAAAAATGAAGAGAATACTTTTCATTCGATGAAATAATTGATCACTTTCCCTCTACAGTTAGAGAGCAAAATCAGTGGCAAGACAATATCGTTTTGGCCGTTGAAGCGCCAGTCTTCATTTGGCTCAAGGATTGTGATTTCAGCAACCCAAAGAGATTAAAAAAAGGATTCCTAAAATAACTTTGAGAGATGCTTAATTGGCGGATCCCCTTCTCTTCCGACCCCGGTGGTAGAGGGAATTAGTTGGAATCTTCCGCATAGGTTCCACCTTTGCTGGAAGCGCCCTAATCAAGCGGGCCTTGACATTGGTCAAGCTGGGATCGTGAGAAAGATTAGTAAATTCGTGCGGGTCATTTTTAAGATCATACAACTCCTCAAAGCCGTTGCCGTAACGGATGAACCGATAGCGCGGATCGGCCACCGCCAGCGACGGGGCTTTCTCGCCCCAAAACTGAAACGAAGTCAGCGCGAGTTGCTTTTTGGGAGTGCTTGGTTCTTTCAGCTGTGGCACAAGGGATGTGCCGCTGCACTGTTTTGGGACCGGCAACTCGGCCAATTCGCAAAGGGTCGGGTAAATGTCGGTGAGCGTCGCGGGTTGGCGCGTCTTAGTCCCATCTTTGCTGAGGCTTGGCGCGTGAATAAAAAGCGGCACGCGCGTGGTCTGATCCCACAGTGCAAACTTCTCCCAGTTCTCCTTTTCGCCAATGTGAAATCCGTGATCGCTCCAGAGCACGATAATCGTGTTGTCTTTCATCGGCGAAGCGTCGAGTGCATCAAGCAGGCGACCAAGCTGATAATCCACATAGCTGATGCTGGCAAGGTAGCCTCGCATGAATTTCTTCCACTGCTTATTGTCAGTCACCCACTTGTGCCAGCCCTGTCGACCATGACTATGCGCGTCCATTAGATCATTGGGCCGATGCTCGGGCAGTTTCACTTCATCAAGCGCATACAGATCGAACCATCGCTGCGGCACCTCCGACGGGATGTGGGGCCGGAACAGTCCGACCGCAAGAAAGAGCGGTTTGTCTCTAGGCTGCTTCATTTGCTCGATCGCCCAGTCGGTGACGAGATGATCTCCATAACTCTCTTCCGGATCAGACAACGGCGCGGCGCCAAAAAAATGCCTATTCGCGTGGCCGCCAAGCGGGCGGCCCTTCGTCAGCCCTGCCTTTTCATCGGACACCAGTTTCGGCCTTGGCCAATCAGCGGAGATAGGATCGAGCGGATCGCCACGGTACGCATCCCATGCATCGGGATCGTTTTGAGAGTCGCCCGGTGTCCATTGTAGCGTGTGAAAAATCTTGCCGCCACCCAGCGCACGGTAGCCGTGATCGCGGAAATGCTGTGACAAGACCACCGCCTTTTTCAGCACTGGTGACTCATCCCTCCAGCGTGGCCCGTGCGCGCCGAACATGTTCCGGTAAATACCTGATTGCACGGGATGCACCCCAGTCATCACGGCCACACGAGATGGGTGACATGCCGGCGCCGCACAGTGAGCGTTGGTGAAATTGACCGACCGCTTAGCCAAGCGATCAAAGTGCGGCGTTTTAATTCCGGGGTGATTGTCGAGCGGCGAGATGTAGTCGTTCAAATCATCCACCACAATAAAAAGCACGTTGGGGCTAGAAAACGTTTGCGTCCATGACAACAAAAAAATGAGCAAAACCAGATGGCATGAATTTCTATTCAAATGGGTATAGCGACTAAGATTCATTAACTTAAAGACCAATAGATCTATTTCCCAAGCCAAGTGCGCGGGTTTCGCTTGCCTTCCTTGAGTTCCTGCAGTCGGCGCCTTAGGAACTCACGGGAAATCATGCGGGCCTTTTCGCGATCTGCAGAGTCGTAATCCCAGAATTCCTGAACCACCTTCTCAGCGGCGGGATAATGGCTGCCATCGTCACCAACCTTTTTCCGCAACTCGGCGAGTTGTTTCTTTAATCTTTCACGGGCTTGAAAATAAGCTGGATCGTCGTAGACATTGTTTAACTCAGCGGCATCCTTCTTTAGATGGTACAACTCCCATGCGGGCGGGGTTTGGTAGCCGCCGTCGTAGTTGCAGCCGTAGTAATAGACGAGTTTGTGTGTCTTGGTGCGGATGGCCATGACACCAGGGTTGTCGTGATGAGCCATGTGCATCCAGTACCTATAGTAAGCAGCTTGCTTCCAACCCTTTGGCTCCTTACCCGTTTCGCAAATGCTCTTGAAGGAGCGCCCCTGCATGGAGTCGGGCGCTGGAATGCCAGCAAAGTCGAGCATCAGCGCGGGGTAGTCGACGTTTTCCACGATGGCGTCGGAGCGTGTACCAGCCTTGATAGTCTTCGGGTACCGCACAATCAACGGCATGCGCATGGAGGGATCGTAGGCCCAGCGCTTGTCCTGATAATCGTTTTCGCCCAGCCAGAAGCCTTGGTCACCTGTGTAGATGATGACGGTATTATCGTAGAGGCCCTCGGCCTTAAGGTAGTCGAAGAGACGCTTCAGGTTGTCGTCCACACCCTTTACACAGCGAAGGTATTTGCGGAGGTAGGCCTGGTAGGCGAGGCGGGTGGTCTCCTTCTCGGAGAGTTTCGCGACAGCATAGTCTATAGGCAGTTCCTCGGGAAAGCGTTGTTTCAAGTCAACGGCATACGAACGGCGCGGGTTACGCTTACCGATGGAGGTGCCGATGTGCGGCATCAATTCATCCTGGTAACCGCGGGTGGCAATGGAGCCAAAACTCGACGGCACGTCGTAGAGCGTCGGCGGCTCGGGAATCTCCACGTCAGCGAGGTATTTTTGGTAGCGCGGCGCGTTCTCGAAATAATCATGCGGCGCCTTGAACTGGTGGCACAAGAAGAACGGCTTATCCTTGTCGTACTTGGTCTTGAACCAATGAAGAGTGGAGTCTGTTATGGCGTCGGAAGAATGTTCACCTTTATGTGTAACCGTATTGCGCGGCCACGGCTTGTCGCCTTGGATTCGAAATTGCGTGTCGAAGTACTTTCCCTGCCCCGGCAGCACTTTGTAGTAGTCAAAGTTCGGTTCCGTCTTTAAGTGCCACTTGCCAATCATGGCCGTCTGGTAGCCAACCTTGCGGAACAGGATGGGCAGGGTCTGGTCCACTGACTTGATGCGGCCGGTGAGGTCGGTCACACCGTTTACATGCGGATAATGCCCGGTGAGGATGCAGGCGCGACTGGGTGTGCAGATCGAGTTTACACAAAAAGCGTTATCGAACGTGATCCCGTTCGCCGCCAACTTATCTAACGTAGGAGTTGGGTTGAGCGACTTCAGCACTGTCGCATAAGCCCCAACGGCTTGTGCAGTATGATCATCGGACATGATGAACAACACATTGGGTCGATCCTCGGCAACGGCACCTAGAGCTAGGGCCAAAGTCAAAAAACTTGGAGCAATTCCATTATTCATAAAGCGGTTGATTTAAATTCGGGAGTGTCTGTTACTGTAAAAGTGATATCCAGGCAACTACCTCTCCTGGTTATTCAGCGGATTCTCTAACCAGACGACGTTGTTGCTGGTGTGGCCGGCGATGAGGATGTCCTTGTCGCCATCGCCGTCCATGTCGATGGCGCGAGTGTCGTAGGATCCCTGCTTGGCTGCGATGACTCGCCGTGTGAATTTGCCCTTGCCGTTGTTTTCATACCACGCGGTTACATCTACCGGATCCTTGCTGGAGGTCACCGCATCGAGGTCGCCGTCGTTGTCTAGATCACCGAGATCAAGGGAATGCGGGAATATTATTTCAGGGTCAATCTCAATCTGCACAAACTTCGGCCCCTTGAACCACAGGACACCCTGACCGTGGCCACGAGTGGCGAAGTAGTCGGTGTGGCCGTCGCCATCTAGGTCCGCAGGCATGATGTTGGTCGCTCCAGGCTGATTGACCGCGAGTAAATGTTTTTCCCATGCCTGTGTCGGGTCCTTGGGCTGTTCCCACCAGGCGAACCATTCGCCGCCAGGAAAGGCGTCCCCGCCCTTGGCCGCACAACTGATGTCGGGGCGACCATCGCCATTCACGTCGCCAAAACCAGTGTAATGCGAGGCACCAGGAGCATCGCCTCGGGCAAACACGTGGCGAATCCAGCACTCGGCCGAGTGGGGGTTTTGGGGCACCTGCAGCCAAGTCAAAGAATTGGGAATGGAGGTTTTCTCTGCTGTGCGACCGGAGTTGGCGATGAGGTCAATCTGGCCATCCTGATTTACATCTGCTGTAATGAGGCAGTGGGTGCCGAGGATTTCATCATCGACCGTGCGGTATTTCCACGGGCCGCCTAGCCGCTTTGCCGGACATTCCAACCAGAAAACCGTATTGTTAGACCCGATGAAATCCTGATCTCCGTCCCCGTCGACATCCATCAGGCAGCTGTGGATGCAGGCGCTTCGGGGTTTGTTGCGTGATTGGCCTGAGCCGAAAACGTGCAACGTGTGCGCCCCCCATTCAGGACCCTCAAAAAGGATGACTTTGTCATCAAGAGAAGCGATCACATCCATCCGACCGTCGCCATTCCAGTCAGCGGCCACGGCCGAGTTGATCATGCCGGGGGATTCTACAATGACGTGTTTATTCCATTGCGCGCCAACGGCCAGTGGAAAAGCAAGAATTAGAAGGTAACTGTTTCGCATGATCAATCAGCGGCGGGTGAACAGTTCGCTGTTAACGACAGCGTGGACCAGATCCCGGAAGCCGTTGTTACCGTCGAGGGATTGTTTAGCAATGCGATTCACGGTCTTTTGATCGCGAAATGTCGGTTTACGTCCGGTGGCATGTAAGAGGAGTTTTTGAGTTAAATTCCGCGTCAGCTCAGTTTTGCGAACGGCAAGCAATTGCCGTAAATCCTGCCCGTGGCGAACCTGTTCGCCGGAGGGCAATCGGCTGAATACATCAATGGGCCGGCCCTTGCCCCGGCCCTTGACGCCCGGATAGTGCGCACGTAGACCACCAATCGGATCGAAGAATTCCAGTGCAAACCCCCACGGATCTATCTTGGCATGACAATCGGCGCATGCGGCCACATTACGATGCTTTGCCAGTTGCTCTCGAATAGTGACGGACCCACGTGTGTCCGGCTCTATAGGTGTCACGTCCGGTGGTGGTGGCGAAGGAGGCTTTCCCAAAAGGCTTTCCAACACCCAAACCCCGCGAGTCACCGGAGAGGTTTCAACCCCGTTTGCCGTGGCGGTCAAAACACTTGCATGACCCAACAACCCGCCGCGGCGCGATTGTATAGGGAGGACTACTCGACGAAATTCTTCTCCTTTGACATCAGGCACACCGTAATGCCGGGCAAGCGCCCCATTGAGAAAACTGTAACGCGCATTAATAAACTCCGAGATGGGACGGTTACCCTGAAGCACATGGCTCACAAAATGATAAGTCTCGTTCTTCATGGCACTCTCAAGGCGATCGCGGAAATAGGCAGGAAAGTGTTTAGTGCCTGGCGGCATGGAACCAATTTTATCGAGGCGTAGCCAGGCATCAGTAAAGTGTCGAATAAATGCTTCAGATCGAGGGTCCCTCAGAAGACGTTCGGTTTCCATCTTCAGAGTAGAAGGCTGACACAAACGCCTCTCGGCAGCCAATCGCAGTAAACGCTCATCAGGAGTTGAACACCACAACGCGTATGAAAGTCGTGAGGCCAACTGAAAATCGTCCAATTGCTTCTCCTTTGTTGCTCCTCCTTCATCTAAAAAAAGGAAACAGGGCGAGGTCAGAATTGCGGTCAATGCCTGCTTCAAAGCCTCGTCTTCAGCCATTCCAGAAGCCACCTGACTTTGGACAAAGCCTATGTATCGGGCAATCTCCTCTAACTGAACCGGACGACGAAAAGCTTTGCTGGCAAAATTAAGTAGGATTTGTCGAACATCCAAACGGGTCTTATCTGTTTCCTTGCCAACTATCCCTTGATGACTTGGAGGAGGCCATTGGTCATTCAATGGACCCTCGATGCTCATCTCAAAAACCCTCACACGTGGTCCCTGATACAAGTCAGAAATCCAAATCTTCTGCACCAGAGCATCCTTCGGCACAGGCAGGCCCGCTTCCTTCAGTCGATCAACCTCGTAGGGAGTCTTACGTCGAGCCTCAGGATGATAGCGTTGGATAACCTTTCGCAGCGGCCTTTTGCTCGCTCCAACACCATTGATCCAGTGGACAAAGGGCGTGGAACCAGCCGGCATCCATACCGTAGCCTCATAGTTTTTTGGATCTTTGTCCGTGAGGTCGAAGGCACGAATGAAAACTCTTCCAACATTGGTCCGCTTTTTCAGGAACGCCATACCCGGTACATGCCACAAGCCCAACTGCAGTGGATGAGAGAGATCGACAGGAAACAATTCCGGCGCGTAGGGATTCTTTCGCCCAACGGCGGTCGCCCTGACTCGGATGCAATAAAGTCCATCTTTTGGTACGCCGCGTTCGGCAAATGCCTTCGGATAGGTCGGGCCACTCTCAGCTGGTTTGCCATGACCAATATCCAAATGTTCTCTATCACCGGAAATAACACGGTAACGTACTGTACCCACGTTTTTCTTCGTGTGAATTAAATCCTCAGGCTTGAATGTCCATTGCTGCACCTCGGGTTGTTCCTGACCGAAGACCAACGCCCGATCAAGATAAGAGCGGGCCGCCTTTATATAGATTTGAAGCTGACGACCCGAAAGGGCTTGAGCGGGCCCGTAATTTGGGAATCCATGGGATCTAGGATCTTCAGGGAATAAACCAGTAGCATCGGCTGCCGCCGTATCCACGCCGAGCAAATCACGCATGGTGTAATTGTATTCGTGACGCGTGAGGCGCCGCATCACCGTGGCGGTGGGCGCCTTGCTGGATTCAATCGCAGCGAGATAATTTTCCAATGCAGCCACCATCTGTCGACGCTCCCCATTCGGCGGTTGGGCGATATCCTTTTTTCGCGGCGGCATTTCACCGAGGTTCAGCTGGTCCAGCATCTCCTTAAGAATCTCGTGATGACCGGTCTTGCCCGGGTTGGCGAGGAACGGTTCGAAATTGCGATCGCCCTTTTCGCTATCCGCATTGTGGCACTTGACGCAGTAACGCTTGACGAAAACAGGCACGAACGGATCAAGAGCAGCAGCAAATCCGACTCCGGCTGCAAACCAAAAGACGGTGAGCGATTCAATGAGGTGGACAATCCTCATCACGCTTCCAGCCCATTCAATGTGCCAGTGGAACGGTTGAAGGAATCTGTCTCAACGCCGAACCGTTGCAACATGGAGGCGAACAAGTTTGCAGCAGGAACCCGGCTGGGCTCAAACCGTAGGTGTTGCCCATGACTGAAGCCTCCTCCTGCCAGTAACAACGGCAGGTTCTTGTTGCTGTGCGAACTGGCGTTACCCATTCCACTGCCAAGCAGTGCCATGGTATTATCCAAGAGAGTACGGCCGTTTGGTTCACGTACAGCGACCAACTTGTCTAGGAAGCGCCCGAATTGTTTCGTATGAAACCGTTCAATAATGGAGAGTTCCTTTATATAACCGGCCACTTTTCCGTGGTGGGTCAACTGGTGGTAACTGCGGCTCACAGGGAACCCCCCGGAATCTGGACCTAAGTCTGAAAACTCCAGAGTGACAACTCGCGTTGAATCTGTTTGTAAGGCTAGAACCGTCAAGTCGTAGTAAAGAGGCACACGATCCACAAAATCCATTTCGTCGGGCTCTTCAGGAAGTTGATAGCTCACCTTCGGTTTGGGCTGATCAAGCCAGGTCGACGACTGAATAAGGCGTTTTTCAAGGGAACGAATGGAAGTAAAATACTGGTCCAGTTTCTCGAAGTCTTCTATCCCAACCCGTTTTTTTAAGTATTTTGCATCCGATTGAACCAAATCGAGAATACTTACCTGCTGTCGATGCGCTTTTTTCAGCACGCTTATCTGCCTCGGCCCGGTTGCCTCAAAAAGCATGGCAAAAAGAAGGCGTAGATCACGGATAGGCGGCACGGCCACGCCGGCGGCGCTCCATGAAAGGGTACTCCCGCCACTACTACCTGCAGTCATCTGCATGGAAGGGTAACGTGTGGCCGCACCGACATGAACAGCGGCCTTCTGGTCTACGGTGATGTTTTTTTCGCGAAAACCACGGGAGTTCTTTGAAAGAATACCTGACAAAAACGCATGCACCCCACCATGGCCACCCACTCCCTCGGTTCCATGGTCCAATCCGGAAAAAATCGTGAAATTTTGTCTGTGCTGCTGGAGTTGCTGTATCAACTCTGGAGCTTTGTATTTACGGCCGGTCTCTTTGGGGAAAAAAAGTTTGGGCACAAACCCAAAATTTGTCCCAACGCACACCATCCGCATGGGAACGGCCGCGGCCTGGCCCTTTTCGGCCAACAGGTTCAAGTGAGGCAAGGCGACCAGTGCTCCACCTGTGCCGCGCAGAAAAGCACGCCGGTTAAGATTGCTTCTAATCATGCGATCAACTCTTGATTAATGTAAACGGCATTAAAAAGATATGGATCAAGGACAGCCTGGTTAGGCAATGTGCAGTTCTCGCATGGAACCGGTGCTGGTAG
>Ga0115011_10002910_pt1 | contig 11763 bp, 3 predicted proteins | sample TroAtlMetagenome_2_FD_88705 | JGI IMG/M metagenome (GOLD analysis project Ga0115011, IMG submission 88705) | Marine eukaryotic phytoplankton communities from Atlantic Ocean - Tropical Atlantic ANT8 Metagenome | ecosystem: Environmental > Aquatic > Marine > Oceanic | place: Tropical Atlantic... | reverse complement strand
TATGCTGCTAAACCTGGAGATATAGGTATGATGTATCAGTTTATGGATGATGCTCAACGAAGATATCTTGAAGATTATGCAAGGCATAAGGAGAATCCAGATGATTTCCCAAGGAAACCTCAAGGGATTGAAGGATACTATAATCAAGCTAAGATAAAACTATTGACAACAACTCCAGGAAAGAGTGATGGTTTAGCTTGGAATGATATCAAAAATACTTCAAATGAAAATTGGAATGAGCTAAATAAGTCTATTCTAAATGGAGCAGAAGGTACACCTGGAACAAAAGAACATACAGATGACTATCGATCTGATTGGAGACAAGTCCGTGATATCTGGAAGGGAGCAACTAAGAAACAGAGAGATGTATGGACTAAAAGTGCTGAAACAGGTTATGATGGTTTAACTTGGTGGTTATACCATTTCTTAAGAAATGACTCTAGAGCATTAGAACTAGTTAAAAAGGATAAATAATAATGGATACTTTTTTAGATTCAAATAATCAAACCTTTCAATGGATTGATGGTGATACTTTCAGAGATGAAGCCGATAATTCTTATAGAATAGATGGCTATAATACTAGAGAAGTAGATCATGTCTATGAAGAAGATGGTGAATTAAAATTTAAGCAAGGACATTTATTAGGTGCTACGCAAAGTAAAGCTGTTCAAGATATCCAAAGAAAAGGTGGCTTCAATATAATTGAAGATACAGGAGAAATAGACGAATATGGTAGAAAACTTATTCGACTCGTTAATGCTAAAGGAGAAAATTTTTCTGATGTATTAACTGCTTCTGGAGCAGTTGAGGTAAATACTTTTACAGATGCAAATGCATTAATGGCTAAGAAAGAACAAGGATTACTTAACGAAATATATGGTGCTCAGTCTAACCCTTATTCTGAAGAAGCTAAAAGAGTTCAAGAAGGAATGTTGTTAGAAGGATTATCTTATAAAGGTAAAGCTAATAACGAAGCAGAATTTAATCCTGACCTACATTATGATGTACTACATAGAGACTATAATAGAACTTTAGATAATAAAGCTAGAGGATTTTCTAATCAAGTAGCTGAGTCATGGGGAAAAGGTTGGGATGGAATTAAAGAAGGTCTTTGGGGATATGTAGATGCAATAGGTCAAACTACTGATATAGAAATGATTGAAAACTTAGGGCATCAAGGTGTGTTAAGGGCTAAACATAGAATGGCTAAAGCTCCTGAGACTCTTAATAATTATGAAGATATAGAAAATATATGGGATGGTTTTCAATGGGCAACTAATAATGCTGCTATGTCTGCTCCTTATTTAATTTCTATATTTGCTTCTGCTGCTGCTGCAGTTCCAATGAAGGCAGTGCTTGGTCCAGTAGCAGGTGCTTTATCAGCTTATGCTCCTATTTCAATGATATATGCTGGTCAGACTTGGAATGAAATGGAAGGAGAAAAAGGTGCTCCTCAATTTTTTACAGCAACAGCTACAGGTATTGCTGCAGCATCTCTTGATAGATTAGGTATGAAAATGCTTATGCCAGCTCAAGAATTATTAACAACCAATGGTGTTAACAAACTTATATTGGCATACAAAAATAAAAATAAAATGTCTTATGCTGATGCTAAATATTTTGTTACTAATACAATGAAGAATGAGCAAAAGAAACTCATTCAAGGAATAACTAGACTTAAGCCAGAAGATTTTGAAAAGTTTAGTGGTAGACGAGTAGCTAAAGCAGTAGCTGCAGGTATGGTTGGTGAGGGTGTAACTGAGGTAGGTCAAGAATCAATTCAAATGCTTGGTGCTACATTAGCATCTGATACAATATACGATCCAGATGATGTAAAGAACAGGCTTATAAATGCTGGTCTTGCAGGTTCGCTTTTAGGTTCATCTATATCTGGTAGTGTTGATGCTTATCAGCAAGGAAAAAATCAATTAACTTCTCATATGTTTTTTAACCATGATATTGAACGATATAGGGTTTTAGAAAGACATAAAGCATCTGAATTAAAGAAAGGTAACTATATAAATACTGTTAATCAAAATATAGATGCACAAGGTACAACTCAATCAATGCAACAGAATATTAAGGCTGATTTAAATAAAGAAGAAAGAGACGAACAAGGTGAAGTCATTACTGATGTAAATGGAATTTCAGTTAGACCTAAACAACATTACTTTTCAAGATTAGCTAAACAGTACCAAGAAGGTTATCGAGGTATTAAAAATGTAATTAAAAATAATAATGAATTTAAAGATTATATATCTTCTATGGCTCATGGATTAGGTAAGCTTGTGAGAGCAGCTGAAGTAACTATGGTAGATATGAATAAGGCAGTTCAAAGTAATTACGCATTAGATGTACTTGGTCGAATAGGTCAGACTGTTACTGGAATTTATCATTCAGGACAAAATCATAAACAATATCAAGATACTCTTGTTTCTAACTATAAGAATCATATAGATCAAGATGGTATTTCTAAACTTTATTTCGGTAAAAAAGCAACTATGAATTCTAAGCGTGCTCAACACATAACTAAAGAAATTTTAGAAGCAACTTATAGACCTTTTATGCTAGAAAAATATAGAACAGAATATTCTATTAAATCTAAAATAGGTAAAGATAAAGCTAGAATAGCTGAATTAAGAAAATTAATAAAGGAAGAAGAAGCAAAACCTGATAATGAAAAAGAACTTGCTCCAAGTATATTTGATAGATACAAAACTAATATAGAAAAAAATATTAGAATAGAAGAACTTGAAAGCTCAATAGCAATTCAATTAAATAGAAAATCATTAAAAGAACGTTTGGCTAAGGGTGAAATATTAAGTAAAGAAATGCTAGCAGAAGCTAACGCATATAACCCTAGAGAATTAGCAAAACATCAAGCTGAACTTGATGCATTAATGAACGTAAAAGATATGGTATTTACTGATAAATGGGATGATTCAAGATTAAATAAAGTATATTCAGTATATAAAGCAGTTAATGATTCTTATAAACATATGCTATCTGATGCACAACATGAGGCATCAAAAGAGCATGGAACATCTGGTAGAGATATGTTTAGAAAAGATGATGATTATTGGTGGAAAGCTAGGGGATTTGATTTTACAAAAGTAAGGAGAGCTCCTCAAGAATTTAAAGAATGGTTAAGAAAAAACTTTGATCAAGCTAGTGATCCTGATTGGGTTACAAGAGTATATGATAATATAGCTCATAGAGGAGAAAATTCTTTTGGAGAACAGTATTCAGCTGTATCTGGACAGGCTATGAAGTCAAATACATTCTCACAAGAATTTGAAAGTGCTTATAAAAAACCTGGATTTGAAAGATGGTCTAGCGATAATATATTTGAATCGGTTAATCGTGCTCAAGTTGATATAGCAAAATATGTAGCTACTACTAGATATTTCGGAGAAGGAGGGTGGAAGCTTGATGACTTATTTCATAAAATGGAACAAGCTGAATCTCAAAAAAGACTTGCTGGTGATAATAAAGCTATGACTCAAGAAGAAGTAGAACAATTTGCATGGTATGCTAAAGCTATAATTGATAGTACACATGGTAACTTTAATAGAATAGAGAATCCAACATTAGCAGCTTTAAATCGTTATCTTACTAGTTGGTCTATATTTGCTGGTTTACCTTTATCAGCTTTATCTTCTATACCTGAAACAGCTATGGTATGGTTTAATGTTCATAATGATGCTGACTTCCAAAAAGCCACTGATAGTCTTATAAAACAAATAGCAGGTTCTTGGAATGAAAATATGCAGAAAGAAGTACAAAGGACTGCTAAGATGTTGGATAGGTCTGGACTTAGTTATGCTCAGAATGCTGTTGTAGATAGATTAGCTACAGGTGAAAGAGATATTGGATTTATTAAGGCACATGAAACTTTCTTTAAAATTATAGGTATTAAAGGAATAACTCAATTTCAAAGAAGAATGAGTGCTGGATTTGCAATGGATTTTATTAAATCTAGAGTAGCAGATCTTGATACTGCTCCAAGAAAATTTCAAGTGAGTAGAGATAATCCAAATATAAAAGAAAAAGTATTTGATTTAGATTCTTTTAATGAATTAGAAATGCAATCTTATATGATGTTAAATGATCTAGGACTTAATGTTCAAGAATTTTATAATATGTTAGAGGATCTAAATGAATTAGAAAGAGATGCAATAATAGATATAACGGATAATGATATCACTCCAACAATGGATAACGAAAAATTCTTTAAAGATATATCACCTCGACAGAAAGCCTTAATGAATCTTGTTAGAAAAAATTCTTTAAATAAACAAAGTAATTTAATTGATTGGAGAAAAGAAGATCCTAATAATTATCTAAATATGAAAGCAAGAAAAGACCAAGAGTTTTTAGCTGCTATTGAAGGTTTACAGTCAGATATTAATGATCAAATAGAAACTGCTATTTATAAATTTGTAAATGAAAGAATACAAAACCCTCAAGCATCCAATAGACCATTGTTCTTTCAAGATCCTCATTATCAGTTGTTAACTCAGTTCAATGGTTTCATAAGTACTTTTACAGCCAATGTAGTGCCTAAGCTTTGGAATGCAGGCTTAAGAAAAGGTAATCCTAAAGTTAAATATGATACATTTGTCTTAATAGTTACAATGATAGCATTAGGAGGAGCATCACAATACTTAAAAGATTTACTTAAATTCGGAGAACCAAGTCCTTATCTTGATGGAATAGGCTATACTCAAAGAGCTATATATTCTTCAGGTGTATTAGGTCAATATGAAAGGGTTGCAGACTTAGCATACCCATTATATCCTGATAGAGATGAGGGATTAGGCTATCTGTTTGGAAAAGTAGTTGGAGAAGCAGGTCCATCAGCAAGGAATATAGCTAATCTAGTAGGTGCTGGAGGTGATTTCATTCAAGGAAAAGGTGAAAGAGGTCTTAGAAATGCTTTCAAATCTGCTCCAGGAATTGCACCTTTTACAGGTATAAGATCTATGGCAGCTAGAGGAATAACAGGTCAATCACCTATTGAAACAAAAGAAGAAACATACGAAGGTTGGAAAGATAAGGACACTGGAATAGTTGGACTTATGAATCAACCAGAGAAAAACTTAAAAGATTTTCTTTTAGGTTAATTATTATTATTAACTACGGATAGTCATCCTAAGTGGCTATCTTCACTGGAGAAAAAATAATGGGAAAAGTAAGAAGTATATCATTACAAGCTTTACAAGATAAAGGAATAGAAATTCCTACAGATACCCTTCAGAAAATGAAAAGGGATCTTCCTATAAAAACGGAAGACTATGATCGACAGCAGTCTGGAGTGGATGAAGGTCCATCTACTCGTGATAAAGTAATAGCAGGTCTTGACGAAAATGTACCTGAAAGTTATTATGAAGAAGGTTCAGGTGTCCTTGTTAACAAAGGTACTATAGACAGGTTAGTAGGGCAAGGTAAAAAATCTAAAAAACAAATCATGAAAATGATTGATGAAGAAAAAGGTAGTCAATATAAGAGAGCCAGTATGACTGGTAGAGATGACTTTTATAATTGGCAAGAAGGAGATGTAGCCAACTTTGAAAAGCTAGTAGCTGATCGTATTGCTCAGGCAGAAAAAAGAGAAGGCAGACCTCTTACTAATGAAGAAAAAGAAGAAGTTATAAAACGAGTTAGGAGCTATACTGCTGGCGATAGAGATAGATTACAGGCAAAAATCGCAACAGGTATGGGAGGAGACCCTGAAAGAGGTAAAAAAATAGGTGAAAAATTATCAGCTGTATATACGAGTAAGGAGGATGTGTTTGATCCAGAAACAGGAGAAAGTTTTCAATACGATACTTCTTGGGATAATGTAGATATAAAGCATTGGGGTAAAGCAATTAAAGGTCAAAGGAAAGCCCCTATACATGCTGTTATCGACCAAGGTATTGATTTTGATAATAGATTAAATAATCTTATACCTGCAATGGAAGATAATAATGATCCAAGAATGGTAAAGTTTAAACAGTATATGATCTCAAAAGGTCTTATTAATCAAGATGAGAATACTGGAAAACTAATTGGTTGGAATAGACGAGTAGCTAATGCTCTTAGTCTAGAGACTCTAGGTACTTTAAATGATTATCTAATTAAAAGAGATGCTTATTCTGCAGGTGGTTTTGAATCTTTAAAAGTATCAGGTGAAGAAATAAGTCCAGAAATATTTAAATCTCCAGTTATATTATTTGAAGACTCAATTACTGAAGATGGTTTAATAGGAGACTCAGCTCCATCTGGTTTTAAAATTGAAGGTGGTAAATTAATAGCTCCAAGTGGTGATGTTCATACTAAAGATCGTGCTGCATATATTACAGAAGCAAGAGCTAAATCTATGCCTGTCTCTGGAGAAAGAATAAATCCATCTATTGAAAAGAAAACAGGAATGGCACAGGGCATTATCAATGATTTAGTTGCTAAGGAAAGTAAAGCTATCGATTTTAGAGGTCCAGCAAGTGAAACTGATTCAGATATACTACAAACCTTTGAAGAAATGTTATATCAAATTGCAGTCGATGATGGTATGTTTACTGCTGTAACTGATGGTGATACTAAAATGTGGGAGTTAACCGATAAAGCAGTTACATACTATGCAAATGGAAGACAGCTTTTATGGGCTACAGGTAAACGAGGAAAAACAGCTCCAGGATATTTACCTAGTTTAGATGGAGCATCAATGCCTGGAGGGGCAAACCTTTCAGATTGGAACTCTCAAAGTAAGAGAGGAATGGTTTCAATTAAAAATGATATTGATAAAAATCAAAGAATTCAAAATGAAACTAAAAATCATTTAGGTCATATGCCATTGAGACTTGTTAAAGATAGATTCAAATTAGCTCTTTCAATAGCTGAACATGTAATCGGTAATGTAATATTCGATGAGTTTGGTAGACCTCAAATAGAACATTTTAGAGAAATGCCAACTTTTAATAAGGAACAAGTAGAAGCTCAAATAGCAGAACTTCAACAAAGTATGCCTGGATATGAACCTCAACATCTCTTTAGAGAATTAGAAAAATATGAAGCTGATCCAAACTATAAGACTAAAGATTTAGGTGGTATGTATTCTACAAGCCCATGGGCAAAACTATTAGGTCTCCATAAAGCAAAATGGTTAGAGCATTATCACTTTGCTTCACAACAACCTAATGCTACTGAAGAAAGTAAAAGAGAACATGCAAATGTTACTATGATGCAGAAAGCAAAAGAGATTATGCTTAATCTAACTGAAGCTGATCAAAACTTTAATGATAAAATATTTTATAATAAATGGTTTCATGCAAGTGCTAATGGTAGATATATGGTTAGGAATATAATATTAAATGGTCAGGATAATAAACTAGTTAGAAACTTTGTAGGTAATGCTAGACGAATATTACTAGATATGACATATACAAAAGACAGTAATGAAACAATTAGAAATTGGAAATATATTATTGGAAAAAACTTATTACCCCCTCACCATACTAATAATGTTAAGACTGAAGACATGGGTTGGAATGCTATACTGAAAAATGTAGACGAAATATTTGATAAGAAAGATGCCAGATCAAAAGCTACATATGATTATTGGTATCATATGGGTAAAGGTCTAAGACGATTAGTAGAGGCTGATAAGTTTAATGTATTAGAAATAGAAAGTATTGCAAAAGATGCTATGTATTATAGTAAAAATGAAAATAACTATAAGAACGAAGAACTAATAGAAGAAATAGGGTTGAATGATCCTGAATTATGGGGTTATAAATTTCAATCGTTTGTTGATTTTGCGAATTATCACGATGCTAAGGTTGTTGCAGCTAGAATTGGAAAGGGTAAACCACCTGACGGAATAGAAGATGAGTTAACTTTAGAAGATGAAAAGGCATTAGGTGTTTTGTATGATAGACTTAAGGAAGCAAGAGAATATCATTTCCATGATGAGATGCATCCTGATATACTAGATATTAAAAATGAAATAAGAGATTTTTTAAAGGATAAAAATTATACACAACAAACACTAAAAACGCATATACCCTATACTCCTGTATTTGAACCTAAAGCTCAGACTCAACATGATGGAAAACAAAATGGTATTGCAATTCAAGCTATTCAAAATGGTGATGTTGAGATAATGGAATTAGTTGGTTTAATATATTCAGATGATGAGAATGTTATTCCAATGGGAGATATTCGAAATAAATTTGGACATGATTTATATAGTGGAGCTAATCTTATATTCTCACAAGATCCTGAAAGAAATAAATTTTGGACAGAAGTAATAGATGCTATCCATGATTCAGATAAAAAACAAGATATATTAAAAGCGTTATCTAAACAACCATTAATGGAAACTTCATATGGTAAATATCATATGTTTCATTTTGAAACAGTTATAAACTTTTTAGAAAGTGAATATGGTCATGTTGTTAAAGATAGGTTTAGTCATAATCCAGAGCATTTATATAAAAACGATAATGAACTCTTTGATGATTTAAATAGTCTTATAGGCAATACATTAGAAATAACACTAGACTTTGGTCATCAGCAAGTATTAAAACAGATGGGTAAATATTGGTCTATGCTAGGAATGAGTGTTAATTTTAAAGGACCATTAGGTGATACAATATATATGGGAAGTAGAGTATGGGAAGATTCTGATAGACAACTCCTTATACCGACTAGCGAAGGATTTACAGAAATGCCAGAAGGTCGTGTACGTAAATCTTCTCAGGAGAGAGCTAAAAGAAGTCGAGTATTAGATAGTAATACTAAAGAATGGAGAATGTCTGATCCAACAGAGTTTGGTAAAGAAGTTGCTAATCAATTACCTGTGTTATCAATTCAACAAATTGATGCTGCAGTTATGGCAACTGCAATTAATAGAGTTAATAAGTTTGCTGGAAAAAGAAAAGCAGATGGTGGCATGGCTGAAGGAAGAAAGTTTGTTTTCCCAATACATGATGCTATAATAACAGATGCTTCTTCAGTAAAAGATTATCATCAAGCTATTAATAGTGCTTTCGTAGATGTAAATACTAAATATAATTTTGCTGAAGCAATACAAAATAGTTTAGAAGCATCCCTAACAAAGTTTTATTCTAAGATAAAAAATGATGAGGAATATTTAATATCTTATGATTCACCTAGATTTAAATCATTACATGATTATATAATGGGTATTTATGGTAGATCACAACAGTCTAATGTTACTGGAGCTACAGTTAATTCAAGAACAAGATCATTCTTAGCTGAAGCAACTAACTTTGGTTGGAATCCTAAAGGTAGCCGAATTAAAGGTGAAAATCTTAAAAAGCTATTAACTATAATTCGTACTCATATGAATTTTGCAGGTGATTTACAAGTATGGAGGGAATCAATAGCTAGAAATAAGAAGCAAGCGTTATCTCAATTAGCTGTAGGTGATGACTATATAATAGATAATGACGGAAACTTTATAGCAATAAGTCATAGAGTAGCACAATATAATTAGGAGGAAAATATGAAACATATGAATAGATTAGCATTACAAGGTTGGACAGTTACAGACCATGAAGTGTGTGCTGAAAATAATTTAGATATGAAATTAGTAGGCACAAAAAAAATTAATAATGCTATGTGTGAAAAACAAGCTGTAAATAATGAAAGAGATCTAATAAGAGTAGGCTACCCCCCTGAAAAAGCTAAGCGATTAGCAGGTCAGCGAAAGGCTCTAGCTTTAAAACAGTGTGAAGAACTCTATAAATTAAAAGGCATATAAAAAAAAATACCCCATAAGGATAATTCCCTATGGGGTTACTTTATTATTAGCAGAAGAAGTAGTCAGAGTTGGCTACCTGCTTTACATCTAGCCCACCAATAGTAGGTCTAGTTCCTGGATATCCTCTACCAAATGGAATATCCTCGTAGTAGTTTTCCTTATCGTATATACTGATAAAGACTTCTCTAGATATCTCCATTAATCCCTCAATATTACTTGCATGAGCATTAAATGAATCATGTACAGCAGCGAAATCATCATCCCATTTAGACACTACCAGAGCTAAGTGAGCAGCATCCTTACTGTGAACGAAGTTAGGACTGATCCCACACATAAATCCTCGTCTGTCTGGTATATCTGTCTTCTCTCTTATCACATGCTTAAATCTTATCTCACCTTCTGGTGTATTGAATCCATAGCAATCTACCTTTGCAGGTCTAGTTCTATAACATTCATATACTACAGGGAATCCTGATTCAGTCTCCCATTTAATTCCTTGACCTCTGTCTGTACCATACATCTTATACCAATTAGATATTTCTTGGTCAGCTAATTTCTGTAGATACTTCATGGTCTCTAAAGGTCCAGGACATACTTCCTCTATAGCTTTAATAACCTGAAAGCTTAACTCATCACAATCCCAAGTATTAATATTATAATTTTTAGTATATCCATACTGATAACAATCGCTATACATAGACTCGGACATTTTCTTTTGTCCACAGCTATAAGCTCTAGTCATAGCTCCCCTCTTAGCGATACCCTTCCTTATATGCTTCATTGGCATCTTTCTTTCCTCAAACCAATCAGGCATCTTCTCACATAATCTTTTAGCGACTCTTACATAGAAGTCATTCTGAGTTTTAGTAGGTATAAGACCAACTAGTTCTCCAGTCAATCTATCTTTAGACATAGCACCCAGATGTTGCCAACCATTATTAGCACCATCAATAGGTACAGGTAACTGAATTCTGTATTCGTCTTTATACTTCCAGAACTTAAACCACTCTACACAACAAGCAAGGAAGGCTATTTTCTTTTCTGCTTCTTCAGCAATAAACTTCATCTCACCTATCTCAAGAATAGTATCCATATTCTTTTGAGTCCACATAGCTCTATCTTCTAGAGTCATTTTATCCACAGATATACTATCCAGCTCCTCTGTCTTAAGCACCTCTTTGTAATCGGTAGTTACCCAATCAGGTATCTGGTCAATAGGATATGACTCATTATAAGAACAAGCAGTATGAACTGCTAACCAGAAGTTCGCTGTCTCATCGAAGGGTTTACCTTTGGCGAATAGTAATTGACTACGAGCTATATCAGCACCTTGAAAGTTAAAGAATGGTTCACTATAATATAGTCTACCTCTATAGTCTGCATCAACATAGAAACTAAACTCTTTATCTAACCATTTCTCTGCAGCAGCCATGACCTCTTTAACCTCTCTATTCTTTGAGGCTTGTCTCTGATACATCTTATCATTCTCAGCTTTATTTTCACCATTAAACACCTCATGCTTTACAAACATATTCCAATGATTATTAATGGCTTCGTGTACATCTTTATTAACTATAAACCTAGTTGCTTGGAGTCTATCTATAGCTTTAACAAATGGTTTATCAAGGTATTTAATAAACTTTTGCTCCTTAGATTTATCCCAAGTCTTAATAATAGGTCGTCCATTATTCTGGAACAATGTAGTTACCTTAGGTATTTCAGTTGCACTAATACAGGTAGTCTTTCCAGCAATAGCTTCTAACTCACCCCATTTATCTGTAGCATGTATCGTAACTGGCTTACGACTCTTCATATGACCTACAGATATAGTCAGGTAATTACACATTACATATGCTTCAACGATAAGGTCTCCTACTCTCACATGGTCTCTAAAGTTTACATTATCTCTATCCCAGCTGGATATGATATATTTGCCTATAGCCATTGAGACTTGAGTGATTGCAGTTTCACCTTCAACTTTACTTCGTTTAAAG
>Ga0115011_10002908_pt1 | contig 11771 bp, 10 predicted proteins | sample TroAtlMetagenome_2_FD_88705 | JGI IMG/M metagenome (GOLD analysis project Ga0115011, IMG submission 88705) | Marine eukaryotic phytoplankton communities from Atlantic Ocean - Tropical Atlantic ANT8 Metagenome | ecosystem: Environmental > Aquatic > Marine > Oceanic | place: Tropical Atlantic... | reverse complement strand
TTGGTCTGGCCGTCCGCGGTCTGCACGGAGAAGGCACGGAGGCGCTGGGCAACGTCTTCCAGGTCTCCAACCAGATGACCCTCGGCGAGACGGAGTCGGACATCGTCGAGCGGCTCAACAAGGTTCTCCTGCAGATCATCGACCACGAGGAGAATGCCCGGGCCAAGCTCCTCGAGAACAAGGCCAAAATGGTCTATAACCACATCGGCCGGGCCTACGGCATCCTGGCCAACTCTCACAGCATCTCCTCCAAGGAAACCATGAATCTGCTGTCGCTCTTCCGTCTCGGTATCGACCTTTCCCTGTTCCCCGGCAACAAGCCGGCGTTGACCGAAGAGCTTTTCATCATCACCCAGCCGGCTCACCTGCAGAAAACCCTGGAGGGAAAACTCTCTGCAGAGAAACGGGACATCCTCCGAGCCAACCTACTGCGAAGCCGGCTCTTGAAGGTAGATCGCCCAGACATGCCAGACATCGGAAAAACAGAACAGAATGAGGAATAAAACCATCGCTTGGCCAATCGCAGCGGCAGCTATGCCCAAGCTGGACATAGACCGTCGAGACGGCCATAGTGGGCAGGTATTTTTATGAGTGACGAGCCAATGAACAACTTCACCCCGCGCGCCCAGCAAGTACTGGCGCTGGCGAGGAAGGAGGCCGACCGATTCAACCACAGCTTCGTGGGCACCGAGCATCTACTGTTGGGCCTGATCAACCTAGGCCAGGGCGTCGCCGTCAATGTCCTTCAAAAAATGGGCCTCAATTTGGAGACTGTGCGCCTCGAGGTCGAGAAACAGGTCGGCACCGGCCCGGACCAGAAACTGGCCGGCAACATCCCTTACACCCCGCGCGTTAAAAAAGTGCTCGAGCTTTCTAAAAAGGAAGCCAAGGCGCTGCACCACACCTACGTTGGCACCGAGCACATCCTGCTGGGTTTACTGAGAGAGGGAGAGGGCGTCGCGGCGCGAGTGCTGAAGACTCTCGACATCGACATTGACCTTTGCCGACAGAAAATCCTGCACGAGTTGGATCCGAACTTCGAGGGCGATGACGGCGTCGCTGCCGGCATGGAGGAAGATGAGTCCGGCGACAACAAGAAGCAGGTAAAGACACCTGCACTCAAGGCGTTCGGCCGCGACCTCACCGAGATCGCCAAAAAAGGTGAGATGGATCCAGTCATCGGGCGCGCCGAGGAGATCGAGCGCGTCATCCAAGTGCTCTGCCGCCGCACCAAGAACAACCCAGTGCTACTCGGAGAAGCCGGTGTTGGCAAGACGGCCATAGTCGAGGGACTCGCACAGGAAGTCATCAAGGGCAACGTCCCGGAAATTTTGCGCGAAAAGCGTGTCATCACCCTCGACCTCGCTCTGATGGTCGCAGGAACCAAGTACCGCGGCCAGTTCGAGGAACGCATCAAGGCCGTGATGGACGAGATTCGCCGCGCGAAAAACGTCATCCTGTTCATCGATGAGTTGCACACCATCGTCGGGGCCGGCTCCGCCGAAGGCACGATGGACGCCTCCAACATTATCAAGCCTGCCCTGAGCCGTGGCGAGCTGCAATGCGTCGGAGCCACCACCCTCAACGAATACCGTAAATATATCGAGAAAGACGCCGCCCTCGAGCGCCGTTTCCAGTCCGTCAAGGTCGAGCCGCCCTCCATCGATGATACCATCGATATTCTCAAGGGACTGCGTCCGCGTTACGAGGACCACCACAAAATGGAACTGACCGATGCTGCTGTCATCGCCGCCGTCAGGCTTTCCGACCGATACATCACCGGGCGTTTCCTGCCGGACAAGGCGATCGACATCATGGACGAAGCCGGCTCGCGCGCCCGCATCAAGGCCATGACCCGTCCGCCCGAGGTCAAAAACTTCGAGTTGGCGATCGAGGAAACCCGCATCAAAAAGGAGAAGGCCATCAAGGAGCAGAAATTCGAGGAAGCCGCCTCGATGCGCGACGAGGAAAAGAAGGCTAAGGAGGACCTCGAGAACACGCTAGCCGAGTGGAAGAAAAACAACGAGGACACCCGCGTCAAGGTCGATGAGGATGAAATCATGTTCGTTGTGGCCAAGTGGACCGGCATCCCTCTCAAGCGCATGGAACAGGGCGATGTGCAAAAACTCCTCTCGATGGAAAAGGAAATTTCCAAGATTGTCATTGGACAAAGTTCAGCCGTCGAGACCCTCTGCAAGGCTCTTCGCCGCAGCCGTGCCGACCTTAAGGATCCCGCCCGACCGATCGGTGCTTTCATGATGCTCGGCCCGACCGGCGTCGGCAAAACACTCCTAGCCAAAAGTCTCGCCGAGAACATGTTCGGCGACAGTAAATCGCTCGTGCAACTCGACATGTCCGAGTACATGGAGAAGTTCAACGTTTCGCGCCTTGTCGGCTCACCCCCTGGCTACGTCGGCTACGAAGAGGGCGGCCAGTTGACCGAAAAGGTGCGCCGCAACCCCTACTCCGTCGTACTGTTTGACGAGGTCGAGAAAGCCCATCCCGACGTCATGAACATGCTCCTCCAAATTCTCGAGGAGGGCAAACTGACCGACAGCTTCGGCAGGCACGTGGATTTCCGTAATACGATCATCCTGCTCACCTCTAATGTCGGAGCCGCGCGACTCAAAAAGGGAGCCACCATGGGCTTCACCGCACCCGACGACGACCAGGACCACGAGCGGATGAAGGAAAATCTCACTGAGGAGGCCAAGAAAGTTTTTCGACCGGAATTCCTCAATCGTTTCGACGACATCGTTGTGTTCCGCTCTCTTGGCAAGGAAGAACTCACCCAGATTCTTGAACTCGAGCTTGAGAAGGTCGAGAAGCGACTTGCTCAACGCAACCTACACTTCGAGTTGGACGAGTCCGCCCGTGACCTACTGCGGAATCAGGGCTACGACCCCTCCTACGGGGCACGCCCTATGCGCCGGGCCGTCGAAAAACACCTTGAGGACCCGATGGCTGAGGAAATTATCCGTGGCAACCTGCGCGAAGGTGTAATGGTTTCCATCTCCGCCAAGGATGAAAAACTGGTCTTCACCCAGAAAAAAGCCAAAGCCAAGGGCGAAGATACCAAGGTTTCTAGCTAAACCAACCGCCACTCTGCTTTCCACCCCGCCTAGACAAGCGTAAAGGTGACTCTGCGGACTCGCATTTCGCCAAGCGAATTGTTAGATTCTGCCATGACTATTCATGGGACGTTCAGCTGATAATCCGCTTAAGGACGCTTTCGCCAGCCTAGGCAACGTCGCTGTCCTGTTCCTGGACACGATACGCTCCATTTTCGCGAAGCGATTCCGCTTCCGCGACCTGATTGAACAGCTCCACTTCATCGGCGTGAAATCCCAGTCGGTGGTCCTACTCACCGGCGCCTTCACCGGAATGGTAATGTGCGCCCAGTTTTACATCCAGTTTCACAAGGTAAAGATGGACAGCGCCGTGATGTCAGTGGTCACTGTAGCCATGGCCCGAGAGCTGGGCGCCGTGTTGACGAGCCTAATGATCGCCGGCCGCGTCGGTGCAGCAATGGCCGCCCAACTCGGCACCATGAAGGTGACCGAACAGATTGATGCCCTTCGCACACTGGCCACCAGCCCCGTAGACTACCTCGTGGCGCCAAGACTGCTGGCTATGCTCATTTCGCTGCCGCTTCTCACTGCCGAAGCCATCGCCATAAGTATGGTTTCCGGTATGCTGGTAGCGGTATATCTGCTTGGCCTTGATCCCGTTTTCCTTTGGAGCAACATGTTGTTTTACACGGGGTCAGTGGACATCTGGATGGGACTGATCAAGGCTTTCATCTTCGCCTGCATTATTGCCACAATCGCCTGCCATAAGGGGATGCACTGCGGCCAGGGCGCCGAGGGGGTAGGCAAGGCCACCACCGAGGCAGTGGTCGCCGCCTCCATCAGTATTCTCGTGTCCAACTTTTTCGTGACCCTCGTTCTCAACAACCTCTTGATTTACCAAGAATGATCGAGGTCTCAAAACTGCACAAGAGCTTCGGACATCAACAGGTGTTGCGCGGAGTTAGCCTGACAATTCAAGAGGGAGAATCTGTCGTCATCATCGGCGGCAGCGGATGCGGCAAAAGTGTTCTGCTTCGTCACATCATCGGGCTCGTGCAGCCGGACGAGGGCGACGTGAAGATCGACGGCCAAAGCATCGCCGACCTTTCCGAGCGCGAACTCATCAAGGTGCGGCGCAAATTCGGCATGCTCTTTCAGAGCGCGGCATTGTTCGACTCGCTGAACGTCGAGGAGAACGTCGGCTTTCTGCTCGACCGCGAGCAAACGATGTCCCCGTCAGAAATTCGAGCAACCGTCGCCGACGCCCTCGAGTTGGTGGACCTCGGCGGCACTCAGGCCAAGAAACCGGCCGAGCTATCCGGCGGCATGAAAAAACGCGTCGGCTTGGCTCGGGCTATTGTTTACAAGCCTCAGATCATCCTTTACGACGAGCCGACAACCGGACTGGACCCCGTCGTGGCCGACAGCATCGACCAACTTGTCATCAGGATGCGCGACCAGTTGAAATGCACATCGATCGTCGTCACACACGACACTCGTAGCATGCGACGCGTCGGCAACCGCGTGATGATGCTGCACCAAGGCGAAATCCACGCCAACGGCACACCCGACGATATTTTCAATTCCACCGACCCTGTCGTTCACAAGTTTGTCAACGGGATCGCCGATCCCAAGGATTTGGAGTTCTAACAATGAAAGCAAAACAAGAATGGAAAGTCGGCCTGTTCCTGGCCATCTCACTGGTAGTGGCTGCCGCGCTCGTCATCAACTTCTCCAAGGGCACCAACCCCTTCACCGAGACCACACTGCTACACCTCAAGACGAAAAACGTCGACGGTCTCAAGCGAAACTCCGTAGTCCTTATGGCCGGCGTGCCGGTCGGCAGCATCAGCGGAATCCACCTCAACACAGATACCGGCATCGTCACCCTCGACGCCAAGATCAAGGCCGAATACCAGATCCGAGCCGACGCCAAGTTCTTCATAGAGACCGCCGGTTTTCTCGGCGACAAATACATCGGAGTCATCCCCGGCGACAACAAGCTCCCGCCGCTCGAGAACCGCGCGACCGTCATCTGCCAGGAATCATTCGATCTCGTCCGAGCCGCCCGCTCGGCGACTGATCTCATGGATGAACTCAAGACTGTTGCCTCGCAGATCACCAACATCGTCAACCGCATCGACAGCAAGTTGCTCGATGAACAAACCCTCACCAACCTCGCCGCCGGATTGAGCAACCTCCGTGAGATTTCTGCAGAAGCCTCCGCCACCATCGCCGGTGTGAACCAACTCATCCTTACCAACACGCCGCCCATTAACGCCGCCATAGAAAACGTCGTCACATTTTCCGAGCAACTCAAGGACGCCGGCGGCGATATGCAAAATCTCGTTGCCACCAATAGCGTCGTTATCGACGAGTCGCTGACTAACATCAAGGCAACCACCGAGTCACTCCGCAACCTCGCCGCCGCCGCCGAACAGGGCAAGGGACTCGCCGGCAAACTGTTTAGTGACGAGGAACTGGCCAGCAACTTTTCAATGCTCTCGAGCAACCTCGTCGATGTCAGCGTTAAGCTAAATCGCGGCGGCCTCTGGAGCATTCTCTGGGCCGACAAAAATAAGGACGACGGCAAACCCACGAAACTCAGGCCTACCATTGGCCCCAATCGCCGTTGATGGACAAGCCGACGGACATCCGCGCCGCCGCCGCCGAGCTGTTTTTCCTGCCGGTCGAGACCCGCGTGCCGCTCAAGTTCGGCCCCGAGACGCTCACGCACGTTACCTGCGCCCGCGCGCGCCTCACCGTCCGACTGGCCAACGGCGGCACTGCCACCGGTTGGGGCGAGACACCACTCAGCGTCCAGTGGGTTTGGCCAAGCGCCCTACCCTACGAGCCGCGCCATCAAGCTCTGAAGAATTTTTGCATCCGACTGACAAAAGCATGGGCGGCATTCGACGCCCCGGGCCATTCACTGGAACTGGGCCACGACTTCCAGCAAAACGAACTGCCCAAGCTGCTCGACGAATTCAACGCCAAAAGCCCAGCCGGAGAACCTGTACCGTGGCTCGCTGCTCTCGTATGTTGTTCGCTCTTCGACATCGCGCTGCACGATGCTCTTGGCCAATCACTTAGCAGGCCGACTTACGAGACCTACTCCACCGAGTTTCTCAGCCGCGACCTTAGCCAGTTCCTAGAGCCGGCTATCGGCTCAGACATCAACTTCGCCGGTCGGTTCCCTCACGAGTTTCTCGCCGGTGACCCGCCGAAGACGATGCCGGCGTGGCACCTCGTCGGCGGGCTTGACCCACTCGACGAAAGCGAATTGACCGGCGACGAGCCGGACGACGGCTATCCGGTGTTGCTCGCCGATTGGATACGCACCGACGGTCTCACATGCCTCAAGGTCAAGCTACGAGGCACTAACACCGAGTGGGATTTCGACCGCCTGGCCAAGGTCGGTGCGATCGCCGCCAAGCATGGAGCCCTCTGGCTAACCGCAGATTTCAACTGCACCGTCTCTGATCCCGCATATGTGAACGAGATTCTCGACCGGCTCGCCATCGAGCAGCCGCAGCTTTACAGCATGATCCTCTATGTCGAGCAACCGTTCCCGTACGAGCTCGAGAAACACCGTATCGACGTGCACAGTGTCTCCGCCCGCAAGCCGCTGTTCCTTGACGAGAGCGCGCACGACTGGAAACTGATCCGGCTAGGGCGCGAACTTGGATGGACCGGTGTCGCTCTCAAGACCTGCAAGACGCAGACCGGCGCGATCCTAAGCGCCTGCTGGGCCAAGGCTCACGGCATGAAACTGATGGTGCAGGACTTGACCAATCCAATGCTGGCGCAGATTCCGCACGTGCAATTGGCGGCGCGAGTCGGCACGATCATGGGCGTAGAGACGAACAGTATGCAATTTTACCCGGAAGCCTCAGCGGCAGAGGCCATGGTGCACTGTGGAATTTATCGGCGGCGCGAAGGTCGGCTCGATTTGAGCACGCTCACCGGGCCGGGCTTAGGCTATCGGCTGAAGGAAATCGACCGTGACCTGCCGGAACCTGCAGCTGCTTTCGGAGAAGGCTAATGAGTAACGGACGCAAAACCGTCCTGCTGATTGCCGGCGAAGCCAGCGGCGACACGCTCGGTGCGGAGCTGATAAAAGCCATGCGCGACGAACCGGGCGGCGAGGAGATCGACTTCATCGGCGCGGGCGGCCCGCAAATGGAGGCGGCCGCGCTACGACCGGAGTTCGATCTGAGTGAGCACGCCGTGGTCGGCATCTGGGAGGTGCTCAAAAACTACTTCAAATTTCGGCGCCTGTTCCGCCATCTGCTCGAGTTGGCGACTCGACGTGAACCGGATATTATCGTGCTGATCGACTATCCCGGTTTCAACCTGCGCTTCGCCAAAGCCATCCGCCGATACAACGCAGAGGGCGGCGGTGCGTTCCGGGAGTGGCAGCCGAAGATCATCTGTTACGTGTCGCCACAACTCTGGGCATGGAAGGAAGGCCGCGTGCACCAGATCGCCAACGACATTGACCTTATGCTCTCCATCTTCCCCTTCGAGAAAGACTGGTACGCCGAGCGCGTGCCGGGATTCCCGGTCGAGTTCGTCGGCCATCCGCTCGTCGATCGTTTCCCCCTGTCCAAGCCGGGCGAAAAATCTGTACCGCTCGACCCTGACCTGTTCACCGAGCAGCCAACCGTGCTACTGCTGCCCGGCAGCCGCCGCCGCGAGGTCGACAAGCACCTGCCGGTTATGCTCGAGGCGGCTGTGATTTTTTCAGAGAAAATAAAGACACGCCTCCGCATGGTGCTGCCGAACCGCGAGATGCACGAGTTGGCCAAGCGACACATCCCGACCGGCACCGAAATCGACATGCAGATTGGCGGCCTAGCCAACGCGCTTGGCCAGGCGAGCCTAGCGATCGCCTCCTCCGGCACGGTCACGATGGAGTGCGCCTGGTTCCGGGTGCCCACAGTCGTGCTATACAAGACCAGCCCGCTGACCTACTCACTTGGCCGAATGTTCCTGAAAGTGCCGTACCTCGCCATGCCCAATCTGCTCGCCGGCGAGGAACTCTTTCCCGAGTTCCTTCAGTCGGAGGCCAACGCCGACAACCTCGCCAAGGCAAGCCTGCGCCTGCTGCAGGACAAGGGCGAACGCACCCGCATCCTCGGCGGACTCAGCCTCGTCGCAGCCAAACTCGGCCCAAGCGGAGCCGCTACTCGAGCCGCCCAAGCCGTTCTCTGCACCCTAGATTGACCACCGCTCTCGACCGGGTGGGCGGGGGTGGTTTACATTGCTCGCGTATGGTTCAGTATCTTGATCTTTTGCGCCTAGTTTTAGCTGAAGGCAGAGCCAAGGGCGACCGCACCGGCACCGGCACGTTGTCAGTGTTTGGGGCGCAGGCACGTTTTCCGGTCGGTGAAAATTTCCCTGTGCTCACGACGAAAAAGCTGCATTTGCGCTCGATCATCCACGAGTTGCTGTGGTTCCTAAAGGGCGACACGAATATCAAATATCTCAATGACAACGGGGTGACGATTTGGGACGAGTGGGCGGGCGAGAATGGCGATCTTGGCCGGGTATACGGTGCGCAGTGGTGCGACTGGCGGGCACCGGATGGAAGCTCGGTGAATCAGGTTGATCGACTGATCGACGGGCTGAAAAAAAACCCGAATAGCCGGCGGCACATTATCAGTGCGTGGAACGCCGGCGAACTCGACCAGATGGCGCTGACGCCTTGCCATGCACTGGTGCAGTTCAATGTGTGCGACGGCGTGTTGAGTTGCCAGTTGTATCAACGCAGCGCGGATCTGTTTCTCGGTGTGCCTTTCAACATCGCGTCGTACTCGCTGTTGCTGATGATGGTGGCACAGGTTTGCGGACTGAAGCCGGGCGAGTTCATTCACACGTTCGGAGACCTGCACCTGTACTCGAATCATCTCGATCAGGCCAAGCTGCAACTGGCGCGCGAGCCAAGGCCGCTGCCTCGGATGACGCTCAACCCGGACGTGGGAGACATTTACTCGTTCCGCTACGACGACTTCGAGTTGAAACATTACAATCCTCATCCATCGATCAAGGCGCCCATCGCGGTTTGAATGATGACCCCCATGCCCTTCAAAGCCATCGCAGCCATGTCGTTGAACCGGGTGATCGGTCGTGGCAACAGTATCCCCTGGAATTTGCCGGAGGACTTCGAGTGGTTCAAGAAGACGACGATGGGCCACGTACTAGTGATGGGACGCAGGACGTTCGAGTCGATCGGCCGCCCGTTGCCGGGCCGCGAGACGATTGTGCTGACAGGGAGTGGCGAACCGATCGCCGGTGTACGCACAGTCGGCAGTCTCGATGCGCTTGGCAAAGCAGGCGATCTCGGCGACCGGACAATTTTCATCTGCGGCGGCGCGCAAGTTTATGCTCAGTTGCTTGATCAATGTTCCGATTTGTACCTCTCCGTGGTGAAGCGCGAGGTGGAGGGAGACGCTTTTTTCCCGAAGTTCGAGCCAATGTTCGACGCCGGGGAGACTCTCCGTGAGTCGGGTGATTTCGACGTCATCCATTACCGCCGACTTTGCCAGGCGGGCGGCAATTGACTCGGCGGTAGCAAGTTGGTAGATTTTCTCAGGAATGTTAACAGCCGGAACCCAAACGTCCCCGCTTCCGGACGCCCCCATCACACAAGAGATAACTGCCGAATGGCCGGAGATCGTCATGTCGGTGGCGCCGTTCCTCGACGAGGTGCAGCAGGAGTTGGCCGGGCAGGTTGCGGCCTTCAATCCCGAGATCGCGCCGTACGCCGAGTACGCGCTGGCTAACCAGGGCAAGCAGCTTCGCGCCACGCTGACCGGCTTGGCGGCGAATTGTGTCGGAGGCTGGAACGACTCTGTCATCAAGGTTGCGGTAATCATCGAGATGGTGCACCTGGCCACGCTGCTACACGACGACATCATGGATGGGACAGAGTTACGTCGCAATCGCCCGACGCTAGCCAGCAAGTGGGACAACACCACGGCGGTGCTCGTCGGCGACTGCCTGTTCGCGAACGCGTTGAGGCTGGCTGCGGAGTTCCCGACCACGGATGTCTGCCGCGCCGTCTCCACCGCCACCCGAACGGTCTGCTCCGGCGAGATTATCCAAAGCCACCAACGGGGCAACCTGCATCTTGACCAGGTAGAATATCTCAATACGCTCCAGATGAAGACAGGCGAGTTGTTTGCTCTCGCCTGCGAGTTGGGCGCCTCGCTCGCCGGGGCTGAACCTCGGGAGACTCGGGCGCTGCGCGAGTACGGCATGGCGCTGGGCACGGCCTATCAGGTTTACGACGACTGCCTAGACTTGTTCGGCTCCGAGGCTGAGGTTGGCAAGTCGCTCGGAACCGACATCGCTAGCGGCAAGGCGACGCTACCGGTGATTCTTCTTTGCGAGCAAGCCGACCCCGAGATCGCCGTACAGCTTGGACGGATGATCGAGAAGTGGGATGACGGCCAATTGAATGTTTTGCGCGGCTGGCTGGCGGAGTTTAATACACTCGAACAATCCCAGTCCAGATTGGAGGCAGTCTTGGCTGATGCCCGCGACGTACTAGCCGAGCTTCGGGAGTCCGGTCACCGCGGTGCCCTCAAGGAATTGACCCTGTTTTTGGCGCAACAATCGGCCAGACTGGGTGTTTGTTGAGTACCGGGTCAGTACAAATGCTGGAATCCCCTTCCTTCATTTCCCCGGCAAAAGGTGGCGTGACCATGCCGGAATGGAATGAGAAGGAGTTAGTAAGCCGCGCCCGAAAAGGGGATATGGAGGCTTGCGACGCTCTTGTTCGCCAGTATCAGGAACGCATCTACGCCACGGTCTACCACATGACCTCAAACCACGAGGACGCCGCTGACTTGGCGCAGGAAACCTTCATCAAGGCCTTCCGCAAGATCGACAAATTCAAGGGCGACTCGTCCTTCTTCACCTGGCTCTACAGGATCGCCGTCAATAACACCATCAACTTCATTCGATCGAAACGCCGGCGCGTTATTCTGAGCATTAACCAAATGGACGAGGAATGGGACCGGGGCGAGGAACTGCTTGGTTTGGTCTCAAAAGACACCCCACACCAGAACGTCGACCGACACGAACTACAGGGAATATTGAACGCCGCTATGCAAAAGCTGTCTTCAAACCACAGACTAGTGGTCACGCTGCACGACGTGCAGGGAGTACCACACGAACAGATCGGCGAAATCATGGACTGCAACACCAACACCGTCCGCACCCGCCTGCACTACGCCCGAAAACAACTGCAAGCCCACCTCTCAGACTACCTGAAACCATAATGGAACCCGACCCAAAGGAATTCGACAAGCTGCAGAAACTGCTGGCTTCAAAAGAAAAAGAAAAACCGGAGGAAGGTTTTTTTGACCGGTTCTCCGACCAGGTGCTGACGCGACTTGAGGAGCCTGCACCCAAGCCGACACTTTGGGAGCGGCTCAACGACCAGGTGGATCCGTTGCGTACCGCAGCGGCCATCTTTGCAGCCGTCATCGGCCTGGGAGTGCTGTTCGCTCTGGATGAAGGTTCCAATATGGCTGAGACGGAGCCGGAACCGCTTGGCCAAACCGATGAAGAGACATCGCCCGAGCCGCTTGGCCAAGGGCAAAACACACTGCCTGGCAGCGGGCTGCTGCTGAACAAAAGCGAGGCACAGCCACCGCGCATCCTCATGAACCCAGGAACCGGACTGAC
>Ga0115011_10002907_pt1 | contig 11774 bp, 14 predicted proteins | sample TroAtlMetagenome_2_FD_88705 | JGI IMG/M metagenome (GOLD analysis project Ga0115011, IMG submission 88705) | Marine eukaryotic phytoplankton communities from Atlantic Ocean - Tropical Atlantic ANT8 Metagenome | ecosystem: Environmental > Aquatic > Marine > Oceanic | place: Tropical Atlantic... | reverse complement strand
ACCATATTTTTGTCGAACTTTTTCCCGCTTGGTGGCTGAATGAGTATGGTTTTTGATTTTTTAGTTTGATTGGCGTTGCGAAAATTCATATAGCCATAGTGCATGAGACATCAGCCGTGGGATCCCTTTATGAGCCAAGCAGAGGAAGCCTGCAATGGATCTGTGGCTGGGAGTCAAGATACCGAGTGCAACATTGAGCTCTTGGCTCTTTCCGCATTTATTCAGGGTTTCAGCGAGTCGTTCGCGGAAACTTCCCCGGAAGAAGAGGCCAGGGAGCACATCCCCTTTTAATGGGGTGAGGGAGAGTGGCGTTCCTAAAGGCCCTGGCTGCTTGCCGCTTTTTGTAATTCCATTTGGAATTTCTGGATGTCTTCCGCCGATGGACGGTAATTTTCTGTTTCTGGGTCCAGTCGCAACTGGCCCATCTGGTCGATCAGCCAGGAGGCAGCTTCCCCATCGCTGAAGGTTACCTTACCGCTGATTACAGAGCCTGGTTTCATGAGGCTGTCGACAGTAACCGCAACGTTTCCGCCTCCATCGATTTCCTGGTCAACCGGGGGCGCAATGTCATCAGTAGGGTTGTCTGCTTCATCAGCAGGGTTGGAGGATTCTTCAGCAGGGTTGTCTGCTTCATCAGCAGGGTTGGAGGATTCTTCAACCTCGGCAGTCACTTCCTGTTCCTCTTCGGCTTCATCGCCTGGTTCCAGTCCCAGATCAGCAAGGAGGAAACGGGTTTCTACGTAGGTAATGTTGATGTTTAGCTCATCCTTGAGCAGCGACTGGATGTGACTCAAGTCTTCCCCCTGCCGGACCCATTCCGTGATTTTGTTTTTCTGTTCGTCGGTAATATCCATTTTGGCTGATTATATTGGCGTGGCTTAAGCTTCCGTGAAGTCTCAGTAACGGGCAGGCTCTCGCCGGTTTTCATTAACGTATTTTTTGTGGGCCCTTGCAAGCTCAGTGAGTTCCTCGACCACTTTGGGGTTTTTCCCGGATAGGTCGGTGGCTTGCCCAATGTCTGTTTTCAGGTTAAAGAGTGCCAGATCTGTCTTCTTTTGCATATATGCACCGGGTATGCCGCCATTGCCAGGTTGACCGCGTATGCTGCGATAACTGTGTGGCAGGTGCAGGCTCCATTTACCCTTGCGCACAGCCTGAAGTTCTTTACCCCAGTAAAAATAGTAGGCTTCGTGTGGGCTTTGGGCATCTTTTACGCCGGCTAGTAGCGGCCAGATATCCTTTCCGTCAATTTTCTGCTTTGGCAGTTGGCTGCCGGTCACCCGGGCAATTGTTGGGAGGATATCAATGGTCATTGCTGGTGTTGAACACACACTGCCAGCGGGGATTTTTCCGGGCCAATGCATGATGCATGGAACGCGCACTCCACCTTCCCATGAAGTGGCCTTACCTTCCCGCAACGGACCTGCTGAGCCGGCATGATCCCCGTAACTCAGCCAGGGGCCATTATCGCTGGTGAAGATAACCAGTGTGGATTCCTCAATTCCGTGGTGCTTGAGAGCCGATAGGATTTCCCCCACTGACCAGTCAATTTCCCGCATGACATCACCATAAAGACCTGCTCCTGATTTTCCCCTGTTGTCTGCAGAGACGAAAAGTGGGACATGTGGCATGCTGTGTGCGAGATAGAGAAAGAATGGTTTTTGCTTGTTTCTTGCGATGAATTTGACTGCGCGGCGGGTATAGTCGGTTGTTAGCCGGGTCTGTTCTTCTGGGGTTACCTCAGCATCAACGATCCTGTCACCTTCAACCATTGGGAGGTGTGGCCATCGCTTGAGACGTTCTTTGAGAGGCAGGTGCCGCACTCCGGGGTGGTGGGGCCACATGTCATTGGAATATGGCAACCCATAGTATTCATCGAAACCATGATGGGTGGGTAGGGATTTTTTATGGTCACCAAGGTGCCACTTGCCGAACATTCCAGTAGCATATCCCTTTAGTTTGAGCATTTCAGGGATCAGGATTTCCCCGGGATGAATGCCATGTTTGGCATTTGGCCCAGGGGCACCATACATACCGAGGCGATTGGGGTAGCACCCGGTTAGCAGGGCAACCCGTGATGCCCCACAAACCGCCTGGGCGACATAGAATTCGGTGAATTTGCGCCCCTGATCAGCCAAGTGATCCAAATTTGGGGTCTTATATTTGCTCGCACCAAAACAGCTGATATCTCCGTAGCCTTGGTCATCGGTGAAGATAATGATGATATTGGGATTCTCAGCACCGCGAGAAACAGGTTGCAGAAGCAAGCCAATGGAGACCATCAGCATGGCAATGAGTCGCGCCATGGGCCATGGCACTTGAGTAGATCGTCTGCGTGATGTCAGGCCTATGACTCCTTTTGAGTTTGCCAATGGGTTAACCGGGATTTTCAATGATTTCCAGCAGGTTGTTTATTTTCCGGGCAAGGGTGAGTGTTTTTTGTTTTGACGGTGCAGCAGTGGTAATTTTTTGTCCCGGTGCCGGGTCATATCCGCCAAGATCTGCGAGGATCTCCTCGATACCCGCAGTGAGCTGCAAAATATGTGTTTTCTGGCGAAGCTTTGGCTCCAGGCCCTGGAGGGTTTCAAGGAAATATGCAAGCAGGTCAGTGCGGGTAAGTTTTTTTGCCTTTTTCTCCGTGTAGGATTCCGCCACCGTGATGGTCGCAACTTCAAAGGAGCGCAACCATCCGCCCAGTGCGACCAGATGGGCAATGTCAACGTCACGCAACAGCACCATTTCCGCTTCAACATCCGCTTGCGTCTTGGCAAGTTCGGTTTTCAGGGTATCCCATTTTCCCAGCACACTGTTTTCCAAGATGCTTTTTGTATGACGAGTGACCCGAACACCCGCACCGAGAACTTTGGCCTGTTTCAAGACAGCACGCCCTATTGTTTCAATTTCCGAAAGCTCTTCAGCTTGGACAATCAGGAAGCCTTCGGCGATCAGGTTGCCAAGACCGAGTGCTACCAGTGACCGGTCGCGGGGTATTTTTTTGGGTATTTCGCGTTTCAACCTTTCGTAGGGTAGGGCACCAAAATCATCCAAGTCCTCAAAAAGCTTTTTGATAGAGGGAGTCGTGAAATGATTGATGCCGAATTCCTCGCGGACATGTTCATCGCCAATCAAATCCTCCGGGATCTGTTGGCCGCAAACGTTGGCAACTTGGGTCATCAGTAGGGCGCTGATGGCAATAAGTTTCATTGGCAATTCGATTAATTTAAGGGATCTGCAGGATCTGTAACTTGCAGCTTAGCTGGTCTCTATTTCTCCAGATGCGCCATTATGAACTAGCGGAGGAGTGATTTCGAGCCGTAAATCGGGTAATTGCTTCTTTGTCATTTCTGGGTTAAAAAGGAAATGTTGCCAGACTGGAGGGTCTGAAGACTATCTTTCTTGTTTAACGACTAATGGGACACATTGCCACCAGCATTTGGATCGTCTGTTATTTCCTAGTGTTACTGGGTCTTTCTGCCTACGGCATCCATCGTTACACGATGATTTACCTGTACTGGAAACACAGGAAGAACCGGCCAAAGCCTTTGGAACGCTTCAAAGAGTTACCTAAGGTGACCATTCAGTTGCCGATTTTTAACGAGTTGTATGTGGTGCGTCGTTTGATCGGGGCAGTGGCCCGGCTCGATTATCCCAAGGAGTTGCTCCAGATACAAATACTCGACGATTCTACGGATGAGACCACCACCTTCTGCAGGGAAGAGGAAGCCAAGCTGCGTGAAGAGGGCTTTGAAGTTGAATATATCCACCGGGTTGACCGAACGGGCTTCAAGGCAGGGGCGCTCGAGAATGGCATGGAGAGTGCGACCGGGGAATACATCTATATTCTTGATGCTGATTTTGTTCCTGAACCCGATGTGCTTCATGAGATGATCCATTTCTTTACCGACAAGGAAGTGGGCCTAATCCAGACGCGGTGGGGGCATATCAACAAGAAATATTCTATATTAACCCGCATCCAGGCGCTTTTCCTTGATGGTCACCTTGCCGTAGAGCAGACGGCGCGGAGCCGTAGTGGGCGGTTCTTTAATTTTAATGGCACGGCGGGCATCTGGCGCAAAAGTTGTATTTTGGATGCAGGGGGCTGGGAGCATGACACCCTGACTGAGGACCTTGATCTTAGTTACCGCGCACAGATGAAAGGCTGGAGGTTTATCTACCTGATGGACGTCGTGACGCCTGCTGAGTTACCTCCGGACATGAACGGCTTCAAGAGCCAGCAACATCGCTGGGCGAAGGGTTCTATCCAGACCTGCATGAAAATGCTGGGCCCGATTTGGCGTAGCAAGCTTCCTCGGATTATCAAGCTTGAGGCGACTGCTCACCTGACAGCAAATTTTGCCTACCTTTTGTTAATTCTGCTTTGCGTCCTGGTGAATCCGGCCATGCATCCGGAAAGTGGATGGGTGCGTACGTTTGTGCTTGATATCCCTATCTTTTTTGCCACTACCATTTCCGTTGGTCTTTTTTATGTCACGGCTCAGATAGCAATCAATCCCAGTCCGTTGCGATGGTTGCGCGAGGTTTGTTACCTGCCGATCCTGTTGGCGCTTGGTATTGGTATGTCGGTCAATAACGGCAAGGCTGTGTTTGAGGCCTTGATGGGTAAGCAGTCGGATTTTGTGCGTACACCTAAATATGGTATTGAAAAGAAACGCAAAGATGTGCGCAAAGCAAAATACCGTGCATTGCGCTCAATTGCTCCGGTTTTCGAAGTGGCGTTTTTCCTTTATTTCAGTTATCTCGTCTTGCATGCCCTCGCTTCAGGAAACTGGATCGGTGTGCCGTTTCTGTGTCTTTTCCAAGTGGGCTTCTTTTTTGTTGCTTATGGATCCCTCAGGCATCTTTTACCTGCCTGGATTCTTGGTAACTCGAAGAACGAGGATGCAGCCCTTGGAGCTTGACGGTTTTTGCCTTTCAATCGGCACAAATGCTTGCGTGCAAAAAGATTGTCTTGGCACTCGGGTAGGTAGCCATTCCTTAGAGGCACCCGGTTTGACAAAGTATGTTAAGAACTTAGCATTAAAAGGCGAACCGGGAATGCCGGTACGGTGGCTTTATGGCCCTGGTTATTGTCGCACTTTTTCATTCACATGCTGAAAACAGCTCGCTTTCTGTTGCTTGGGGTGATGATCGCCATCACGTGTAACTGCCGATCCACCGGGGTGACCGGTAACAGCCTCGTAGTCAGCGTCAGCGATCAGCGCATGGTTTTGCTGAACAGGGGTAAAGCGCTGAAATCCTATCCGGTTTCCACTTCAAAGTTTGGCCTTGGCAGCACTCCGCGCAGTTACAAGACGCCGCTTGGAGAAATGTATATTTGTCAGAAAATCGGCGACGGGATGCGTGCTGGCACGGTTTTCAAGAACAGGAAGCCAACCGGAGAAGTGGTTGGGCCAGATGCTCCTGGAAGGGATCCCATTGTCAGTCGTATCCTTTGGCTAGAAGGGCGTGAGAAATCAAATGCCAATACCAGGGAGCGGCTGATTTATATTCATGGCACCCCCGAGGAGCGAAATATTGGCTGGCCGACAAGTTATGGCTGCATTCGCATGAAATCTGTCGATATCATCGACCTTTTTGTCCGGGTAAAGAAGGGTACGAGGGTTTCCATTAAAGAGGAGCCTTTGACTTCGGGGGAGATTCCTAGGAGCGAACGCCTATCTTGGTTCGCTACCAAAGCAAGGTCTTACTTGACTGTTTCCCGTCGAGATAGCTAGAAAACAAGCCGCCTTGCGGATGTGGCTAGGCATTCTCCTCCATTCGGCAGACAACCGATTGATCACTCTGTTGAGCCGATGGGTGTCCTTACGAGGTTAATCGGGACTTCTGATGAAACGGGCAGGCATTTGTCCTGGAAAGGGTTCGGTCACAGGGGGCAATGCTCAATAATCCGACAAAAAAGTCCTTTTCGCATTTTTTGTTTTGGCTTGGCTCAGTAACTAAGAGCTCCTAATTCTTGACAATGGGGGACGACTGACTAAATTCGCCCCCCCTTCAAAATCAATAATCAGTTTAATGGCCAACACAAAATCTGTCCAGAAACGCGCTCGTCAGTCGGTGAAACGTGCCACGGTGAACCGTGAATCCAAGACCCGGGTCAAGACAGCGAGGAAAGCGGTTGTAGCGGCGATTACCTCCGGGAATAAGCAAAATGCCTTGTCTGAGTGGCATATTCTTTGTTCCGTTGCTGATAAAGCGGCAAAGAAGGGCGTCATTCACAAGAATTCGGCCAATCGCATTAAGAGCCTGTATGGTCGGCGGATTGCTGCCCTCAGCTAGGCCGGGTGCTGGCCAGCGCATTATTTGGCTTTTTCGCCGTCAAAGAGCTCTGTGAATTTGTTATTCACCGAGAAGTCAAGAATTTGCCAGCCTGATTTACCAAGGAAACAGTAGATTTCCCACTTCAGGGGATAATTGTCACTGTAAGAGAAGTAGGTAAAACGGATAATCCGGCTTCCCAATCGACGGATCCGAATCAATTCGTGAGCCCTGATTGCTCCGTAGGTTTTGACAATATCCTGAGTTTCAGCCACGAGTTTATCAACACTTTCCGTATTCTCACCCAGTGGGGAGCCCTTCATCAGGGCGCCAAAGGCCTCTTTAGTTTTGTTGTTTTCAATGTTCTTGAAGAAGGTGTCTACGCGGTCGCGGATTTCCCGCTCTCCACCGAGCGTTTTTTCAAAGCGCCCCAGTCCGGATACTGTTCTTGTCGGAGCGGAAGGAGCGGAAGGAGCGGAAGGAGCGGAAGGAGCGGAAGGAGCGGCGTCCTGAGCAAGGGAATTTCCCAGCCCAAAAGTCATCAAAAAGATTATCCTGGCAAGCATGGCAATTATTAATCCTGGATTCAAACTTCTCGGGGTTCTCATCTTTTTAGAATGGGGGAGTTTTTGATCAGATTCAACGTCGTGTTCTCTGTAAAGTGCAATTCAGCCTCTTGAACTGGTGTTTGATGAAGCGTATGGTTGATGCGCAATGGAGGAAGTATCGCCCAATCACCTGCTCAATGAGCGAGCTCGCCGAGCAGATAAAATTGTCCGTAATCCGGAAAAATATAAAATATGTGTCGGGTGTGATTCCATTGTTGCGGCAACAGTGTCGATTTGTCCCAATTGTCATGCGTATCGATTTATGACGGATGAAAGTAAAATAGTCATTCAGGCTCAAGAACTTGCGAATAGAGAGCCAAGGTCCGTCCTTTTCAAGGATTTGGACTGAAGTCATTGAAATTCAATCGGTTAAGTTGCTATTAGGTAACTGACGCTATTTTTGAGTTTTTCGGGCTTAAATGAATCTCTTGTCATTTAAGAGGTTGACCGAACGTTTTTTAAGGCTAATCTGTTAACTCGTATTAACTAATACTAACCAACCTAACAAAAAACTATGAAAATCCGTAATATCGCTGCAGGATGCGCTTTGCTTCTTGCCGTTTCACCTGCTATTGCAGGCGATCACGCCAGTGGCGTTGACAGTGGGGAGCCTTTCAGCCTTGGTGCTGACGTGACCCTCGGTTACGACACTGATTATGTCTTCCGCGGTCAAGCCTTGGCAGAAGATCTGCTGACAACGACCCTGAATCTCAACACCATTTCTCTTGGTGACGGGATGGACCTCGACATTGGTGCTTGGTATGCCAATACCTATGGTGGTGGCTACACTGAGCTTAACCTCTTCGGTGGAGTTTCTGTTGACCTTGGTGATGCTTCACTGAGTGCAGGAATCACTTACTACACTTCCGACACAGATGGCTTTGACATTGTTGAGCCTTATGTCGGCATTGGAACAGAGCTTGCCGGTCTTGACGTCAGCCTTGGCTATGCCTATGACACCGATCAGGATGCTGCTTACATTGCACTTGGTGCTGGTAAGTCCCTTGAGCTTTCCGATGACATCACAGTCGACGTGAGCGCTTCACTTAACTACGCTGATGACTACAACAACGTAGACGGCTTCAACAACATCGATCTAAGGATCGGATTGCCGATGGCCATTGGTGGTGCAACTCTTACTCCTTACGTTGCCGGTTCTATTGCCGTTGACGGACTTGATGACGCTGGTGGAGACGATGAGCTCTACGGCGGAGTTTCCCTTAGCTTGAGCTTCTAAGTTCTTTGGGAAGATCGTAAGATCAATTCACAAGCCCCCGGCTGCAAGGCCGGGGGCTTTTTTGTGTACAATATTACGCTTACATTCACGTTTCTTTGCGGGTCTCAGTTGCTTAAAATGATCGAATGATACTGCTTTTTCCATGCCTTGCATTTAAGGTGGTATATCCGTGAACCGACGGAACGCCGCGTATTGTGAAGTCGAATTTCTTCCCGCAGATAAAATGATTGCCACCGCAAGAGTGCTTGTTGATGGGGCTTCCGGCCTTGAATTCGACTACGAGCTCCCAACCGAATTCTCAGCGAGGGTGGCGGTGGGCAGTAGGGTCAGGATTCCATTGCGCAACCGTGACTCGACTGGGACGGTGGTGGCGACCTCTAAAGTAGCCGAGGGAAGTGATGAAGCAGCCGTTCTGAAACCAATTGCGGGGTTAATTACCGACCAGCCAATTTTGACCCCTTCATTGATCGAGCTTGGTAGATGGATATCGGCTTATTATGTCGCTCCAATGGACGCGGTGATGCGCAGCCTCATCCCAGAGGCGGTTCGCGGCGAGAACAAGGATTTTCAACGCCGCATCTTCGTGCGTTTAAAAAAAACTCCGGATGAAGAGGAGCTTGAAAAACTTGGGAAACGAGCCAAAAGGCAGGCTTCCATTCTCTCCGAACTTCTGGACGCGCCAGCACCGGTTGCCTTGGCAAGTCTTGGTCAAGGTGGTCGGGCTGCCGTGGAGGGGCTCGTGAAGAAGGGCTTTGTGGAGCTGACTAAAGAAATTGTTTCGCGTGATCCTCACCATGACGAGAAGTTTGTAGCATCGAATCCGCTCAAGCTTACCCATGCGCAGGGAAAATGTCTTGAGGTCATTAATGAGGCGGTAAGTAGTGAAGGTGGGGCAAAGCCTTTGCTATTACATGGGGTGACAGGCAGCGGTAAGACGGAAGTGTATCTTCAGGCAATTCAGGCCGCTCTTGAGGCCGGTGGTACGGCTTTGGTGTTAGTCCCTGAAATATCCCTTACGCCGCAAACAGTCCGAAGATTCAAGAGTCGCTTTGCGCACATTCAGGACCGTGTCGCAGTGCTCCATAGTAACCTTAGTGGGGGTGAGCGATTTGATGAATGGCACAAAATTGTTGATGGAACTGCCAAGATCGTGATCGGAGCACGTAGTGCGCTCTTTGCGCCATTGCGTAATCTGAAGCTCATCGTGGTCGATGAGGAGCATGAGGGCAGCTATAAGCAGGATACCACACCGCGTTACCATGCTCGGGATGTTGCGGTGGTTCGTGCAAGCATTGAGGGCTGTGCGGTGGTATTGGGTAGCGCAACCCCTTCGCTTGAGTCATTCCAGAATACACGAATTGGTAAATATCAACTCATTGAATTGCAGGAGCGGGTTGATGATCGAAGTATGCCACTGATCCGCATTGTTGATATGCGCCAGGAAGGGCGCAATCTATCAAAGTCGGGGGGGGCGGCAATTATTTCAGAGCGTTTGAGGAATGCGGTCAATAAGCGATTGGAGAAGGGGGAACAGGTTATTTTATTTCTAAACCGCCGTGGTTTTGCGACATCCATGTCATGTCCTGCCTGCGGTGAGGTCTGTGGCTGTCCCCACTGTAGCGTCTCACTGACCTTTCACCGCCGTGAGGAGCGACTCGTGTGTCATATTTGCGGTTACCAGAGGGTGGCACCCCGCAAATGTCCAAAGTGTGGTGATCCTGCTATTCGGTTTGCAGGTTATGGTACGGAAAAGGTCGAGGAAATCATCCGCAAGGTGTTTGGTCAGGCAAGGCTAGCGCGTGTTGATACCGACACTATGTCGCGCAAGGGAGCTCTGCGTGAGGTCCTGAATGCATTCAAGGCCAATAAACTCGATATCCTTGTCGGTACCCAGATGATCGCCAAGGGTTTGCATTTTCCAAACGTGACACTTGTTGGAATACTCAATGCTGATATTGGGCTTCATATCCCTGACTTCCGGGCGGGAGAACGAACGTTCCAGTTATTGACACAGGTGGCCGGGCGAGCGGGCCGGGGAGAGATGGAGGGGGAGGTCTTGATTCAGACATTTACCCCTCACAGCCCTTCGATTCAATTTGCAAGACACCATGACTTTGAGGGTTTCGCGGAACAGGAACTTGGGTTTCGCAAAGGTTTTTCTTACCCACCATTTGCCCACTGCGTCTTGTTGACCACACGTTCGCCCCATGCGAGGCGTGCAGAGTTCACCTTGGAAACCATGCACAAGCGTCTCCTGGCTGATCAGCCGGATGGTGTCCTGCTTGGTGAGCCCGTGGAGGCGCCGCTTTCCAAGGCGGCAGGCATGTTTCGCTTTCAGTTGATGCTCAGGGCTTCTTCAGCCCGGTTGTTGACACGTTATCTCTCTTCCATCATTGAAAAACTGACTTTTCCCGCGGATGTTCAGGTAACGGTTGATGTTGATCCCCTGTATCTTGCTTGAGGTTGTAGCGTAAGTGCCTGATTGCCAGTCGGATTGCCTCAGTTGTTGCTTTTACTTTTTTTTGTATCAAAGAGTCGTTTTTTTGCTGACGGCGTCGCAAATTACATATACTATAGATAACGCTTGTGGATTTACATGAAGTGTTCACAGCTTGATAAAAAATGAAAAAATTGCTTTTCGCATCGATAGGCATCTTGACCCTCGGACTTGGCTTAGCCAGTGCGGCGGATAAAGATGCGAAACAGACTGCCTATGTGGCAACAATGACTGGCGTCACATGAGCAGGTTGCAAGAAATACGTTAGTTCAGCGTTGAAAAAAGAGTTTAATGCCACCAGCATCGTCATTACCAAGGGTGACAAGCCTAAGACACAGAAAGTGGTTTTCAGTTGCGCCAAGGCCGACCTCACTAAAAAAGAGGCAGCTGATTCAATGGGAAGCAAGAAGTCACGTTTTGTCGTGACTGCCCTAAAGAAAGAGTAAATATAGCGGCCAGGAGACTTGGCAGCGCTCTACCAAGACGCTGCCCGTCACCCCCCAACAAACAATACAATAATTCGGTTTATCCAAGAACACTTCAATTCATAAGGAACGGCTCCGGTTTTACGACCGGAGCCGTTTTTATTTACAGTAAAGCTCAGAAAAAGTTCCCGCTCACGATTCTGACTTTATCCCTTGCCTCCCTTGCCTTTAGAGCGACAGGAAGAAGGTTTTGATATGCCGCATCTTGACGAAATTATTCACCTTTCTTTTCATTTAGGTAAAAAACATTGTCTTCATGAATAAATCATTGGCTCTGGACGTCTCATGGGTGAATCTTTGCTAAGAACTATCAAATAATGAAAATCCAAAAACTTTTTCTACTCGCAGTGACAACCCTCGGACTTGCCCTCTTTTGCACTTCCTGTGGACCTTCGGCAAAACGTGGAGCCGTGCTTGGTGGCCTCATAGGTGCAGGTGCTGGCACGATTATCGGGCATCAGTCGGGTCGTCCTCTTGAGGGGGCTGCAATTGGTGGTGCTGTTGGCGCTGGCGCCGGTGGTTTGCTCGGTGGGGCCCGCGATGATGAGCGGCGGGCCGAGGATAGGCGGCATTATGACCGCCGTTACGACGACCGTGACCGCCGTTACGATGATCGTGACCGCCGTTACGATGATCGTGACCGCCGTTACTAGCGGCTCGATGCGGTAATT
>Ga0115011_10002904_pt1 | contig 11776 bp, 9 predicted proteins | sample TroAtlMetagenome_2_FD_88705 | JGI IMG/M metagenome (GOLD analysis project Ga0115011, IMG submission 88705) | Marine eukaryotic phytoplankton communities from Atlantic Ocean - Tropical Atlantic ANT8 Metagenome | ecosystem: Environmental > Aquatic > Marine > Oceanic | place: Tropical Atlantic... | reverse complement strand
ATTAGCTACTTTAGAAACATTCAATGATCTTGGATTAAATATAGTGCCAGGAAGTGGTTTGTTACCTGCGGTCGTTCCGGGAGCTTTCGACGCTTGGATGTTATTATTATTAGATTTTGGAACCATGTCATTGAGAGCTGTTTTAGAACCTTCTATTGGCATTGCAAAAAGAGGTTATCACTTAGTACCAAATATAATTAACACTATTAAATCTGTTGAGGAATTGTTCCGAAATGAATGGACCAGCTCGGCGGAGGTATACCTTCCAGGAGGAAATTTGCCTCAAGCAGGTGATTTTTTTACTAATAAAAAAATGGCTGATACTTATTTGAGAATAATTAATGAAGCAGAAATAAAATCTAAAGACAAAAAGGAACAAATTCAACAAGCTAGGAAAATTTGGAGCAAAGGTTTTGTTGCAGAAGAGATTGAAAATTATTGCAAAAACAATGATGTAATGGATACAACAGAAAAAAAGCACAAAGGCTTGCTTACTGGAAACGATTTGGCAAATTGGTCTGCTTCAATTGAAAAACCATTATCATATGATTATAAAAACTACACTGTTTGTAAGACAGGACCATGGGGACAAGGACCAACTTTTCTTCAACAATTAGCATTATTAAAAAAGTTTGATTTAGATGTGCTTGATGAAAACTCACCAGAGTTTGTTCACTTAGTTGTTGAAGCTACAAAACTAGCTTTTGCAGATAGAGAAGCATTTTATGGAGATACAAATTTTAATAAAGTACCAATGGAAACTTTGCTTAGTGAAGAATATAATATTCAACGTAGAAATCTAATTTCTGAAACAGCCTCAATGGAAGTAAGGCCTGGAAATATTCCTGGATTTGGAGGCAATGTATTAGTAAGACCTAAGGGCACAACCCCAGAATCCTTTTCTAAATTTGATATAGGTGAACCAACAGTAGCGAGATTTGACGAGCCTAATCCAAACAGCCTTGGAGAGACCAAGGGAGACACAACCCATTTTGATATAATAGATAAGTGGGGAAACATGATTGCAGGGACACCAAGTGGAGGTTGGTTACAAAGCTCTCCAATAATACCTAAACTTGGTTTTTGTTTATCAAACAGAGGCCAAATGTTTTGGTTAGATGACAAATCGCCAGCCTGTATAGGGCCAAAACGAAGGCCTAGAACAACTCTATCACCTAGTCTTGCTCTAAAGGACGGGGTGCCATATATGGTTTTTGGAACACCAGGAGGTGATCAACAAGATCAATGGTCACTCCATTTATTTTTAAGACATGTACATTTTGGCTTGAACCTTCAAGAGTCAATTGATGCCCCAGGTTTCAGCACGGCTCATTTTCCAAATTCTTTTTATCCAAGAGAAACAGATATAGGACACTTGGCAGTAGAAGGAAGATTTCCTAGGAAAACTATTGATGAGTTAATTAAAAAGGGACATAAAGTTTCAGTTGATACAGATTGGAGCTTGGGAAGAATGACCGCCGCCTCAAAAGATGGTCAAATATTAAGAGGAGCTGCAAACCCAAGGTTTATGCAAGGTTATGCAATTGGAAGGTAAATATTAAAGGATTTAAAAATGAATGTTGGTATTGTTGGATTTGGATCTATTGGAACTGAAGTAGCTAAGGCAATAATTAAAGGTGTAGAAAATTTTTGTTTATTTGGCGTCACATCAAGAAGTAAATCAAATGCAGAAAAAAGAATTTCAAAACTAGATAAACATATTGATATTTATGATTTAGAAACTCTGATTCAGAATTGTGAAATCATTATTGATTGCGCACCAAAAGAAGCTTTTAGAGATATTGCTACTAAATGTATTAACGAAAAAAGAACTCTAATAACTGTAAGTGGTTCTGGAATTCTTGATAACCTAGATTTAGAAGAAAGAGCAAGAAAGAATAAATCTCAAATTATTTTAGCTTCTGGAGCAATTCTAGGTTTAGATGCTTTGCGGGCAGCCTCAGAGTCCAATATTAATTATGTTAGAATGACTACTCGTAAACCGCCTAACGCTCTTTCTAATGCGCTTTATGTAATTGAAAATGGAATTGATCTCAGTAAATTATCAGAGCCAAAATTAATATTTAAAGGCTCAGCAACAGAGGGAGCAAAAGCCTTTCCTGCTAATGTAAACGTTGCCGCGGCAGTTGGTCTAGCAGGCATTGGCGCTGATAAAACTAATCTTGAAATATGGGCTGACCCAGGTTTAAATCGAAATACTCATAAGGTTGAGGTTAGTTCAGATAGTGCAGTTTTTGAAATGTCTATTCAAAATGTTCAAACACCTGAAAACCCTGGAACTGGTAGGATTACCGGTTTAAGTGTTGTTGCTTGCTTAAGGGGGCTAAAATCTTCTTTCAAAATTGGAACATAATATTATTTGAATTTTTCTTCATAAACCTTCATTCGTAAATAGCACGCAGTAAGTATAGGGCAATCAAAGTTATTTTCTTGTGCTTTAGCAATTAAATGTCCAAATATTTCTTCATGCTCGGTGCGAGATTTTTTTTCTACATCTCTTTGCATTGAAGCTTTTATTGGGGAACCAGGAGCTGTAATATTATTTAAAACAGTTTTTACTTCACTATCTTCAAATGTAAAACCACATAGTTTAGCTATAGATCTACCTTCATTATACAAATCACATATAATTTTTTTACCAAAATTATGTTTAACAATTTCTCCTAAACTGCACCCAAACAAAGTTGTAGCCCCTGCAACTGCAGAAATAAAAATCCATTTTTTCCACAAATCTAGATTAATATCTTCACTAAGTGTGACGTCAAACTTAGTTTTTTTACATTCAGCGAAGAAAGGTTCTAATATTTGATTTTGAGTTTTAGCTCTATTACCAAAAGTGAGTTTTTTAAATTCACTGAAGTGCTCTATTGTGCCTTGATTATTGATTGTAGAACTTATATGGGCAACACCACCCATAACTTTTTCACTTCCAAACTCTTTATCTAATTTTTTTAAATGAGTTAAACCATTTAAAAAAGGAATAACAACACCCTTACCTTTAGCAAGCTCTAAATCAAGTATAGCTTGATCCAAATCATATGTTTTGCACGAAATTAATATTATGTCATAAACCGGCTTTAACTCATTAGACAAAACCAAATTTGGTTTTAATTTTAAATTCCCTAATGAACTAATAACGTTTAAACCATTTTTTAATAAAATTTCTTTTCTTTTGGGCCTTACTAAAAATGTTATATCGGCACCACTTTCTTGAAGATAACCTCCAAAGAAACCTCCTATGCCTCCGATTCCTAGCACCAATATTCTCATTTATTCCTCAGTTTTTAAGTGTTTCATTATTATAAAATTAAACAAAATTAGATTTTTGTAATTCTGATATTTCTTCTAACACATCATCTGGCAAAGCTCCCATTTCAACCGCCTGAATTGAGTTCTCAAGATGGTCTAGTGTGGCTAAGCCCAAAACAATGCAATGTAAACTTTCATTTGACAGACCATATCTTAATGCAAATTGAGCCATATTGCCATAACCGTCTCCCACGATTTCAAATATTTTTTTAACACGTCTCTCCTCTTCACTAATATTTATAACATGCGTTACAGGAATTTCTCTTCCATGCCTAACATCAGTTGCGAGCAACCCTGCAGCAAAAATTCTTATGCCCATTATACCCATTTCTTGTTTTAGACAATCTGTAATTAATCCTGAGAAATCATGATCATTCCATATACCTTTTTCATCAAAATATGCAGTTGGATTTAAAAGATTATAATATATTTGGGCAGTATCAAAATATCCTGTTTTAATTATATCCCTAATAGGCTTTGTGTCACCTAAAGCAGTAAGACCGATATTATCTACGCGACCATCTTCTTTAAGTTTTTGCATAATCTCACATACACTTCTTGTTTTTAAAATTTGTTTAGAGGTAAGAGTTTCAGAACTTTCTTCAAATGTAATTTTATTGTGCAACTGATATAATTCTAATTTATCAATCTTTAATCTTTTGAGGCTGTTATCTAACTTTCTATCTAATTGAGATTCAAATGTTTCTGAACTTGTAGGATCCAATCTTGCCTTTGAAGAAACATAAATTCTATCTTCGTTAGAAAGGGAGTTTAACAAATCGCCAATATTATTTTCTGATTTTCCATCGCTATAACTTTCTGCTGTGTCAATCCAGTTAATCCCTGATTTTATTGATATTTCAATTGCTCTTTCCATTACCTCATATTTGGGGTCAATAAAGATTCCTCCAACCCAACCTCCACCAAGTATAACTTGAGAAACCTCTAGCCCTGTTCTTCCTAATTTGTTCTTTTTCATAATATTGTTATCTTTATCTATTAAAAGTTGTATTAGATTAATATGAGAGCACCTTTCATTTCAACTGATTTAAAAAATCTGACATGTATAAAAATAAAATATTTTTCAAGAATCTACTATTAGGATCATTTTTTGCGTCCTTATCTGCTGCGCTTGGAGGATCTACATTTGTCTTCACAAGATTTCTTGTTGCTGACATAGACCCATTTACACTTAGTTTTTTACGTTATGGACTTACTGGTTTAATTTTGTTTTTAATTACTCTTACAGCTTTTATGAAAAAAAAATTTATCAAAAATGATTTAATTCCTTTAAGCTTTCTGGGGTTAGCTATGATAACGCTTTTCCCAAACTTTATGGCCTTAGGTCTTGAACATACTACTGCGACAAGAGCAGGTTTACTTTACGCAACCATGCCTTTATGTACAATAATAATAGCTTATTTTTTTAATATTGAAAAAATTACTTTCAATAAATCTCTAGCTGTTCTGCTTGCTATTGCAGGCGTATCATTTTGCATGTCAGAAAAAATTGATAACAACTTTGAAAATACATTAAAGGGTGATTTTTTAATGATTTTAGGTGTTCTGTCGGCATCATGCTTTACTGTATTCTCAGGAAAATTTTTAAAAAAATATGGAAACATTCCTGTAATGATTTATGTCATTTTTATTGGTACAGTATTAAATTTTTTTATATCTATTTTTTTTGGTAACTCCTTTGAAAATCTCTTTGAGATTAGTAAATTTCAAATTGTAGCTTTAGTAATGTTAATTATTCCTGGAGGAGTTATTATGATGTTTTGTTGGGGAAAAGCATTACAGTTAATTTCTCCTACTCAAGCCGCAATATCTCTTGGCTTTAATCCTTTATCAGCAATTTTTCTTGGGTCAATAATACTAAATGAAGAAATTACATTTAATTTAGTTGTAGGTTTCTTTTCAATAATGATAGCAATAATTTTAGCTAATTGGAGGCCTAAAGAAAAATCATAGTTTAAATTACTTTAGATTTTCCTTAAGAAATTTATTAACCAATCCTGGATTAGCTTTTCCCTGCGATAATTTCATGACTTGACCTACGAAGAAACCAAAGAGTTTATCCTTGCCACCTAAATAATCCTTAACCTTATCATCATTTTCTGAAATAACTTGATTTATTAATTTTAAAATTGCTGTGTCATCAGAAACTTGTTCAAGCCCTTTTTCTTTCACAATTTCAGATGGAGAATTTTTATTTGTCATCATTTCTGCAAAAACATCTTTTGCAATCTTTCCTGATATGGTTCCGTTGGAAATTAAAGAAACCAATTCACCAAGATTTTGAGATGATATTGGGCTCTCCGAAAATGATAAATTTTCTTTTCTTAATGCCCCAAATAATTCTGTTATCATCCAATTAGCTGTCAGCTTGCCATCATTCCCGTCTGCAGCTTTTTGATAAAAATCAACATAATCCTTTTCTTCAACTAAAATTGAGGCATCATATGAAGTTATTCCAAAGTCTTTGATAAGTCTTTTTTTGAGGATGTCAGGCAATTCTGGAAGTTTGTCTTTGATTTCTTTAACCCAACTTTCTTTGAGTTCTAAAGGTAAAAGATCTGGATCAGGAAAATATCTATAGTCATGAGCATCTTCTTTGCTTCTCATAGACCTGGTTTCTCCAGTAGATGTATCAAATAACCTAGTTTCCTGATCTATTTTTCCACCTGCTTCTAAAATATCTACCTGTCTTTCTGCTTCTGATTGAATAGCTTGTATAATGAACCTAATAGAATTTAAGTTTTTTATTTCACATCTTGTTCCAAAGTCTTCTCCAGACCTTCTTACAGAAACATTACAATCAGCTCTTAATGACCCTTCTTCCATATTTCCGTCACAAGCTCCAACATACCGTAAAATAGATCTTATTTTTTTTACATAAGCTCCTGCTTCTTGAGGTGATCTGATGTCTGGCTTTGATACTATTTCCATTAACGCAACACCAGTTCGATTCAAATCTATAAAAGATTTACTCGGGTGCTGATCATGAAGAGATTTACCTGCATCTTGTTCAAGATGTAACCGTTCAATACCTATAGTCGTATGATTTCCATCATCTAAATCTATAATAATTTCACCTTCTCCAACAATAGGTTTGGTAAACTGACTTATTTGATATCCTTGTGGTAAATCTGCATAAAAATAATTTTTTCTATCAAAAACCGAAACATTATTAATTTGAGCATTTAATGCTAATCCTGTCTTAACTGCTTGTTCAACGCAATATTCATTAATTACTGGTAACATGCCTGGCATTGCCGCATCAACTAATGATACATTTGAGTTTGCCTCAGCACCAAAAGATGCAGAAGCACCAGAAAATAGTTTTGATTTACTAGAAATTTGAGCATGTATTTCAAGCCCAATTACCATTTCCCATATACCTGTCTGACCTTGAACTTGACCAGGTTTTAATTGTAATGTTTCATTCATTTTGCAACTCCATCAGCTATAAAATTAAACTCTGCCGATTGTTCTAATGATTTTGCAGTAGATATTAAACCTGGTTCATCAAATGCATTTGCAATTAGCTGCATACCTATTGGTAGGCCAGAATTATCTAAACCAACTGGCAAAGATATAGCTGGAAGACCTGCCAAACTTGCAGGAACAGTAAAAATATCATTTAAATACATTGTTAATGGGTCTTGTTTTGTACCCAATTGAAAAGCTGTTGTTGGAGTTGAGGGAGTAAGAATATAATCAACATTCGTAAAAACATTGTCAAAGTCCTCTTTTATTAACCTTCTCACCTTTTGAGCTTTGAGATAATAAGCGTCATAATAACCAGAAGATAAAACATAAGTTCCAATCATAATTCTTCTCTTAACTTCATCCCCAAAACCATTTCCGCGAGTCTGTTCATACATTTGATCTAATGTTTCAGCTTCTTTTCTAACACCATATCTTACACCATCATACCTTGCTAAATTGCTAGAAGCTTCCGCAGGAGCAATTATATAATAGACTGGGAGAGCATATTTTGTATGAGGTAAAGAAATAGGTATTATTTCTGCACCTGATTCTTTTAACCAATTAATTGATTTTTGGTAAAATTTTACTATATCGTCTGAAATTCCTTCTTGAGTATATTCTTCAGGAATCCCAATTTTTTTTCCTTTAACACCTTTATCAAGAAAACTCAATAAATCAGGCATAAGTGAATTCACAGATGTTGAATCTTTTTTATCATAACTAGCCATAGAGTTGAGCATTAGAGCAGCATCACTAACTGTTCTAGTAAGAGGTCCAGCTTGATCCAAAGAAGATGAAAAAGCTACAATGCCCCAACGAGAACATCTACCATAAGTGGGTTTTAATCCGGTAATTCCACAAAAAGCTGCTGGCTGTCTAATTGAACCACCTGTGTCTGTGCCAGTTGCTGCAAGGGCTGATCTTGCAGCAACTGCAGCAGCGGACCCACCTGAAGAACCACCTGGAGACATGTTAATATTTTTTAACCAAGGGTTAATTACATTTCCTTTAGCAGCAGTTTCATTGCTAGAACCCATAGCAAATTCATCGCATGATAACTTTCCTAACATAACAGCACCATCATTCCAGAGATTTTGTGTAACAGTACTCTCATAAGGTGGGCAAAAATTTTCTAGTATTTTGGAAGAAGCTGTTGTTTTTATACCCTTAGTACAAAACATATCCTTAACACCAACCGGAAGCCCTTCAAGTGCCCTTGAAGTATTATTAGCAAGTCTTTTATCAGAAGCTTTTGCCATTTCTAAAGCATGATCGCTTACAATTTCTAAATATGCTCCTAACTTTGAGGTTTTTTCAATAGCTGTTAAATAAGCATTTGTTAGCTCCACTGAAGTGATTGATTTTGCTTTTAATGCCTTTGATGCACCTAGCAAGTCCAATTTTAAAAGTTCAGACATTATTCAATTACCTTTGGCACAACAAAAAAACCACCAGAACTCTCTGGAGCATTTTTTAAAACTAAGTCTTCAATATTTCCATCTACAACTTCATCGTTTCTTTGAGGTAACTTATGACCTGTGACCGAAGCTAATGGCTCAACGTTAGAAGTGTCAACCTCTTCTAAGTTTGCTACAAAACCTAAAATATTATTTAAGTCATTAGTAAGATTTTGTTTTTTATCTTCAGGGATATCAAGGCGAGATAATCTAGCTATTTTGTTTACAGTTGGAATATCAACAATCGAATTATTAGACATTTTTATTCTTTCATACCATAGATTTAATTTAACTTTATTAGGAAGTCTGTTAGCATCAATTATGCCTATCTTCAAGCCCGATGAATTTTTGTTAAATATTTTGCCTAAAAAAAGGCTATTAGGAATAGATCCAGGTTCAAAAACACTGGGAATAGCCGTAAGTGATTCTAATTTAATCGTTGCCTCTCCAATCCTAACCATAAAAAGAAAAAAAATACGTTCTGATTTAAATGAGCTTATAATTATTTTAAAAGAATATGACATAACAGGAATTGTAATTGGTTGGCCAATAAATATGGATGGCAGTTTAGGGCCAAGATGTGATTCTGTTCGAGATTTTATTAAAAGCTTTCTAGAAATGAAAGACATTCCTATATTATTACAGGACGAAAGAATGTCTACTTTGGCTATTGAAAAACCAATGATAAATGCAGACCTCACTAGAAAAAAAAGAGCCATTAGAACCGACCAGCTTGCTGCCTGTTGGATATTACAAACAGCACTAGACGTATTACAAAAAAAGATGTAATAAGATATTTTTAATGGTAAATGTATTAAAAAATAAATCTAAAAACTCACCTTCTCCAGTTAAACTATCTTCGCCCCATTTATTAGCAATTGAGGGTATGCAAAAGTCTGAAATTGAAGAATTACTAGATAGAGCAGATTATTTTGCCAATTTGGATAAACATAGTAATACAAAAATACTTTCAGGATATGTAATATTAAACGTTTTCTTTGAAAATTCGACCCGTACAAGAGTTTCCTTTGAACTAGCTGCTAGAAGACTTGGAGCAGAGGTTATAAATATATCTCTTATAAACTCTTCTATTAAAAAAGGAGAAAGTTTACTTGATACTGCAAGTACTCTAAATGCAATGAGACCTGACTTATTAATAGTGAGACATCCTCATAGTGGTGCCCCACTTTTATTTGCGGATTATCTAAATTGTAGCATAATTAATGCTGGTGATGGGCGGCATGAACATCCTACCCAAGCATTGTTAGACGCTTTGACTATTAGAAGAAGAGTAGGTTTTTTGGAAGGCCTAAAAATTAGCATATGTGGAGACATAGCAAATAGTAGAGTTGCACGCTCAAATATTCACCTTTTGACTACAATGGGAGCCGAGGTGAGATGTGTGGCCCCACCTACATTAATGCCATCAAGCCTAGAAAATTTAGGTGTAAAATGTTTTTATAAAATGAAAGAAGGTATTAAAGATGCAGACGTAGTAATGTTACTTCGTCTTCAGAATGAACGAATGTCAGGAACAGAAAACCCATCTGAAAGAGAATATTTTAAATTTTTTGGCCTTGATGAAAATAAATTATCCTTTGCAAATTCAAATGCTGTTATTATGCATCCTGGTCCAATGAATAGAGGAGTTGAAATTGCTTCGGTTTTAGCCGATGACACAAATAGAAGTTTAATCAAAACTCAGGTTGAAATGGGAGTGGCAGTAAGAATGTCTATAATTGAAGCTTTAAATCATACAAAATATAAATTTTTAAAAAAATAAAGATGACATATACAGTTTTTAAATCCGTACAAGTATGCAACCCAGTTACCAATTTTAATGAAATTTCAGATGTTATCATCCATAATGATAAAATTATATCCATTAGTAAAAAATTTAATAAAAAAGCTATAAAAGGAGATAACAAAGTTATTTTTTATGACTGTAATGGATTAATAATGGCACCTGGAATTGTAGACATGAGAGTTAATCTTGGAAAAACAGAAAACCTTGAATTAACTCAAGAGATTGCAATAAAAAACGGAATAACTTCTATGGTTATTCTACCTAATCAAACACCTAAACTAAACAATCCGTCTATTATTGACCACATCCAAAGACAATCAGAAAACTCCATGCTTACCAAAGTCAGAGTATATGGAGCAGCCACAAAAGATGATCAAGGTCTAGAAATAAGCGAGCTTGGACTTATGTCAGAAATGGGTGCAGTTGGTTTTACTAATGGAAATAAAAGTATAAAAAATAGTTTAGTAATGAGACGTTTAATGAGTTATGCATCAATGATAGATCGTCCTATCATTCAACATGCAGAAGATGATGATTTATCGGGATTAACTCAAGCTTCAACCACATCCATTAAAGGCGAAATGAATGAAGGTGAAATCTCTACCCGACTAGGTTTAATTGGAATACCATCATGTGCAGAAGTTATTATGATTGAGAGAGATATAAGATTAGCTGAATTGACGGGTGCACATTATCACATTGCACACGTGTCTACTCGTGATGGAGTAGATGTAATTAGAAAAGCAAAGAAAAAAGGTTTAAATATTACTTGTGATACGGCTCCACCCTATTTTTCATTAAATGAAACCTCACTCTTAACATATGATACTTCTTACAAATTATCACCTCCTTTAAGAACTGATGAAGATAGGTTGGCTATAATTGAAGGTATTCAAGACGGAACAATTGATGCTATTGCATCTGATCACAGAGCCAGATCAAAAGATACCAAAATTCAACCATTTTCTGCTGCTTCAATTGGCGCTGCAGGGATTGAAACCTTATTTTTTCTTACTTTAGAATTAGTACATAAAAAAATAATAAATCTTAGCCAAGCCATTTCTATGATCACAATTAATCCCACCAAAATTCTAAAAATAAAAGAGCCTGCTCTACTAGAAAATGAAACAGCTACTTTTATAATTTTTGATAAAAATTATAAGCATCAAATTAATAAAAACGAATTAAAGACAAGTCCAACTCCGTTTAATGGAAGACAAGTTAAAGGAAAGATCTTAAGTACATTTATCAATGGGAACCCTTCTTATGTTAACCCAATTTTAAAAGAAAAAATTATTAAATGACTTTTGATATAAATTCTTTTCTCATTTTGATTTTTTTTTCTGTCTTTGGATATCTTTTAGGGTCTATACCTTTTGGATTGATTTTAACTAAATCATCTGGATTAGGAGATATTAGAAATATTGGTAGCGGGAATATTGGTGCTACAAACGTTTTAAGAACAGGTAATAAAAAGTTAGCTTTTATTACATTAATAATGGATGCAGGCAAAGGAGCGTTTGCCATATATCTGGTTGTTTTATTATTTAATATTTTAGAAATTTCAAATTTTGTAAGCTTAGAATTATTAAAATCCATGATTGCAATATTTTCAGTTGTTGGCCATTGTTTTCCAATTTGGTTAAAATTTAAGGGTGGAAAAGGGGTGGCCACTGGACTTGGTGTT
>Ga0115011_10002902_pt1 | contig 11780 bp, 6 predicted proteins | sample TroAtlMetagenome_2_FD_88705 | JGI IMG/M metagenome (GOLD analysis project Ga0115011, IMG submission 88705) | Marine eukaryotic phytoplankton communities from Atlantic Ocean - Tropical Atlantic ANT8 Metagenome | ecosystem: Environmental > Aquatic > Marine > Oceanic | place: Tropical Atlantic... | reverse complement strand
ATTGAAAGGAGGATGAAGGTATGGATTTTAAATTGAATCCTCAATTTTTCAATGTCAGATAGCAGTCTATATTGTTTGGAGTTTACTGATTTTGAACTTGTGATGAGGTCATCTAACAGGGCTGTGCTTGAAATGAGGTTGTCTTCCTTGTTTTCAGCCAACAAGGCCTTTCTCTGATCTTGATTCAAGGGCAGAATGTGTTGTTTGGAAGTTCTACGGGGGGCTGAGAAAAGTAGTTTCTGAGCTTTCTTTAAGAGGAGGGGACCGGCAAGATGGAGGTGCGGCCTGCAGAGCCATGACTGTTGGACATCATGGGAAGGGTTGTTAGCATCATGGCGACTACTGTTAGCATCCTCTTGAAGGAATTTTGACTGCAGCATTGGCTCCATGCTGGAAATGGAATTGGGTAGGAAACAGTCCTTCAGTAAGATTTCATCTTTGATGCGATGCATCAGTGAGCATACCGCGCGTTGCATATATAGGCAACTGTTTGACCCACCTTGACTAGCAATCAGAAATGCGTATTCTTGATTCCTGTATGAGGCGGTGTTAGTCAAGGAGCTAATGGCATCTGCTGGCAGTGCATCATAGGCGCTTGTCAAATCAAAACTACTGAAAAGCTCAGAGGCGCCGAGATTCTTCAGAATGTTAGATTGTGATTGAACAGCTCGACTTGAGATTGGACGTATTAACTTATTTGAATCTTTACTTGCTTGAATTATCCTGTGTATAGTATTCTTATGGTAGAAGCTTTTGCCAATGTGTTTATAATGGATCTTAGAAAAGCGAGGTTTAGTGGTTTCCTGATCAAAATTCAACTTAGGCTGACTTGAATTACCAAAATTATTTTGGTCAGGGTGGGCAGGATTCAAATCACACTGGCCTTGTAACCTTAGTATCAATTCCGATAGTTGGAGGTTATTAGGCCATTCATTTTGGAGGGCTGTTTGGAGTACTCGTCTGCAGAACTGAGGATCAGTACGGATTTTATATGACTCTCCAGACGTGGGGTTAATTGGCGAGATGATAAAATCTTTTTGAGTATCGCTAAAAAGACATAAATTAGAAAACAGGATATGATAAATAATGATGTCTTGTTTATAGCGACCGGAATGGGTAACTTCTACGAAAAGCCATATTGCAGGCAATTGGTAGTGGTTGGAGACCTTATCGAGAAATGGGGCCCACTGGTCAACAGGACTGTTATCAGTAGGGGTAGCACTGCTGTTGCTGCAGGCGCCACCGTATTTCTCACACATTTGTTGTAAAGTAAGGTTGTTGTAGTCGGAAATAGGCGAATGCGGGTCAAAATTTGGGTCGAGAGTGGAGATAGCATCTAAAACATTTTTTTTCAGTTGAAAGGCGGCCTTCAAGGGTTGCCTATGATCTAGTCTACGCATAACTGTGATAATATTGTTTATAAAACCAGGAAAATATTGTGAGTCCTGTTTAGGAATTTGTATTTTCCCAAAGCACTTCATTTGCTCAAAGTTTGGAGTTTGTTTTGATTTGTGTACAGTAACATTGTAGCAAAACTTCACTAGGTTTGAGTTGTTTTGGTTTGACGAGCTTGCTGTGTGTGCTTGTTGGAGGAAGCGTGGGTCAGAAGCAAGTTTTTTCATGGAGAGATAATGCTCATCATCCTCACCAATCAAATTGAACAATGACCCTGTAGATATTTGTTCAATGCAAAAATTTATTGTATTGGCATTTGCCAGGAATTGTTGTTTTTTCGCTAAATTTAGGTTGAGTTTATTTCTGGCTAGCTGGCCAATATTTGGGGAGTAATTCATTAAAAACTGCACATTGTGCTTCTCCTCTCGGGTTGGTAGGGAGACATTGCCTACAAGCTTTTGGGAGTAGGTACCTATTGCGGCTTTGCAATACTTTCGTTCATGGAGGGCGCCATGTTCCGGAGAGGCAAAGTAGTTATTTCTGAATCTGATACTGTTTATATGGCTAAGCCGGTCAAAGACGTCTGTGTCAGTATTGGTGATGTGCGCTATGAAGACAAATCCAAATTTGATTCTTTTACCTTTTGTTTTTTTAGATTTCTGCCTTTTTGAATTCAGAATTCTGGATTTATTCTGGTGAACAATGTGTTGAGTAAAAGAGGAAATTTGAGGTGGGGTGGGGGGTGAGGAACTCTCAAATTGGAGGGTCTTGAGTTTGCCTACTTTTGGGCTGAGGTCGTAAATCTGAAGGCGAATTATAGCAGACTGAAGCAGCTCCCCAAAAGATACAGCCGTTACTGATGCTGCAATAATAGGGTGACTACTATCGACTAGTGGTGTTAGTGGTGCTACTGTTGGTTCAACTTGGGGGGAAGGCTCTTGCGGTGAGACTGGGAGCTCTGGGTTGTTAAGCAGCTGGATGAGAGATTTTTGGTGGCTAGTAATCTCGTTGCTTTTGGTGGCTAATTGGTTTTTACACTGATCAGACAGAGAGTCAATGTAAGCCAGAATCGGATCCGATTTTGACGAATGTATAATTTGGCCCGATTTGAATTTTTTGGGTACAGATTGAATTTGATTAAGGAAAGGTGACCCGAGAATAGTTTGACACTTTCCTTGTTGGATTAGTAGTTCTAAACGTTCATCGAGGTCTTGGTCAGTGTGTTCAGTGGCCGCTTTACTGGGAGTGGAGGACGTTGGTGCTGTGGGGGCGAGCAGGGTCTGCACTCTAAATTCTTGTCTAAAAAGGCCGGTGTCATAAGCATGCAGGCTTACATTGAAGTTGCCAAAAGAGTAAAGAATGCAGGCCAAATGTAGCAGCTCTAAGTAAAAGATTGGGTTGGTGATTAATGGATGGTCGGCGGTTAGGAATTGAGAGCAGATGCTGGCTAGCACCTTAGGGTCTACAAGGCCTGATGGTGAGTGCAATGGGTCTGGGGGATCTAACTGCAGAAGGGCTTGAGTAGGGGGGTATGGTAATGGGAATAGACTGGAGTACTTTATAAAAACAGGGTCACTAAGATGAGAAAAGAATGTATCAAAATCCTTTCTCAAGCAGGTTGGGATGTAATCGTCCAGTATTTCGTTTTCGTTCTGATAAATCACCCACTGGGGGAGGGGAATCGATTCTAGCAAATCTGCCACAGAGGAGGGGGACTGGGCCTGTTGCAAAGAAGGGACTTGATCTTCGATGAAATCAACTAGTCTACGAGGCGATTTTGAATACTGAATGAAGGACTGGATCTCTTGAGGTGATAGTTGCGACAGGTTAACCTGTTTGCCGGAATATGGGCTTTTCCTATATTCAGTTTCCTGAGTTTTAGAGATTTCATTACAGGCCTGATGTATTTGGTCTGAGAATTGTCGGAAAGTGAGCTGTTTTGGAGTATAAGAGGGGGCGGATTGGGTTACCAGCTGTGTTAGACTTAATTTGTTTGGTAGAGTTGAGGGCGGATGGAGGTTCAGACTGTTTGCTGATAAGACATCGCCACCATCATCACCATCCTGGCTACTATCTTCATGATCATAGTTAGGAACAAGGCTATGGTCATCATTATGATCATCATGTTCATGACTATCCTTATGACTATGATGATGATCATCATGAGTATTGCTACGAGGGATATCACCGTCAATCTGATCAGCATCATCATCATCAACATGGGGATAGTTGTCCTTGTCTGTTGTAATTGTATGAGGTGTTTGTTCATCATCATTGGGGCTGGCCTGCTCATCATTTGTTAGACCTAATTTAATGAGTGTCTGGTTAAAAGAAAAGGGGAGGCGCAGCTGTTGAAAGTACGGGTGCTGGAGAGTGGTATTAAAGAAATAGTTGATCAATTTCTGATTCAAAAAATATAAGGCAGCTATTGATTTGATGGTTGAAACTAATTTTTTGTGTAGGCTTTGAATCCTTTTAATACGGATGTTTGGACGGGATATTTTTTCAAGAGAATGTTGGTTTCTTTGGCAATCTAAAAATGCTAAGTGAACCAATGTAACGATATAAAGGGAAAGCTTCGAGTACATCTCTTGTACCCTGCCCTTTTGGAAAAGGCGTTCCATGAGCGCTAAAGCTCGCTGGTGGGCAAAGAGGCCTGAGGAGGCGATCATTTGTTTTAGTTCATCTTTACTCTTTAGGGTGAGTTTGAAATTGGAGCCGATAATATGGATAAGGTACACATGTAGCAGAGTTAAGGGGCTCGTGTCTTGGCCAAACGGGTGGTTTTTGAAATCGGCTGGGATAGAGAAAGGGATCTTTTCCGAACTCAAGGAAAGGTTATCCAAATTCTTAGAATAGTGGCAGAATGAGGATTGCAGCTGGTGGAGAGCTGTGTCAATGGTACTATTATTACTACCAAGGTTGACATTGGCGTTGGAAAGGCTCTCATTGGCGCCTTTTGGACTGGGGGTTGGTGAATTATTAACAACCCATTTCTTCAAATCAACGGGCAGGATCCTAACGGAACGGCGAGGTTTATGGAAGCGGAGCTGATTCAGTTGTACTGAAATTGGGTGGTCAGAGTCATTAAAGAGACGCAGGATCAATTTGTCACTATGTTTTTTCCAGACTGACATAGTCAGCGAGTCATTATGATGGAAAAACCCTGGGCGGATATTTCTGTTCGTCTTGCGATCTGATCGGGTTATCAAACGGGAGAAGGCAGACTTGGGCTGAATGGTGATAGATGAGGATGGGTAAGATTTGACTTGATGGGCAGGTGAAGGAGATTGGCAAGCAGTCATGGATATGGTGGCGTCTTGGTGCTCACTTTTATGCATCTGACCTTCATCATGATCTTCATCATGTTCTTCGTGATGGTTTTCGCCGTGATTGTCATTGTCAACGATAAGAAGAGGGTCCTCAGCGTCATCATCGTCGTCGTCATGATCATCACCACCATCATCTTCATCATCATCCTTATCGTTGTTGTCACAGTCGTCATGATCATTATCTGCTGCTTTTTTCCAAAACTGTTGTTTATGAAGGTTATCATGGGATAGCTTTCCTTCTGCCGAAAGAAAGGACCCAGGTTCTGCATTGACTTTTACGGACAAGGTGTTGTAATCAATGATGCATTTCAAGAGTTTTAACCAGGGATGTGGGAATAGACACTGTTGAGCACTGTTTCTAAGTAAGTAGAATTCCACGTACAAGGGAGTGTTATCATGTTCGTGGAAGCGGAATGCTCCTTTCACTGTTCCCTCAATGGTGAGTTGAGTACCATTGCAAGCCACAGCTGGCACTGTTTTGTTTGTGAATTGTACAGGAGGGGGTTCTTGTGCTAAAAAGGTTTGACAGATGTCATAATCAATAAGAGGTACTTGAGCGCCTGTATCAATAAGGGCGGTCAGCTGCTTGTCAGCAAAATAGACAGTGATAATTGGGAGGTTTTGGTTTGGCAACAGGGGAACAATGTTCGAGCAGAGTGTGGTTGCACAGACGCAAATGTTGTGTTGTGTAGCCATCACATTATACTAATTAGAATAGATTATCATCAGACGTGACCACATAATCATAACTCTGCTAGCATACTTGAGGTTAGTAAGGTAGTGTGGGTCTTAACTGTGGGTCATCTGAGGAGGCAAGCATGTCAACTATGTTATCCTTTTCAAGCAAGTTATCAGCTTCAACATCTCTAACAAGGGGGGAGGACACTGGGTGGCGCGAGCGTTTAGAGTGGTGCCGCTCAACATGGGCTGCGATAGTTGTAGCGTCTCTTCCACCTACTGGGCACAGGGTACATCTGTATCTGTTACCGTTACTGTGGTAACCTATGTGGGCACTGAGGTGGAAAATATATACGTGGGGTACAACATACTGTTGGGCACAAAAGGGGCATTTTAGGACACAGACAATTCTGTCTTTGCCATCGGAGGCGGTGTCCATTTTTTCAGTTTTCGTGGACATAATGGTTGACGTAAGGCAACATAAGGCAACATAGAGTTTACATCGGACAACATAAAGTTTATCTCACATGTGGGAAAATGTTCTTGAATTCCCATTTGTAGAATTCCCATCTTATAGCGGGGGCAATGACAGGTTTATGACTGTTTACATTAGGGCGGTCAGAGAAAGTGTAAATAGGATTATGTTTTACTAGATACGTTCCCAGACTGATATTATACATGGTGACTGTTGTACTTGGGCTTAAAATTAGATGTGAAAAACATGAATTGTGATATTGGAATTTGCAAAAATTCCCACAATGATTTCTTTCACTCTTTCCCAGTTCAAATTGTCAAGACCACAGGACATTTTGCCAGGGATCCCAAGGTCTGACAGGCCCAAATCTTCCATATGGGATCGGAGGGCTTGGAGGGCTTGGGTGAGAGAATAGTATGAGGGTTTGTGAAAAAAGCGTCTTTTAGTTACTAAATAGAATACATGTCTGCCATAAAAATTTAGGGTAGCGCACTGGCCGACTTGGTTTACTTGAGATTTGAGGAACTGAACATTTTGAAATGTTCGTTTAAAAGAAACTGCTATTCCACGTGTCATTTTCATGTCAAGACTGACGCAGTGAGCGAGGGGGAAATGTTTAGGACAATCAACGAATAAGTCTCCAGAATGCTCAATGAACAACATTTTGGCTCTGCTTTAGGGTCTAGGGCAATTAAGCATGAAGATAGTAAAAAAAAGGGGGGGTAAGCGGCAGTATTATTAAATTACCAAACTGAGGTCAAGCAGTTAAGGTTTCTCAAAGAAATCCTGAATTGCTTTTGACAGGGTTGGGCTGACTGGTTTAATGGATACTTCTGTGGGGGTCACTTGCACTGAATTAGTTTGAGCTTGTGAGGCTTGTAGGGGTAAGGCTGGGTCAGTCGAAAATCTCTGTTTGACCTCTTTTAGTATGCGAGAGCCCTCGTCGGTTTTGGCGGCGACACTGGAAGTACTGGACTCTCGCTCTAATTGCTATCTCTTGCTGTTTCTGCTTGCTGCAAACCTGGAGGGAGACCTGGATGAGGAGCGTGATGGGGAAGGGTTAGAGGGACGAGAGGACGGAGGAAAATTGGATGGTGGCCTGGATGGCGGGAAACTATTCCATGGTGACCAGCCGGTCTCAGGTGGAGCACGAGAAGTGGATGGTGGACGAGGTGGAGGTTGGGTTAGGTTAGGAGCAAAGGGAGGAGGAGGCCAAAGAGAAGGAGCCTTTACTGCTGAGACTAAGGTATAACACTTGGTACAATTCTGCCTTAATACAAAGGAACTTAAATCTCCTGACCTAATCTGACGTTCTCGTGTTTGAGATTTATTAGAACTGGGTTGATGGCCAGACACTCGACAGTGGTTTTGCTGTCTGCACCAACGGGGGTCAAATTCATAGAGGAGACAGATGTCACAGGCTTCTTGGCCTGATCTAGCAGGGGATCTAGCAGGGGATCTAGGGAAGTTGGACCTAGCAGGGGATCTAGGGAAGTTAACAGGGGACTTAGGGGGTTTTGGGCTGGAGGCCTTTTTAGTGGTGTTGGGGGGCCTTGATCGCGACCTTGGGCGGGACTGGCGACCAGTCTTCTTGGCCAAATTTATCTCAATTGAATCAGTTTTCTGTCCTACTAGGATGAGCTTCTCCAAATTAGAGATAAGAACGGGGAAGGGGACCATGTCCAAGTTCTTATATGTGTCATTTGCTATCAGTAGTTGAATAAGATCTGTCTCGAAGTGGGTGTTGGAAATAATTTTGATAAGGAGATTTGTTTTATTCTGATCTATTAACTTTCTTTTGAGCTCCTCTGTGATTGAGTGCTTATTTTGTTTATAAAAGGGACTCTTTATTAGTAGCTCCTGTGCATCGGCTTGGAGGGAAATCTTGGTATATTCTATACTAGGGGAAGGAGCCAGGAGGAGAGACTTGTGATTTTCGATGATCCTGTCTTCACTATTAGGAAACGATTCTTGGATAGGAAGGATTTGCTTGATAAGGGTCTCAATGAAGAAGGAAAACTGCCTAAGGGTGTTTTTATAAGTGGGATATCCTAGTAGAAGCTCGGTAATTTTATTGAAGATATCTGAGCCTAGAGTTCTGGGGTTGAAGAAATACTCTGGGAAGCTCCAATATGGTGCTTCGTTGTCGAATAAATAAGTACGGGCTTGGACGAAGAAGCTTTGGAGTTGGGCTTCGGTTAGTTGCTCAAGTCTTTGTTCTCGCAGGATTGGGGCGTTTTTTTTGAGATCATCGAGAATTTTGCCTTTACCTGCTCTGGCAAGGACTGAGGCGTCATTGCGAATTGACAGTTCATGCTCTCTATCTTTGGCATCCACCATGCTATAGCGTTTTTCAGTTACTATAGCTTGATAGACTTTAGCATAGCTTTCAAATTCGTCAGCTAAGAGATTGGGCATATTAACGTGATTGGCAACTTCTAGCATCTTGCGTGGGTATTTGGGAGCCACATTCCGTGGTGGTTCTGGGATAGGCTTACCCTTCTCATTCATAGAGAAACGGGGAGTAGCCTTCTGTGACCAGAACTTGATGTACAACTCCGGACAGTCTGGCTGGGTAAGAATAGGAGGGGTATATACGTCTACTAGATTGGATGGTGGCGGGTTCTTTGGGGGCTTTACAGACGGTCTTGGAGACCTTACGAATACTGACTCATTATCACTGTTATCTGAATTACTGGTAAATCCATTTATACTGGCAGAGAAGGAAGAGGGGGGAGGATTGTTAACAAATAGAGTCTTATGAAGGACTTTGTCGTAAATATAGTTATACCATTTTGAAATTTGAGGGGTGAGTGTCAGACCCAGTTGCGGTGACAAACTGGCGACTCCTGCTTCTGTACAGCTTAGAAGGACAACGCACATTTTCTGGGGAGAAACTGCAGAGGGGGAAAAGGGAGGGATGGAACGAGACTCAAAGAAGGGGAAGAATTCTATTTCACGAGTGTTCAAGTTACGGACAACGAAGATGGATCTGTACTTTGACTGCGACCAGCTTATAAAATACCTTTCAAGTGTTCTCACAGATTTTAGTTTGGGGATATCAGACAAGGCGGATGGCGGCTCGCACACAAAGAGAATTCCAGTATTCTCATTGGATGCTTTGGGGAGTGGAGGTAGTGGAGGTGGTTGTGACACATTTGTAGCCTGCCGGCCAATTGGGCCCAGAGGATTTGTGTCAAGCTCATACTCATCCAAAGCACCATCATCGTGATGATCTTGGTGAAAGGGAGGTGCAGACGGGAGCGCAGTCTCATCAGGGAGAGATACACCGAACAGCTTCTCATATACGTGATGGACGTCGTCACTTTGGAAAAGGGCCTCTATGTTAGTCAAGTGAGAGTGGATGATTGGTTCCAACTCAGAAAAGGGGATAAAATCACCAAAAGACTGTCCTAAGCCAAAGTCAAATGAGATGTCCACACGATAAAGAATAGGCGAAGATTTATAAGTTCTTCTATAGGATTCACCTATCTCAGGAATGACGAAAGTGGACGAGACAAAATGCTCATCATTGCTCAATTGAGTTTCCCTTGGGGAAAAAACAATGTTTTTGACACTATTGTTGTTGTGAGCTTGGTTTCCACAATTACAAATGATTGCTCCAATTTTATCACTTGGCTGGGGGGGAATAATGGAGCCAGATGGGCTGATATGAATTACAAGGTACAAGGGGACAGTGGTTGGATCTGCAATGCTATGCGCATGAACGATGGATCCGCAGCTGAAACGCGGTAAACTTGTGGAACGATCGCGTGAGCGTGAACGAGCGAGAAGTTTACGATTAAGGATTCTCTTAAAACTATCGAAGGGCTTACGGGGGACTCGAAGACGGGGACGGCTGCGGTCTTGGCTTGCAGGGGAGAGCGGTCTGTCCATTTCTGGTGCGGTCGCTAGTGTCCTGCAAAGAGGGAGGTGGTGTAAGCATATGGGATAGTATTTGGGTAGAGATTTAGGGCGCTCAGTTGGGGGTTGGCCGTTGAAGGGAGAGAGTGGGCTTGCAAAGCTTGAAACTTCAAATAAGGAAACTAGTGTTATTTTAGCTAGTACTTATACTATACTAATACTAGGATTAGGAATATTAATATTAGGTGATTCTGTCCTGATTATCTGTACTTCCAGAGAGATAGTTTACGAGATGGACAAGATGGACGCTGGGCGTGTAATGAGGGCTATTCAGATGTTAGTATTAATACTAATACTAATACTAATACTATTCATGATGAGGTTGAGCGAGCGCTGTCTTTTCAATCGGGGGGTGGAAAGGGAAAACTTGGAGAAGCTGAAGGAGGGAGTGGAGGGGTTGGGGGAAGTAAAGAGGGGCCTAGCTCGGTTCCTTGAGAGCGAGCTGGTTAAGGACGAGGCTTTCCGGCCGGAGCCCTTTGACAAGGACGAGGGGGGGCTATGGTTCAGCTTTCAAGTGAAGGGCAGGCGCTTTGAGGGCATGGCTGGCCTCGGATTGTTGTTGTTATTGGCTGCGGTATTAGCAGCAGTGCCTTGGGTGGTGGGGCTAGCAAGGAAGTGTGGTCAAAGGAAGAGGATCCGGAGCTTAGCTCAGGTGAAATATACAACATCAATTGCAGTTTAATTTAAACTATCCGAATAATAGTAATAATAATAGTTCATTACATAATTCCAAACTCGACTTCTAAAGGAGGAATATTACAGGCTAACTTTGAGTTAGTTGGGGCAGTAAGCGAAGCCGCGCTGGCGCTGCTGGGGATGATCAGCGGGGGGGTGAGACGGCCTCCTGATCTTGAGGAACTGTTACGCATAATGACCGGTAAGCTAGGGGTAACTTATAATCTATACTGATAATAATTCTTAATTTGAATCCATCAGATCCAAAGAGGGTGCAAGCCGAAGGAGATCACTTCGTTAACGAGAGAGTACGAGAGTATGGAATATTCTTGACAACCTTATATGAGAGGTAAAATGTGACAATATGCTAGATGAGATGATGTGTATTATATTACATTGATTACATTAATTTACATTAGATATAAATACATTAGCACTGCACTGCTGTTGCAGGTTCAGTCTTTTTGAGCGTCACGTGAGGGCTGTTGCAACGAGGGTGGATGGGTTGAAAATCAACTTATTCACCTTCATGCGCATCCACGCGGGTTTGGTGGAAGGGACTGGGGCTAACTTTATCCGGTGAAGTAAACAGTGCCGAATACATATATCACATAACATCTCGTTCTCATATAAAAAATAACAGGATGTAATGTGCCATATTGCAGGGGGCGAACTCTGCTGGACCATATCTTGGTAGAATTGAAAGAAATGATGCCGGAGGAGGACTGGGCAAGGATGAGGTATAGATATCCTTAATTATTGTTTACTGATTTGCTATAACAGTAAGTAGTAGACTATGGACTTAATCATTTTATCTATACCTGCCCAGCAACAGAGTTCGTTGTTGCAGGGAACGGATGGATAGATATAGGGGCAGTCAGGCTATCAGCAGTGACAGCGTGACGAAAGCACACTGCCCGAGCTCTGGTGGTTCATGGGGTTCAGATTTCCCAGAAGAATTCCCCGAGAATCTGTATGCTGAACCGAAGAACAAGGATGAGGAGGCGGTGTACGATGAACCGGCTGAGATGAAGGAGGTTCGTTTGGATGACTCCAGCAACGAAGGGAATGAGGATTTGGAGGGGGGGCAGGAGAGAACTACTGCGCTCTAAGGAGAGGAGCATGCGTGGATATAGTATATATAGTGGACAGTATAGTATCAGCAGAGTATATTGTAGTAAGGTGCAGTGGGCTGAATATATTATAGTACAGCGTAGACACTTACTCAGTGTAGAAACTTAACCTACTTAATGTAGAAACTTAACCTGCCTAATCATGATGATCCAAAAATGGGTCAACTT
>Ga0115011_10002897_pt1 | contig 11785 bp, 10 predicted proteins | sample TroAtlMetagenome_2_FD_88705 | JGI IMG/M metagenome (GOLD analysis project Ga0115011, IMG submission 88705) | Marine eukaryotic phytoplankton communities from Atlantic Ocean - Tropical Atlantic ANT8 Metagenome | ecosystem: Environmental > Aquatic > Marine > Oceanic | place: Tropical Atlantic... | reverse complement strand
CTTTGGCTTGTTCAAGGGGAACATAAGGATCCTCTGGAGTGCAATGTGCTGGGCCACTTTGAGTTCTACGGCATCACACCAAGAGCGGCTGGAGAGACGACGCTGTCGGTTACATTCAGGTACAACGCCAATGGGATAGTTGAAGTAGAGGCGATGGATGTAGAGACTGGACAGATCCTGCCTCACAGACTCTCCACATCAAACCAGACGCTCTCAGACTTAGCGCTCAACAAGACCTTTGTTGAGGTTTTTCTACTAATCGATTGTTCAGGTTCGATGTATGGCCCATCAATGGCATCAGCCAAGACGGCCGCAATGGGCTTTGTTGAGAGAACTCTTACTCAAAATCGTTCAATAGGGGTGATAGCGTTCCCAGGCGGGGTAATGACTGAGCCCACACAAGACAAACAACGTATATTTTCTGCAATAGACATGTTGCGTGCGGTGGGTTCAACTCCACTTGCAGAGGGCATAGAAGAGGCAAACACACTCTTCACCAAAGACGGCGCAAACAGAGTTCTAATCGTACTAGCAGACGGGCACCCCGACCTGCCAGATAGGGCCATGGTGGCATCTCAGGCACTACGAGCAAACGGTGGGCGTCTAATCACAATAGGTGTCGGCGCACACGTTCAGCCAGAGTACTTATCAGCACTCGCTTCAAGCCCAAGTGACTACCACCATTGCAAGGCAAATATAGAACTTGAAGAAACCTTTATTAACCTAGCCACTGAACTGCACAGCATGGATAATTGATGACACAACAAGAACTCACCAAGCACGCTTTCGACGCACTCTACAAGGAATTACAGCAATACAAGGACGGATTTCTTCAACAGGCTGAGCGACCGCTTTTGTTGGACCTACTTTTGTTCTACGACTCAATGAACTGGTTTTCCCAGAGCGTTGATCGTGGAGATATGGATGAATCGGCGCTATCAGACTCATTCCAATTCCTAATGGATGAGCTTCTGGAGCTTTTGTTCAGGCGAGATGTTCACCCAATGCAACCCTCTACTGAGTTCGATCGAACAAAACATACAGCTGTACGCACTGTCCCCTCCCCCGCCGCAGCTATGAACAAGAGAATATCGAGAGTTCTTAAGCGAGGCTTCACTCAAGGAGACAGAGTCCTCAGGAGTGAAGAGGTAGAGATTTTTAGCGACAAATAGCGCCGACGGTAAATTACATGCGAGATAGTTCAAGAAATAGGGCCCGCCAAGATCGAGAGGTAATTGCTGGCATAGATTTAGGAACGGTGTTTTCTAGCCTTGGCACCCTTTCTCCTGAAGGAGAGATCCGGCTGTTAGCGAACTGCGATGGAAACACGCTGACCCCCAGTGCCCTGTATTTTGAAGATGCTAATAAATGTTATGTAGGCGAAGAGGCATTAGAAATGGCTCACATAGAGCCGTGGAACGTGGTTCAATTTGTAAAGAGCCACATGGGCGAGCCAGATTTTGAGTTAGTTCTGCACGGCCAAGAATGGAGCCCTCAGGAGTTATCGAGCCTTATTATTCGCAAGCTTATTGAAGACGCTGAGGAAGAGTTGTGCCAGAGCATCAACTCAGCCGTGATTACGGTACCAGCAAATTTTAATTCGGCCCAGAGGTTAGCCACCCAGGAAGCTGCAGAATTGGCTGGTGTAAATGTATTAGAAATCATCAGTGAGCCGTGCGCTGCGGCCCTGTCTGTAGAACAGCCTCTCGGTACTACTCACATGATCTTTGACCTTGGAGGCGGCACCTTCGATGTTGCAATCACAACTCGAAAAACAGAAAAAGAAATAGTCGTTACCAGCTCATCAGGTGACCAGACTCTTGGGGGAAAAGTATGGGACGATCTAATCGTAAACGAGGTTGCAAATAAGTTTGTACAACTCACTGGAGAGGATCCAAGAGACCTGCCTGAGAGCTTTCAAGAACTGCATAGATCGTGTGTTCTTGCTAAAGAGGCGCTTACTTCTAGAACGTCCGCGACAATATCTGTAAGCCACAGCGGCCTGCGAGAGAATATCGCGATCACACGTCAGCGTTTTGAAGAGCTATCTCAACACCTATTGCAGAGGGCCCTCGTCTGCTGCGAAGAAGCTCTAAAAGGCGCAGGGCTGCAATGGTCAAGCCCTGATAAGATTATCTTAGTTGGTGGTTCTTCAAAAATGCCCATGATCTCAAGATTCATTGAGGATTGCGCTGGATTCGAGCCAATATTACACGACAACCCCGACTCGGCGGTCACCATGGGGGCCGCGATCATAGCCTCGCAAATAGACGCGAATGGGACCATGCCGCTAGGAGAGTCAGGTTTAAACGATAACAAGAACAGTCTTAAACCAAGCGTTAAAGATGCCACTGGTCACTCTCTAGGAATTCTGGCCATGGACCAAAATTATCAACAACACTTCCTAGAGATGATCGCTCCACATACTCAAATACCTGCAGAGGCCAAGGGTCGGTTTGCGTATGCCTATGACGGTATGACTTCCGTTCAGGTTTTAGTTGTAGAGAGGAGATCTATAGAGAGGGACTCAGAGGGAGATATAATCGGCACCCTGAGCTTAACTGATCTTCCATCAAGACCTCGAGGCACCCCCATTGACGTAGTCTATCGATATGACAATGACCGAATACTACAGGTGGACATTATTGATGTTGAGACGGGAGTCGGTAACAAGAGCACGCTCGATTTAACTGGAGCCTTAGGGGATAAACTTGAGGCAAAAAAGGTTGATATCAGAACAATGGTGATTGGGTAGATGGGCGAAAATGAGTCGATTTATGATTCAATTCAAACCGATGTTCAATCATTTGGGGCGACAAATATTTTTGAATACATGAAGCTACATGCTGAGTGGACAAAAGAAGATGCTGACGCCGCGATAGACGCACGTAGAAAATGGGCTCAAGGGCAACGCTCGAACCCCAAGTTTTCAGATGAATCTGTCTGGTTCATCAAAAACGCCAGCCAGATCAAAGATATTCTGCAAGCTCCAGCCAAGTATCAGCAGTATTTGGCCAACAAGAAGCTAGACGTTGAGGTCGGTAAATTCGTAGACCACTATTCCAATTTGGGCGTGTCTCCCTCTTCTTCAATATCTGAAATAGAGTCTGCGCACAGGGATAGGTACCGAGAAGCAAGAACCCTGCTCGAACGGGAAACCGCTTCTCGCACTTACAAACAATTAGACGAGGCTTGGTCAATCCTATCCGACCCACAACTACGCTCAGTTTATGATGTTGAACATCGTAAAAATACTGGACTTGGAGCCGAATGGGACCAGGATCATGGAAATGAACGTAGAGCTGAAGGGCTGCTTGGCCCTCACAGCAAACAGAACAGTCACGCACCGTTTGAAGACTCAGGCCAAGAGAGCTTGAGGCGCAGAATACAAACAAGCCCAGACTACAAGTTCAACAAGAATTATTTAACACTCTCAATTGGGGAAGCCCCGACAACCGTCGACCTCGAGGTCGTAAAGTCTGGCGCTGGCAGGCAGCCAGCAAGGCTATATACAGATTCAAAATGGTTGCAGGTCTCCCCTTCACACCTCGATCCAGCAGCCGCTGTCCAGACTGTACAGCTGACAACGTCTCCGCGCCTTATGGAGTCTAGCAGGGAGCTGGCCAAGCTAACGCTAGAGACTTCAGATCGTAAAAAAACATCTGTGAACATACTTGGTAAACGCAAACGTTTCTCCAGAACGTTCCTGCGCTTCCTAATCGTTATATTTATTATATTTTCCGCAAGAATTTTCCTGACATACAAAGAATCTCAAAGCCTCGCTCTCCCAACAGAGCTTGAGTTACGAGTAACTCCAACGCCAGACAGCATATTTATTGACGGCGTAGCTGTGGCTCCAAATATACTGTCTATTTTCTCCGACATACCACACGACACACCCGTGCTGATAGTCGTGGAGAAACAGGGTTTCGAAACATACCAGCAACCTGTTATTGTAGGGGAAGGGAACTCAGAGACAGTCGAGATCCACCTTCAGCGGATCGAGGATTGAGAGAGAATGGAAAATGAGAACCCGTCGAACAACGAGATTTTGGACCAAGCCGAGCGAGCTCTCACCGATGGACTGCCGTTAGAAGCTGAAAAAATTTGTCTTGGCTTCTTAGAAAAGAACCACAGATCCAGCCACGGACATTTCTTGTTGGCAGAGGCCCTAAGGATGCAGGGTCGAAACGATGAGGCTGTACATGCATATCAGGCTTGCGTATTGATACTTCCATCTCACGCAGATGCATGGGGTGCGTTGGCATCCGGTCAATTTGAGGCGCTGGATTGGGTCGATGATAGAAAGGCGGCGAACCGAGCCCTAAGAGAGAACCTTTGGTGTGCTGAGGCCTCTTTCATCCGAGGTGCGCTGCGCGAGCGCACTGGCGACTATTCTGGTGCTCACAGGGATTTCCTTCGAGTATGGAGGGCTGATCCAAATTCATGGCCAATGCCTGCTCATAGAGAGGATAGCGAAATAGAGAATATGATTGAGGCCGCTGTCTCTGAGCTGCACCCATCCATAAGAGAGTATATGGCTTCAATAGCCATTATCCTTGAAGACCTTCCGAGCAATGAGGTCCTATGGTCTTATGACCCCCCTGCCTCCCCCACTGCTCTACTCGGTTATTTTTCAGGATACACCATGACTGAACCGTCTGCGGATTCACCTTGGAGCACACTCCCGTCTGCGATGGTGATCTACCGCAGAAACATAGAACGAATGGCTGCAGATGAAGATGATATCATCGAGCAACTCAGAATCACCTTCCTTCACGAGGTAGGTCAAGCCCTAGGGATGGATGCTGAACACATACATTACAAGGGGGCTGGGTTTAACGAAGAGTGACCTGATAGAAAATCCAAGAGTCGATCATCTCTAGTCTAGCGCTGCGCAGAGGCGTCAACGTCACGTCACCCCAGGACCAAATCTCAGCGCTCCTGAGCCAAGGAGCCGCGTTAGGAGCTCTGGTCCACTCCTCCCCATACCAAAGAATATATTCAATACCTGTTCCCTTTACCCAGTTGGCAAAATCATCAGGTGACCATTCACAGTTCTGTCCACCACCTTCACAGATAGGAAGGTCCATCCATGTATATAGCTCTCGTGAATGGTCTCGCCTAGACAACCAGCGCTCAGGAACATTGTCCAAAATCATGACGTTGCCATCAGGCGTTTCAGTCTCGATCCATTTCGCTAATTCGACCTGTGGTCCCAAAATCTCCTCTGACAATGAAATCTGGCGACTCGTCTCCACAAGCATGACGTAAATGGTGTGTATTACGACAATACCAAGCACCAAACTGCGACCTAGGCGGGCCATTGGAGCCGCTGAGAAAAGGTGCAATAGTCCTGATGAAGCTACAATAATGAAAGGAGCAGCTACCCCAAACAACCATTTCCAATAAAGATTATGCCCTGGCTCGTGCTGACCGAAAAAACCAAGAGCCAGCCAGAAACCCATCAATAACAATGAAGTAAGGGCGACATTTCTCTGGGGACAATGTGTCGCCCATGGAGTTCGAATTAAGCCGATTATCCAGCCTATCAGCACAAAGAAACCGAACTTAGAGCTAATAACTGGACCAAACAGGGAGGCAGACACGACCGCCCCGTTCAATAGATCGATCCCTGGGCTCTCTGTGCCTCCAGTCTCGAGATTAACTGCGATGCTGTGACCCCAGAAGGCAAAGGTGCCGTGCTCAAAATTACAGTAGACTGACCATGCTAAAACTACACCGACGATTGGCAGGAGGCCAACGCAGGAACCCGCTAGATAAGACCTGCCCCTTTTTCGCCCGTTCAATGCTCCTGTTAACAATAATATCGGCGTGAGGATTAGAGCGGCATCCATTCTAGTAAGAAAAGCCAAACCAGCTATAAATGACGCCAAAGCAATCCTTCGCTCATTGATATACAACAAACAAATAACGACCAATAGGCCATAAAGCGGCTCCCTTAATGAGCTCGCTGAATAAAGGGCTAATTCTGGCTGAAGCACCAAGAACAATCCTGACAACCAAGCAGCGGCAACCCCAAATACTCGCCATGCTATGATTACCGATACACCAACCAGAGCTATTCCCGAAACAAAAGACACCCCCACGCTAGCAATAGTTGCGTCACCAACAACCGACATTACAGCAGCCGATACTGCGTAATAAAGAGGGAGGTGATTCATATCGAAGTGAATAAACCCTCCGTCAAGAACCCCTTTGGTCATCGCCAAGTTGCCGTAATCACTCTCTTCCCAGCCGTAATAACTAGACGCTAGGTAGATTCTCCAACATGCCGCTAAAAGGACGAATAAAATAGTAAGGTGTTGAGCCCTTATCGCTCGCCCCCATAGGACCAGACTATTTATCAAGTCTAAACGTCGTAGAACAATGGCTCACGGTTAGCGCCCTGCATAACCGACCTTATTCTAGCTGCCTGGATCTCTGACAGGCCGACAAACTGACAGCCGCAACCAACTGGCTGGCCGCCCTCTGTTCTGATCCATACAACCTTACATGAGAGTGCAACGGTCTCTCCTGAGTCTCCAAGATCTAAGTTCACATCAACAACTGTGCCGACAGTTGGCGGCGCTAAACTTGAAATAAATATGCCCCCTTCGGAGATATTCTGAGACCAGCCAGTGAAGAAATTAGTTTCACTGGAAATCGTTACCTTTGCCTTAAGAGCTACACGTTCGGCGTGTCTTCGCTCCTCTGCAATGTCGTGAAGCCGTTTCTTTTCGTCTTCAACAGCCTTTTTCATCTCTTGTGCGTCAGACGCGCTGGGCTTTATCCACTTATCAGACATTCTACGTCTCTCCATCCTCAATGAAATTCTAAACTATTCACTCAGACAATAATGCAAACTAAAAATCAATGCACCTACGTGCACCCTCTGTTACAAACCAATTCATATCACTAAAGAGCGCAACATGTCTCCCACTCCATCAATATCTGGCCAAATTGAGGTACAAAAAGACCTCCATATTAGATGGAAAAGTTACGGCGAAGGGCCTGCTATCGTCTGTTGTAACGGTGTTGGCGTCTCAACCTTTTTCTGGAAATATATTCAGCGTCAATTCTCTGACAGGTTCCAAATAGTGCTCTGGGACTACAGGGGGCATGGTGCCTCTGACAGGTTGCCCGACCCAGACCACACAGATTTATCCATCGGCGCAGCCGCGGATGACCTCCAATTGGTTGTTGAGGCCTCGGGCGCAAGTCCTGCCGTAATCGTAGGCCACTCTATGGGGTGCCAAGTCGCTCTGGAATACTACAATAGACATCCCGACAACGTTAGGGGCCTCATCCTAATGCAAGGTAGCGCGGGACGTGTATTGGAAACTTTTTTTGATTTGCCCTTTAGTGTTCACATCCACAAAGTGCTTCAAAAAGCGGTAGACGCTGCAGGAGAGAGGGGCCAGCGAATCACGAAAGTGCTCCTTAACAATAGCCTCTCATGGTCCTTCACAAAGTTCGTTAGAATGGTTGACCCTTACTATACCAAGAGGGAAGACTTTATGCCTTATCTCGAACACTTGGCGTCTATTGACTTCAGGATGTTCCTTAGGATGGTGGGAAAAGCCAACGAACATGATGGATTTCCGCTCCTGCCAAGCGTGGATGTTCCAGTGCTAATAATCGCAGCAGAAAATGATAAGTTCACGCCAGTATGGCTCTCAGAGAGGATGGCTGAGGACCTACCAAAGGGCGACCTATTAATGCTCGCCGACGGAACTCACGCAGCTCTAATAGAACACCCCGACACAATTAACCACAGGGTTGAACGGTTCTTAGCGGATCTCTGATGCTAATAAAAAGTATCTATCAAGAGAGGGATTCGGCCCTTTTCTTAAACTGACCCAGCATTACAGGAAGGCTCTTTCCTACTAGATTCTTAACTACTGTTTTTGGTAGAAACATACCGACAGAGATGTCTATGCTATAGGTAGCCTTAGTTCCGGCACCCCCATTAATAGGCTCTAAAAGCCAGAAACCATCGTTAGACTTAAAGACACCGCTAATAAGGGTCCACTCGATGCGTGTATCTGATTTTTGAGTCAGCCTCAGAGAGTACTCTATTGAGCGAATCATATGAATAGAGAAGCATACATCCCATGAGTCCTCATTAGACTCAAGGACTGTGGTCGATTTCATCTCAGGAATGAATATGGGGTATGAGTCAAAATCTTTTATTACCGCCAGCATTTTTTCTGGGGGTACGTTGATATCAAGTGTTGTTGATGCACTAGGCATTTGTGTCTCCATATAATGTCATTTTATCAGCCTTTAACAACTTCTAACTAGACCGACGACGAGAACGGCCGCGCTTTCTTCGAGAACGGCCTTTGTTTGATGAGCCCTTGCTTTCAGACTCATTATTACCGCCGTCATTACGGTCAGACTGGCGTCGGCCTGAGGACCTGCCTCCGCCTCCCCTGCGACGTCTATTCCCGCCATCAGCAACCGATATTCCCAACTCTTCAATAAGATCACGATATATTCGCCTGTGGAGACGTGGATCCTCCATGAGGATATCGCTAACGACCTGACGTGCCCTAATTAATACATCGCGATCTAAGGCAGAATCGGCCCAGTTAAATTCTGGCAATTTGGCCGCCTTGTCTCCTAACAGCGCTTTGTCTCCTCGAACTTTTCGATCGCGCTCTGCCAACTTAAAAGCATCGATCTCTTTCGAAACCATAGTGACCAAGCGCTCACCTTCTTCAGAAGGTTTTTTAGATAAGACAAAATGCACGAACGCGTCCTCACCGCCAGTGGCTACATGACCCTTCAAGCGGTAGAGCCTAACGAGATCATAATGGTCAGCATTTTCTACCATCATCACTGAGGCGTTCTCTATTTCTGGTGCGTCCTCAATGCCAGTAGTAGCAACGAGAATATCAATTTCACGGTGAACGAATTTTTCGTACACTTTAGTCCGTTCATCACGGGTCATGGAGCCATGGAACAACCCGACTTTGGCACCTGGAAAAGCCTCCTGTTCCATAGCGGAAATTAGAACTGAGGCCTTCTCTCTATCAATTAGATCACTACCTCCAGGCATTGGGAAGACAATGTAAGCCTGTTGCCCTCTCTTCACGGCTTCACCTAGAGCGACATATACTGTATCTCTATCTTCAGGCGCAACGACATTGCTAACTACATTACCTCCACCCCCACCTAGGACTGAGATGTCGTGATCAGCGAAGATCGTAAAGGCCAAGCTAGATGGTATAGGCACAGAAGTGACCACCAAGACATCAGGCGAACTCTTCTCCCCTGCGAAAACCTCCCTAGCAATAACACCGAATGATTCGCGCTCCTCTACAACTACGAAACCTAATTTATTGAAATTAGGGAGCTTGTCTTTTACAAGCGAATGAGTCGCGAAGATCATATTTGCCTGGCCGCGCTTTAAGGCGTCGAGCTGGCCAGGTGTTGGTGAATGTGTGATCAACTGTGGCACCAAGCCTACCGATCTCAACAAGGGCTCAGCGAACATATATCTGTGTTCTGCAGCGAGGTGGTCAGGTGCAAGAAAGAGTACCTGTGTCCGAGTTGATGCTACCATAACAGCGCTAAGTAAGGCTACGACAGCTTTACCGCTACCTACGTCGCCTTGTAGCAACCGAGTCATGGCCTTTGAGCTAATCAGGTCTCTGCGGATCTCATCAAATGCAATCTCTTGATCATCCGTAAGATCTATCCCATGTTGCACCTGTAACTGAGTTACCGCTTCGTGTGAAACAGGATGAGCTATTCCTTTTCCCAGCTTTCTTCCCTTAGTGGCGGTTACTAATTGATGCCGAAACAACTCTTCAAACACCATACGGCTTATTCCATGCCTACGCCCACCAGATGGGACATGAAGCTCCCTTATTGCCTCCCTAATTGCCTTCACGCGACCCATATTAAGGACGTTTTTCGGCAATGAGTCTCTCAGATTTGGGACATATTCACTGATTAACCGCCGGATCAAACGACGTAGAGCGGTGTCATCAACCCCTGCGACACCATAGTTAGGACGCCTTACGACTCCCCTAGCATCAATACGCCAAGGAATAGGGTTAAACAAGGCGTCATCTCTTGCATCTGAACCAATCAAGCAGACGTGCCTGCCTACCTGTGCGAAAGATGTATCAGTATTATCCGTCCATTTACACCACTTAGTATCATCACCAGTATCCACCGCTATCTCTACAACATTTACGTCGTCAGACATCACTCGCGTCCAAACACCTAAAACGGTACCGTGCACAACAACTTCAGAACCTGAACCAGCTGACTCGTTATCATTGACGTCAAGCTTCTCATGCTCGACAGGACGAGCCATCAAGAGGTCTGCGATTGTACTAAAACCAGCGCTCTGGAGAGATGCTAATAAATCATCAGAAACATCAGATAACTCAGATAGTTCTGTCCCAGTATGTGCTTCATCACCAAGGCGGAATTGCTTATCGCTATGGCGGTGTTCTCTTTCACTATTGGATTCTAGATCAGCATCATCACGCCTGCGCCCTCTTCGAGGCCTGCCCCCCCGACCTGTGTCACGGCGGGAATTCTTGATTGGCTTCGTATCGTCTCCACCTTGTTCAGGAAGGAGTAACTCAGCCATTTTTGGGTGAGTTCGGGTATTGTCAAGGACGGCCTTGGCTGAAACTATAGAACTTAGGGCTTGCTCAAAAAGTTCTCCACGGTCGCTCCAATGGAGCCCTGAAGACTCCTCGATCTTAGAGCGAGAAACTTTTAAGTTCTCTATCACTTCTTCATCAGTTTCATGCTGTGAGAGGATATTTAGTTTGCCGTGAAATACAGGCAATACTGAACCTGAGTCCCATAAGAACTCCCCTTCCTCTCGCAGTGCATGCTTCAAGAGACGCTCTAACGACTCTAAGTAAGCTACAACATGCGCGGTAGGAAGCGCTGGAAGTAAAGCTAGAGGCTTTATCTCTTCAGGTGCAGCCGCTGGCTCCAATTCACCTGACTCAGGAGCGCCACCTAACGCATCATCCTTTCCGGCCTCTAATTCAGCCGTCTCGAGGCCAGCCGCTTCCGAATCCTTCTCTCCAGAGGCGCCTAACGTCTGAGAATCAACCTCATCATTTTCCAGTGCGATATTTTCTACTTCGTCAGCCTCCTTTGAGACCTCCGAATCAACATTAACTGTAGTCACAGCCTCATCAGCTGCGTGCTCATCCTTACCCGACATAATTCTTTGCCTATCGGTAGTGGACCTCGAGAATTTCAAGTGTTCTGACCCCTCTAGGGATCCTCACCTTTACTTCATCACCAACAAGTTTACCGATAATAGCCTTAGCGATTGGGGACTTGAACGAAATCGTTCCCTTTTTAGCGTCCGCCTCATCTTCTCCTACTATCCTGTATGTAAACTCATCTTCGGTGTCGACATCCAACAACTCAATTGTGGTTCCAAAAATGACGCGATCGCTAGCTTCCATCTTGGTGATATCGATCACCTCAGCCATAGCTATCCGCGCCTCTACCAATCTAAAACGAGCCTCAGTGAGCGCCTGTCGCTCCTTGGCTGCATCATATTCCGCGTTTTCCGAGAGATCACCATGTGCTCTGGCCTCCTCAATTGCAGCTACTACCTCAGGCCTAACGACCTCTTTTAGGTGCTTCAATTCATCGACAAGAGTCTGCTTGCCGTGTGGAGTCATAGGACAGCGGTCCATCTTTTAATCCCTTTAAAGAGTGATTTGGAATGCTAACAGCTTCTGGGCTCTTTATCCAGCCACTGAGTCCCATTTCGTCTTTCTTT
>Ga0115011_10002896_pt1 | contig 11786 bp, 7 predicted proteins | sample TroAtlMetagenome_2_FD_88705 | JGI IMG/M metagenome (GOLD analysis project Ga0115011, IMG submission 88705) | Marine eukaryotic phytoplankton communities from Atlantic Ocean - Tropical Atlantic ANT8 Metagenome | ecosystem: Environmental > Aquatic > Marine > Oceanic | place: Tropical Atlantic... | reverse complement strand
TAGCAGGACAGATTATATTAGGAAATGAGTTAACTACAGAAAGACAATTAGTTAAAATAACTGATGTTCTTGGAAAAGAAGTTAATGGAAATGAAAAAGATATAATGTTACTATACATATATGATGATGGAAGTATAGAAAGAATATTTGTAAATGAATAAAGAAGACTTATCTAAAATTAAAAACAAAATAGAAGAAGAGATAAATAACACTAAAAACTTAATTAAAGACTATAAAAATCTCACCAAACCAATTGCTCCCGAAAATGCAATTGGAAGAGTTTCTAGAATGGATGCTATAAATAACAAAAGCGTTATAGAATCAGTCTTAAGGCAAACTGAAAATAAATTAAAAAAACTATTAGATTCTAAAATGCAAGCAGAAAATAATGTAGATTTTGGCAAATGTATTATATGTCAAGAAAAAATAAATATTCAAAGGTTATTTATAATGCCGTATGTTAAAAAATGTATAAAATGTGCTAAAAGATAATTTAAAATGAGAAAAATTTTAATTGGTCTTTTTCTAGGCCTAATATTAAATGTAGGTTATTTTGGTTGGGAATTTCAAGACTATCTTTACTTTTTTTTTGAACCATGTCAAATGTGCAACAATGAAGAATTAATGAACTGTGATTACTGCAAAAATGGATTTGAATTAGAAAACTGTAATCAATGTATAAACGGAAAACTATCAATTGATTGCGCAAATTGCACTGAGACAGTTTGTGAAAAATGTAATGGCTTACAAACGAATATTGAAGATTTTTGTTTTTCATGTATGGGAACAGGTTTAAAAAAATCATGTGATTTATGCAATAATGGAAAAATTAGTGGAACTGAAAATTGTTTAAATTGTAATGGAACAGCAAAAATCAAAACTAACCAACCTTGTTTACACTGTGACGGAGAAGGTCAAACGATATGTATAGGATGTGTTAAAGGATGCTTTGAATGTAGAGGTACTGGAAAAAAAGATTGTTTTTTCTGCATCAAAGGCATTAATGATGGAGACGCATGCTTTATTTGTGATAGATTAGGCTATGAAATTTGTCAAAAATGCGAAGGAAAAGGAAATCATTAATTTAATTAAAATGAATACAAAAATATTTATTTTCTTATTACCAATATTTATCATTTCACAAGAAATATCTATAGAGCCATATCTTCAAAACTTAGGTAATAATAGTGTTACTATTATGTGGGAATCTAATTCTAATGCAAATAATTACATAGAATGGGGAGAGGATATAAATCTAGAAAATACAACTTATGGAACATCTGAAATTTCTCTACTACCCTATTATATACATACAGTTACGATAGAGAATATAAATCCAAATACACATTATTATTATAGAGCTGGACAAAATAATCAAAAATCTAATATTTATGACTTCTATACCACATCCATAAGCTCAGATGAAAAATCTATTAATATTATAGCCATGAGTGACATGCAAAAAGATTCATCTAATCCAAATAAATTTTATGAGATTATACATGATGGTATTATAAGTTATATACAAAATCAAGAGAATAGTCCACTAAATGAAGCTATTGATATGATTTTAATACCTGGTGATTTAGTAGATAATGGAAATGAACATGAACAATGGAAAGAAGACTTCTTCAATCCTTCTCATCCATTATTTTCTTATATCCCTGTTTACCCTGTACCTGGAAATCATGAAAATGATTCTCCATTTTTCTTTAAATATTTTACTTTACCAGAAAATGGGTCTCCTGGATATGAAGAGCACTGGTGGTTTAAAGATGTATCTAATGTGAGAATTATTGGATTGGACTCAAATGGTCCATATAGGATTTTAGAGCAATTAAACTGGCTGGAAAATATATTAATAGACACTGGAAATAATCCAGATATAGATTTTGTTTTTGCGCAACTTCATCACCCTCATCAATCTGAATTATGGACTCCAGGAAATACAGATTACACAGGTGAAGTTATTGAATTATTGGAAGATTTTTCAACTAATACAGGAAAACCATCTATTCATTTTTTCGGACATACTCACGGATATTCAAGAGGGCAATCTAAAGACCATAACCATTTAATGGTAAATGTTGCTTCAGGCGGAGGTCATTTAGATTATTGGGGAGCATACCCTAACAATGATTATGATGAATACAGTATAACTCAAGACGAGTACGGATATGTTTTTGTACAAATTGATGCTGGAGAAAATCCAAAATTTACTTTAAAAAGACTTAGTTTAGGAGATGAGTATATTTTTAAAAATAATGCTTTAGAAGATCAAATTACGATAAGATTAAATAACAATAAACCTGAAAAGCCCATAGGTATTTTTCCTAATGGACTAAATATCAATCCAGATTGCGTCATTCTTTTAGGAAGTATGTACTATGATCAAGATAAAGATGAGCATGGAGCCACACAATGGCAAGTAAGTACTAATTGTAATGATTTTACAAACCCCATATATGATGAATGGAAACAATTTGAAAATTGGTACAATGAGGTTGATTTACAAGTAAACGACAACTTAATCGATGAAGAAGTAAACTTATTAAATGAAAACACTAATTATTGCTGGAGAGTGAGATATCGTGATAAAAGCTTAGCTTGGAGCGAATGGTCAGACCCAATTAGCTTTCAAACTGGAAACACAACATTAAGTGATAATTTATTAGACAATCCTGGAGCAGAAGATGGAATTAATTTTTGGAACATTGAACTAGGTGTTTTAGAATCTCTTAGTGCTTTTGAATGTGATGGAATAGAACCTTTTTCTGGAGAAAAATATTTCTCTATCGGAGGTCTTTGTGAAGAGTCAGAACTAGGGCATGCTTATCAAATAATAGATTTAAGTAATTATGAAGAAAATATTAATTCTGGCTTAGCAACTGTTTTTTTTGGAGCCCACCTAGCATCTTGGGCAGGAAATGATAAAGCATCTATTGGTTTAGAATTTTTAAATGAAGAATACCAAACAATATATGCCACTGAAATGTATTCATCTGAATTAATAGATTGGAATTTAATTGAAGAAACTTATAATATTCCTTATGGAACAAAAAAAATAAAATATAAAATGACAGGAGAATTATTCAGTGGAGTAGATAATGACAGTTATATTGATCAAGCATTTTTAAAAATAAGCACTAATAATTGCAGTTATTACATAGAAGACAATACAAGTATTTATGAAAATAATTTAATAAACCTAAGTATTGCGCCAAATCCTTTTTTTAATCAATCAATAGTCAATATACCATATAGTAAAAACGATCATCTAACAATATATATTTACAATAATGTCGGAAAATTAGAAAAAGTATACAACCATGTACACCCACCTACTTTTAAATTAAAAAAAGAAAATTTAAAACCTGGATTATATTTCTTGAAAATATATGATAAAAAAAATCTTATTGGAACTGATAAATTTGAAATAATACAATAACAAATGAAAAAACTATTTTTTATAATAATTTTAATTCCTTTTTTTGTTCATTCTCAAAATGAATATAAATATGATTACGATAACACAACCTTACCCAATTGGGTTAAAGAAATGTATAAAGAAAATCCAAACCCTGGAAAGGTTGAAAAATTATATGAAAAGTACTATAACGAAAATGAATTCAAAAAAAATAAACATACTCAATATTATAAAAGATGGATAAGATCTTTAAATAGATATATCGGAAAGGAACCTAAATTTATAAAAAATAGTAAAAAAGGAATACCTGAATGGTATTGCTTGGGGCCTTTTGATTTTGATAGATTAGCATCTAGCAGTTCTTATGCAGCTGGCGCAGCACATATTTATACTGTAGAACAATCAATTAGTGATCCAAATATTTTATATGCTGGTGGAGCTACTTGTGGTTTATGGAAATCAATAGATAAAGGTCTTCACTGGAGCCCTTTATTTGACACTGAATTACTTATCAATGAAGTTTATTCATTAGAAATAGATCATTCAAACTCTGATATAGCTTATTTTTCTAGTAATGGAACATTATATAAAACTATAGATGGAGGATTTACTTATGAAATAATAGAAGAGGATTTTAATTTTATTAAAGATCTAGTTATGCACCCTACAAACAATGAAATTTTATTTGTTTGTGATGAAAGTGGCCTTTACAAAATAGATATAAGTCAAAATAATATAGAAACCATTTTAAACGGAGATTTTTTAGAAATAGAATTCCACCCTACAAATTTAAATATAATTTATGCTGTAAAGAGCTCTAGTAATAAAACAGTATTCATGAAATCTATCGATGGGGGAAATAATTTTATAAATATAGAAAATGAAATATGGCCAAATCCTATATCGCCTGATGAACAAAAAAGAACAGAAATAGCAGTTAGTTTAGATGCTCCAAATAATGTTTATGCATTAACTACCGGATCTGTAAATGGTGGTAGTGGATTATATGGGATTTATGTAAGCCAAGATATGGGTGAAACATGGGAATTTAGATGTTGCGGATCAGAACCAGGCGGAATTCCTAATGAAAATAATATTAATTTAATGGGATGGTCACATGAAGGATTAGATGATGGTGGCCAATATTATTATGATTTAGCATTTGCAGTTGATCCAAATAATGCAAATAAAATACATGTAGGAGGGGTTAATCACTGGATTTCAGAAGATGGTGGCTATACCTTTACTTGCCCCTCGAAATGGAGTTGGGCCGAAGATCCTGAAAATGAACAGTATATACATGCAGACATTCACGATATTAAATATTATAATAATGATTTATGGATCGCTTGTGATGGAGGTATTTTTTATTCAAATAACCAAGGCGAAAAAATTGAACAAAGAATGTTTGGAGTAGCTGGAACTGATTTTTGGGGCTTTGGGTCTGGATTTTCAGATGGAGGAGTTATGATTGGAGGTACCTACCATAATGCTACATTATTAAAAGATAATGATACTTACATACAAGGAGATTCTCTACAAGGAACAGTAGAGAATGGAGGATGGGCATCAATTTGTGGTGGAGATAATTATAGAGGATTTGTTAATTTTGGAGATAGTAAAAAAGTTTATTTAGACGAATGGTGCTCTGGTGGTGGATATACTTTATCTAATGATAGAAATATACCTTTAGAAGGATTTAGTATGCAAGTAGTTTCCAATGCATCTTATACAATTGGCGAATCAAGTAATTTAGAATTTGACCCGAGATGTTATAATATAATTTATATAGGCAGCGGTGACATACTTTACAAATCCTTTAATAATGGATATTCAGCAAGTCCATTATATGATTTTGGGGAAAATGTAGCATCTATTGAAGTTGGATGGTCTAATCCAAACATTATATATGTATCTACATATGATGGATATTGGGATGAAAAACATATTTGGAGGAGCGAAGATGGAGGTATTTCATTTATAGATATTACTCCAACTTTTCCAGGCATTGAAAATGATGCATGGATACCATATGACATAACAATAAGTGATGAGGATCCAAATAATATCTGGATTGCGAGATGTCCTAATAGCACTTCATATGAATCTTACTCTTCAAGTAAAGTCTACCACTCTATAAATGGGGGAGAAAACTGGCAAAATGTAACTGGATCTGGATTAAACGGAGAAAATATTACAAATATAGAATATCAAAGAGGCAGTAACGATGGTATTTATCTAGGGACAAGAACAGGTGTTTATTATAAAAATAATGTGATGGATTCTTGGATCCTATATAATAGTGGTTTGCCAACAAGTACCTTTTCCACTCAATTAATTTTTGATTACAAACAGAATAAATTAAAAAACGGAACTAACAGAAGTGTTTGGGAAGTAGATTTATATGAAACATTTCCCCCATCTGCTCAAATATCAGCAGACAAATTAACTATCAACTGTTTAAATAATACTGTTTATTTTGTTGACCATTCTGCTATGAAAAATGAGTTAGCTACGTGGCAATGGTCTTTTCCTGGAGGGACCCCATCTTATTCTACTCAACAAAATCCAGTAATAACATATGAAGAACCTGGAACCTATGATGTATCACTAATAGTACAAAATGCATATGGAAATGACAGTCAAACTATTCCTGGATTAATAACATTTACAAATGACCCTATCATTATGGAAGGTTTTGATTGTAATGGTAATTGTCAAGAAAATTATTTAAATATGACTTTAATAGCTGAAGATTCATATGGGGATGGATGGAATGGAAATATCCTAACAATTTTAATTGATGGACAAACATTATCACAATATACCTTATCACAAGGTTATTCTGAAGAAATAAACCTATGTATACCAAATGAGAATTCTTGTGTTGAAATTATTGTAGAAGAAGGAGGCTGGCCTAATGAGGTGAGTTGGGAATTGATTTATAATAATGACATTTTTATTTCAGGGGGTTCACCTTTTAATACAGATTTATATAGTAATTGTCCAATATATGGCTGTACAGATCCATTAGCAATTAATTTTAATTCTAACGCAGACACAGATGACGGAAGTTGTTGTTTAGGATCTTTTTATACGATATTAATGGAGGACTCATATGGGGATGGATGGAATGGAAATACATTATTAATAGGGGAACAAGAATTAGAATTAGAAGAAGGAAGTGAGGAAGAAGTAATTATTTGCTTACCTATAAGTGATAATTGTTTTAATGTGATATGTGGTGGTGGTGATTGGCAATCAGAGGTTTCTTTTACTATATATAATATGAATGGAGATATTATTGTTTCTGGTGGCGCACCATATAATGATTGTTTCCTTGAGGGCTGTATGGATGAAATAGCATGCAATTACAACATTAATGCCACAATAGATGATAATAGTTGTGTATATCCAGAAGAAGGTTCAGATTGTAATGATATATATTTACCAGAAGACATTAACAATTCCAGAAAACTTATACAAGTAACAGATGTTTTAGGAAGAAAGATAAGTGAAAAATCAAAAAATATTTTATTGTTTTACATTTATAATAATGGCGATGTTAAAAAAAAGAAGAAATTCTATTAAAATATGAAATTCAAAATCCTAACTGCACTTATAATTATGCTTGCTTTTTTTGGAATAAAAAATTTTTCAAGTGAAATTAACACAAATAATAATGAGAATTATATTATTATCAAAAAAATAAAAAATATAGAAATACGAGAATATAAAAGTTTAATATATGCATCATATACCCCGAATGATTCTGAAAGAAATAACACTTTCAGAAATATAGCTAGTTATATTTTTGGAAGTAATGAAAAAAATGAAAAGATATCTATGACCAGCCCTGTTGTTATTAAACTACATAACAAAAATGAGATGGCATTCATTATGCCAGAAAAATATACATTACAAAATTTACCAAAACCAAATAATAAAGAAATTGATATATATATAGAGCCTCAAAACATAAAAGCCAGCATAAGTTACTCAGGCTGGTCAAACGAAAAAAAAGAACAAAAAAAAATTAATGAATTAAAAAAAATATTAAAAGAAAATAATATTAAACATAATAATGATTTTGAGGTTTTAGTGTATAATTCTCCTTGGACATTAATTAATAGACGTAATGAAATAGTAGTAAGTATAGAATATGAAATAAGTAACACAAAAAATATAAATACTATGGATACAATTTATTTTGGAAGCGGATGTTTTTGGTGCACTGAAGCTATTTTTGAAGATGTAATTGGAGTAAGTAATGTAAGAAGTGGATATTCGGGAGGAAAAATTAAAAACCCTTCATATAGAGAAGTCTCAAATGGATTAACAAAACATGCTGAGATATGTGAAATAACTTATGACAAAAATAAAATTAGATTAGAAGATTTACTTAAAATATTTTTTCTATCTCATGATCCTACTACACTAAATAGACAGGGAAACGACATAGGAAAACATTATAGGTCTATCATACTATATAAATCAGGTGAAGAAGGTGAAATAATTAATGATTTTACTCAAAAAATGAATAAAGATTTTTTTGACAACAAAATAGTTACTGAATTAAAAATATTTGAAAATTTTTATGAGGCTGAAGATTATCATCAAAATTATTATAAACAAAATACATCTCAGTCTTACTGTAGGTTGATAATCACTCCAAAATTGATAAAGGCTAAAAAAGAATTAAAAAAATATTATAAATAATAATTTATCGCCACGCCACTTTTAAAATTTAAATAAGAGTATTATATAGTTTATAAATCAAGAGAAAAAGTATATTTGTCAAAAATATAAAATAACTACCATAAATGAATTTCTCTGAAATTAAAATAAATGATAATATCAAAAAATCGCTTTACGAATTAAATTTCATAAAAACTACTGAAATTCAAACTGAAGCAATACCTTTTTTGTTAGAAAATAATACTGATTTAATAGCATTAGCTCAAACTGGAACAGGTAAAACTGCCGCATTTGGAATACCTATAATTAATCAAATTAAAGCTAAAGGAAATTACACACAGTGCATTGTCTTATGCCCAACTAGAGAATTATGTATGCAAATAACCAAAGATTTTGATATGTTCTCTAAATACATGGATATAAAAATAAATGCAGTATATGGGGGAACGGATATAAAATCACAAATTAAATCTCTTTCAAAAGGAAATCATATTATAGTAGGAACTCCTGGAAGGGTTATTGATTTAATAAAAAGAAAAAAAATTAATTTAGAAAAAATTGAAACCGTAGTGATGGATGAAGCTGATGAAATGCTAAATATGGGATTCAAAAAAGATATTGACACTATTTTAAAAACAACTCCTAGCAAAAAACAAACATTATTATTTTCTGCAACAATGCCAAAAGAGGTGTTAAAAATTTCTAAAAATTACATGCAAAAACCTCATATGATTGAAGTAGCAAAAAGAAATGAAGGGGCAAAAAACATTACACATTCATACTACATTATTGGTGCTAAAGAAAAATATTCTGCACTACGAAGACTATGTGACTTTAATCCAAGTATTTATGGAATTATTTTCTGCAGAACTAGAAGAGAGTGCAAAGAAGTCTCTAGCAAACTAATGAGAGATGGATATAACGCAGATGCACTACATGGAGACTTATCTCAATCACAAAGAGATTATGTTATGGAAAAGTTTAGAAATAAAAATTTACAAATATTAGTAGCAACAGACGTGGCTGCTAGAGGTTTAGATGTTGATAATATTACACATATTATAAATTATAATTTACCTGATGATAATGAAATTTATGTTCACAGATCTGGAAGAACAGCCCGAGCAAATAAAAAAGGAAACTCCATTATAATAGCTACAGATAGAGATTTAAAAAAAATTAAAGCTATTGAGAAAATGATTAATCAAAAAATTGATTTACACAAGATACCTACAGGTGAAATGATATGTGAAAAACAATTATTAAACTTAATTAATACAGTTACAGAGACAAAAGTAGATAATCAAATTGAAAAATACCTTCCAACTATAACAGAAAAACTAGAGCATTTAGATAAAAACACATTAATCAAGCATTTTGTTTCAGTAGAATTTAATCGATTCTTATCATTTTATAAAAACTCCCCAGACCTAAAGACAAGAACTAAATCTGAATTTGGACAACCAAACAATAAAAAAACCGTTCGTTTCCATATGAATATTGGAAAAAAAAATGGAGTAGGAGCACAACACATATTAGGATTAATCAATGATAAAATTCAAAAAAGAAATATTTTTATTGGCAAAATTGATATTATGAAAAATTTTTCATTTTTTGAAATGGAAAAAGAATACAAATCTGATATAATAAGAAAATTAAACAATATCAAGTGGAGAGGAACTCAATTAAAAGTAGAAATAGCAAAAGAATTTTCTAAAGAAAAAGGTTCGAGAAATAAAAAAAGAAAGTATAAATAATTTTATTTTTTAATAAAGCCTAGTTTATATAACATTTTAGCATGTAAAAAAATAGCAATTAAAAAATTTTTCTTGCAATTATACGGCAATCCATATTCTTCAACTTTTCTCTTAACTATTTTAGAAATATTAGCATAATGAATATGGCAAACACCTGGGAACAAGTGATGTTCAATTTGATAATTAAGCCCTCCAATAAACCAAGATAAAAATTGACTCTTAGGAGCATAATTACATGTAGTTAAAACTTGATTTATAGCCCATGTATTTACATTCATTTTTTCTGGCAAATTAATATGTTTACAATTAGGCATAATATGAGCTGTCTGAAAAACAATAGCTAATGAAAAACCTGCAACAAAATGCATTAAAAAAAATAAGCCCAACCATTGAAGAAAATCAATATTTAATACAGCTAAAGGAATAAAAAGTATGAAAAAATAATATATCAACTTAAAAAAAATTAACTCAAACATTAATTCAGAAAATTCTTTTTTAGAAATAATACTATTATTTTTCCATTCGATCAAGTGTTTAAACTCTTTAATAGTCGCAAATGAAAAAGTCATTAAACCATATAAAAACCATGCGTAAATAAATTGAAATCGATGAAACTTTTTATAAGGAGCATCTGGAGAAAATCGCAATAAAGGAATAGGACTAACATCAGGATCATGCCCTATCATATTAGTATATGTATGATGTAGCCTATTATGTTGTATTTTCCATATTTTATTAGTACCTCCTAAAAACTGAAGAGAAAAACCCATAATATTATTAACATATTTTTTATTTGAAAAAGAACCATGATTTCCATCATGCATTATTGACATTCCTACACCAGCCATACCTAAACCCATTAACAACCAAAAAATCCAAAAGAAAGATGGGTTATCTACAAAACCTAAAATCATTATAAAGTATGGAATAAAATATAATGAAATCATAAAAATAGACTTAATATAAATCTTGTAATTACCCTTCTTATTAATTTTATTCTCTAAAAAATATTCATTAACCTCTAAACGTAATGATTTCATAAAATTTTCTTGATTAACTGAACTCATGTTTTTTATATTTTATTATTGATATTTACATTTCCAATATAACCTTGAAAAAGCCAAATGTAGATAAATATATCAACATTTGTTACCTTAATTTTTACTACTTTTAAACAATAAAAAAAATGGAATAAATAAAATGTCGGGATAAGAGGATTTGAACCTCCGATCTCACGCCCCCCAGACGTGCGCTTTAACCGGACTAAGCTATATCCCGATAATTAATAATAAATTTTATATTCTTTTTTTACAGAATTATTTTCATAAATATTTAACTGAAAACCTCTAGATTCAAAACTAATATCTCTACCTAAAATATCCACAATCTTAATAAGTTTATTACCATCATAATACTCTATTTGAGAAGATATTATATCATTATTTTCTAAAAATGTTGGAAATTGAATCACAAAAGGACCTGTTCCATTTGGAACTCTAGCATAACCCATATCAGTTTGTTGTTCTCCAAAAGTAAATCCATCAACTAAATTAAAATTAGAATCGGATAAATAAAGCGCTTCACCAGAAGCAGAAAGTTTAAATGTAGCATGGTTATTACCCTGTTCTTCATCATCATCAGCCCAAACAATAAAATACTCATTTGGAGCTAATGATACAGAAGGAAAATTATACTTGTCTAAAATATTTATATCATCAGATAAATAATAATCTCCTAAATTGATATTAGAAGAACCAGTATTATATATTTCAATCCAATCATCAAATTCTCCGTATTCATCAGCTTCTGTTTGATTATTAGAAGCCATAATCTCATTAATCACCAAATCACCTGCCAAAAATTCAGGCGTAACAGTATAGTAATAAAACTCATACTCAGCCTTT
>Ga0115011_10002894_pt1 | contig 11791 bp, 6 predicted proteins | sample TroAtlMetagenome_2_FD_88705 | JGI IMG/M metagenome (GOLD analysis project Ga0115011, IMG submission 88705) | Marine eukaryotic phytoplankton communities from Atlantic Ocean - Tropical Atlantic ANT8 Metagenome | ecosystem: Environmental > Aquatic > Marine > Oceanic | place: Tropical Atlantic... | reverse complement strand
GCTTTATGCTCCACCACTTGATCACTGTGTTTGGCAAAAGCATCGGCAACCTGATTGCCTTCTACGCCACGAACATACTTATCGAAAAAGCCAACAATAAAGTCATTGATGATAGTCACCATTTTATGGCCATCCACATCACCAAAGATCGCTTTACGCACAATACCGCGAGTAAATAACGTTAAATCAGTCACACCAAGGTGCTGAATATCTTTTATGCGCAATCTGTAAAAGTCATCCCGCAAACCCGCTTCCGCATGACGCTCGTACGAGAAATCGGCATACCCAAAAGTGGAGTAATCCCACGAACCATCACCACCTAACCGCTTATACAGAAGTGACCAGTCGTGCATAAACATCATAAAGGGGGTGCGGACATTGGTATTAAACATGGTGCCTACAAAATTGTCGCCATCCATATTAACTACCGCGGCACAATCGGGGTCCACCTGACAGGTAATACCTGCGATTGAACCACCAAACGACATACCAGTATGACCAACGGCACGGTAATTACCCGCAGCTGCAATATCCGCTACGGATGAATCGACCTCACCCTGCTCTATGGCACGTTTCACAAAAAGTCGGTCATCCAGCCAGACAACGGAACTTTCAGTATAGGTACGAACACCGGCGGCTACTGCCTTATTGAAGATATTAACCGTTTTCTCACGCCGTTCATCCATCGTCGGAGCCAGCCACATGCCCCGATAATCGGGATCACGGGATAACGCAATCATATCTTCCAGCTGCTTTGGACGTGCGGGAATCACATCGCCATTGGGGAAGATGGTATCGATAGAGTCATAGGTGTGCTGAACCGAGTAAGCCAGATAACCGCGACTGGCCAGCTCTTCCATCATCACCGAATTTTGTCCGGCAAACGAGATGTAGCCATGGCTAAAAAACACCACCGGTAATTGTTCAGCGCCAGCCAGTAACGGTGCATTTTCATAAGCGTTAGTTTGCACGTGAACGGTGTGGTTATAGATGGGCATACCAGCGCCAAGAGTCGCATTAACAGCTGTCACCTCTTGCGGCTTAAGATAAGTTGCAGCCTCCAGACCATCAACCGACTCCGCCGGATACCACACTTTAATCAGCAGGCGACGAGCCTCACTCTCCGGCGCACCCAACACACCGGTTCGACTTTCATCAGTCAGCTCAAAGGAACGCACACCCACCTGGTGCTTACCGGTGGGAGCCGGTAGATTCGTAATTGGGAACCAGTAAATTGGCAGGTAGGACACAACCACCAAAAGCAGGAACAGCACACCGGACACCACCGGAGCTTTAGACAAGGTGCGACTGCCGCGAAGTTTACGCACCAGCAACGCAACCACCATGACCGCCGCAACCGCTGCACCAACAGCTGCCTGGGGCCTGAAGTCACTGACACTCAGTATGCCAAACAGCAGCCCGGCAATAGCTGCAACCCATAACAGTGAATCACGGGATTTCAGATCTTTGTTAAACCAGATAACGCCAAAAGCTACCAGCGCCAATAGCATCAGAAGATCGGTGACAAGCATGTTTATCCCCTCCCAGGGTTTGTTGGTACAACTTAGTCGCGCGACAGCTTATCGCACCTCTCTGCCGCGGGTCACGTACCGGCCCAGGTCTTCGCGCGCCTCCAGGTGCGGCTCGATGTCCGCTCGCGTACGCCAGACCGGGCGTAGCTCCTTGCGAGAGAACAGCTCCAACTGATCACCGTTGTGCGGTGATCCGGGCTGGCTCGAGTTGCTCGTGGTCAGTAGCGCGCGGGCGCGTACCGGTTCGGAGAACTCGACCAACGCGATGTACGATTCACCCAACCAGGCGCGAAAGCGCCCGTCGTCGTCTTTCTGGTACTTGACGAGCGGGAAAACCCCAAAGTCACCCGGCCCCCCGTTCGCAGGGAGATCGCGATCTCCCCCGCGCAGCCGGTAGACGTCCCCCCACGGGACGTCGAGCGTGCCGTACTCACCCATCACCGTCGTAGCGGCGGTCTCGAGGGCGCCGGCCGCGGCCGCCGGGTCGGCCAGTCCGTCAGGCGTGGTGAGCGGACGGTCGGCGTTCGGGCCCTCCGCGAACACCCCGGCGGCTCCCTCTTGTGTCAGCTCCTCAACAAAGCGCGCGAACAGCACCGCGCCGCGACTCTCGGCGTCGGCCGCGCGATCCCAGCGCTCGAGCACCGCCAGCGCGCGCTTCGCCAGGTCGCTTCCGTGCGCATCGACAGCAATGACGAGATCGTCCAGGATGCGGTCGGCCAGCTCCATACGCGTCGACTGCTTGTAGTCAACGAGCTCATCGAAGGTAATGCTCTCGTCCTCGGCGAGCATCCGGGCTGAGCGCAGCGCGCGGAATCTCACCCGAGCGGCACGGTCGCCCCCCTGCTCACTCAGGGATCTTGGTGCCATGTAGGGCGGGTAGTCATCGGGATCAAGCGCAGGAGGAAGCGTCGTTGTCCACGGCGGTTCGTTCGCGTTTTGCAGCCAACCGCTCTCGGGATCCACCACCCGCGGTAGATCGTTGTACTCGTGCACCTCGGTCCAGAGTGTCTCGGACGTGTCTCCCGGCACCACGCCGGACCAGTATGGCCAGTCGCCGCTCGACCGGACCGGCGTCTGGCCGCCGAACAGATGCAGGATGTGCCCATCGCGATCGGCGTACATGACCGTCAACATCGGAATTTGCATCTTCCGCTGCGCGGCCTCGAACTCCTGGAGGTTCGTCGCGGTCGACATCTCCCAGTACTGCTCGAAGAGCCCTGGCGAGTCGAGCCCGACGACTCGGAGGGCGACGTCGGCGCCGTCGACCTGCCCTACCACGGGCCCGTGCACGCTGGTGCGGATGAGCAGCTTCTCCTCGCGCAGCGAGCCGTCCGCGCTCTTCACCTTGAGCGTCTTCTCCCGGCGACCGAACGGGAGCACCTCGCCATCGAAGCGATACCCGCCGCCCTCGACGTGGGTCAGGCGGTAGAGGTCAGCGCCGTCGTGGGTATTGACGGTGTGCGTCCAGCCCAGGTGGTCGTTGAACGCGATGACGAGGAAGGGCCAGCCGACCAGAGCGGCCCCGTAGATGTTGACCTCCGGCGACTTCAGCTGGGCCTCATGCCAGATGTACTGACCGGACCAGGGATTGTGCGGGTTGGCCAGCAGCAGCGCCCGACCGCTCGCCGAGCGCTTCGGCCCCACCGCCCAGGCGTTGGAGCCTACCTCCGCCTGCCGCATGGCGCTATTCAGCGCACCGCGGCGCGCGAGCCACGTGAAGTGAAGCGAGCGCTGCTGGTGAGCAAGAATGTCGGTGCCGCTCACCGGCAGGACCGCGGCGACCTCGCCGGAGATCTCGCCGGGGTGCTCGGCGGCGTAGGTGTTGATACCGCGCGCGAACGCATCCAGCCACGACCGCGTGCGGGGACTCTGATCGCCGTACCACTCCGCGGCGCGCTCGGGTATGCCCATCGTGTGGACCCAGCGATCATCCTCGAGGTGCGCCTCCCCCCGGTACTCCGCCGCGCGTCCGCGAGACTCGCCCAGGAGCCTGAGCAGCAGATCGCCATGACTCTTCGCCTGCGCCCAGCCGTGCGCGAAGAAGAGGCTCTCGGCATCGGGTGCAAAGATATGCGGCACGCCCCAGCTGTCCCAGAGGATCTCGGTCGTGGCAAACGCCTCGGCATCTTTCAGGTCTTTGGCGCCCGCCCGGCTCTCCGCCACGGACCCTCCGGCGGGCTCGGCGCTTCCGGCGCGCGGCTGCGGCACCGGAATACGCCGCGGCGTACCGGGTTTGAAAGATTCTTCGCGACCGTTATCCACCAACTCAAAATCCATCACACCAATTTTGTGAGGACCAGACGGTGTCGGCAGTTGCAGTTTCGAAGAATCGGCTTGTTCAGGCGCCTCAGTGGCTACCGGCTCTGAAGTGGACTGCTGCTCAGAGCATGCAAGTAACGTCGAGGCAAAAAAAGCGGCCAAAACGAGACGGCCACAACCTAAAAGTCTATTTCTATCAATCACCTCTAGTTACCTATTTACCAATAAAACTTATTGCTAACTCAAAAAAGTGGAAGTCATGACCCATCTCGGCCATGCGGGCTGCCATCTTCCGGGCATGGCCCGGATGGACACGATCATCTTTTGTTGACCCGAAGAAGAAGATTACTTATACCCATCAGCTACCCCCATACGACGGGGATCAGCTGTAGCACCAACCTTACCCGTCTTTTCATTCCTGAAGCAGACCTGGTAAGACCCCATATGGATGTCATAAACCGGTGTGGCAACGATCCCGGTGCCCAGTTTTGCCAGGCCAGCCTGGGTTTCGTCAGAGACCCGATCTTCCATCGTGATGATGTTGGATTCATGCATCGGCGCCATACGCGGTGCGTCAATGGCATCGTAGGGTTTCATCTTGAAGTCCATGAGATAAGTGAGGACCTGGGGCATGGTGAAAGCAATGTTGCCCGGTGATCCCAGCGAGTACACCGGCACCCCATCTTTCAGCACCATGGTGTTACCAATCGTTGAACGCAAACGGAAGCCCTTCTTGACCTTGGCATCAATCGGGCTGGTCTGGTAACCAAAGGTGGCATGACTGCCGACCTGGGGCACACCACCGATGACCATGCCGGGGATACCACCTGACTGCAGCGTGTTCATCATCTGCACCCAGTTGCCGTCTTTATCAACGATCGATAGTTCACAGCTGCCAGGTGGCTGCTTGGGTCGGCTGTTACCACCGGTTGGAATGCCTGGATGGACAAAGCCGAAGCCAGGGGGAACCGTTCCCTTGGTCAGACGAGTGTGTTTGGTGAGATCGGTTTTTGGCATTGAACCCTTAATGAGCTTCGCCAGACTTTTCAGGTAGTCGTCATCCAGCAGGACATCAAGCGGTACACCCTGCTTTGAAGGATCATTAGCGTATTCATAGTGGCGCACACCGTGTCTCAGCGCATGGGCCATAAAGTAGATATGTTCGGTTGAACCGGGTTCAAAATTCCTCACACCAACGTGGCGCATGATGCCAAGAACAATGGCGCAGAAGATGCCCTGCAACTGGGGTGGCCCCAGGCTGACAACTTCATATTCCTCATGATCAAAGCGGACCGGTTCAACCCATACAGGGGGCGTCTCGGTCATGTGTTTCATTTTGATCTTCCAGCCCATGGCATTAGCGGTCGAGACAAATTCTTCCGCCCACTTGCCTGAAATCATGTGATCCGGGCCATATCTGGCAACTCCCCGCAGGGTTTCTGCCATGTCTTTGCTACCGAAGCGTTCACCAACACTCTTGAAGTGACCACCCGGCATATAAAAGTGTCGGCCGGATGGGAAGTAAGTCAGGAAGTCGAGCCCCCAGAAGTGCATACCATATTCAAGCGTTGAAACAGGGTGACCCTCATCAGCCCACTTGATGGCGTCGCGGCAGAGCCGGTCCCATTTCATGGTGCCGAACTTCTTGTGAATGGCTTTCACACCGGGCATAAACCCGGGAATACAGGCAGAAGGCGGCGCCTTGGCATAACCCGCACCCTGGGGTGGAATTGGCCTGAAAGGTTTCAACCCATCGGGAAAAGTCCCGGATGATTCAAGCTGATGAATCTTGCCGGTCCTGGCCTCGTAGTAGAGGAAGGTAACCGTCCCCGTGTGATTGGTCATAAAAGGTTCAACGGCGGCCTGCACCATGCAGCCCGCGATACCGGCATCGGCTGCGTTACCGCCATCTTTTAGAACGTTCATGATGGTTTCGGTGACAATGGCATTGTCTGTCGACGTCGCCGCGACAACATTGGTGACTGTTTTCTTCGGTCCCGGGTTATTAACGTAGGACTGCAGGCTTCGCTTGGCCATGGGGTCTCCCAATTGAGTGAGATGATTCAGTTGTATCAGAAATGACGCAAATTCAGGAGAGCAACCTCAATCCGCGGAGTTAACGAATACGTTCCCCGTTTCGCATGATGACGTCGATGTCGGCGCCGTTCGATGCCAGCAGCTCGATATTCTTGAGCGGGTTGCCGTTTACGACAAGCAGGTCTGCGTAATATCCGGGAGCGATCTGACCCAGTTGATGCTCCTCGCCCAGCAGTTCCGCGTTAACACTGGTCGCCGATCGCAGAATATCCACGGCCGGCAGAACCTGGGAGCGTAAGGTAAATTCAGTCCCCTGCAGGACGTGCTGATCAGCGAGCAGGTCAGTCCCGAAACCTGTTTTCACACCTGCAGCGTGCATGATTTCCAGGCCTTTGAATGCATAGTCATAAACCGCATTTAATTTCTCCCGGTTGCGTCGCGAGGCACCGCGCCCGGTTGCAGGGTCGTGCAAAGCCCCCATCACGGCAAAGGTCGGCACAGTAAAAGCTCCCCGTTCAACCATCAATTCCGCAGTCGGCTCCGTTATCAAAGTAGCGTGCTCGATGCTGCGGACACCCAGTTCAACACAGCGCCTGATTGCCTCATCGGGGTGGCAGTGGGCGGCGACGTAAGCACCATGACGGGTGCACTCATCAACAATGGCGGTGATCTCTGCATCCGAGTACTGGCAGCGGTCAATGGGATCGGATGGCGACATGACACCGCCTGACCCCATGATCTTGATGTGATGTGCACCTTTGCGCAGTTCTTCCCTGACCCGCTTGGTACATTCATCCACGCCATCACAAATAATAGACAGGTACGAAAATTCCGCACCACATGAACAGGTTGGGGTCGCCTCCGAACTGGGCCTCATGTCACCGTGGCCACCGGTTTGTGACAATGCCAGCCCACCATAGTAAAACCTGGGCGCTGTGATGAATTTCTTGCGGATCGCCATCGCGAGACCGTGATCACCACCTGCGATGTCGCGCACCGTGGTAAAGCCGCACATCAGAATGTGATTCAGGAATTTGCCTGCATATTGCGCGTAGTAAGTCGCCGGTGCCTTCGTCAGCCATCCTTCAAGGTCAGCGACATAGACATGTACATGGGCATCGATCATACCGGGCATGAGTGTCTTACCGCGGCAGTCTATGATGTCTGCTTCAACACCCGTGATCGGACGGTCTGATACCTCGCGGATGCGGTTGTCCTCGACCAGCACATGGTGATCATCAAGCAATTCTTCATTGACGCCGTCAAAGACGCTGGCGTGCTCAAACAAGTGGATGGTCACGTTATTCTCCTCTATTAGATTAGCTCTCTGGGTCTGGTCAGTTGATGACGCACCCGGTTGTTTCTGTCCTCAGTTCTCAGCCGGTACTGCCAGGAGAAATGCACTACCGAAAAGGGCGTGGTTCTTAGTACCGCCTTAGACCATCTCAAAATAACGGGCAAGCTCCCAGTCCGTCACCTTCGCGGGGACCGCTCCACCAGCAACTGCCTCGTGGAAGCAGGCGGACAGTAAGGTGATAAGCATAAGAACAATGAATCTGAACACAGACATTTCTCCATGACTATTTATGGACAGCATAGGTATTCTGAGCCTGGAAAACCATCGATTAAGAACAGTCAAAATAGCTAATAAGTTCGCCGACTGACACAAATCAAATCCCTTCACGCCTTCCAGTAAAAGTCAGACCTGGGATTCCAGTGGCAGGACAGTCGAGTTCTTGATTTCAGTTACTGCAATGTGCGAATGCACTTCCCGAATATTGGCAAGCTTGGTCAATATTTCCCGAACGAATATTTCATAGTGACGAATATCTTTCGCCACGATTTTCAGCATGTAATCCCAGGTTCCCGCCATGGTGTAGCACTCCATGACCTCCGGAAAAATCTCGACTTCTCTTTCAAATTCTTCAAGGTTTTCGCGACCTTGGGTGGTCAGGTTTACAGTCGCGAACACGACTACTTCCATACCCAGTTTTTCCCGATTCAGTAGTGCTACCTTTTTTGCTATCAGTCCCTGCTCTTCCAGTTTGTTGATCCGGCGCCAGCAGGGCGATTGCGACATGTCGATCCGGTCCGCAATTTCCTGGGTGGTGAGGCTGCCGTTGCGCTGGATTGCGTCCAGAATCTGGATATCTGTTCGATTAATGTCAGTCATAATTTGTAGTCTCTCAAGTAAGTCTAAATTAGACTTCAATATGCAATTTAAGGGGATAATTATCCATATAATAGCCAAAAATAAGCCTAAATTGCATAACTATTCTGTCTTTGTAGGTCTAAAATAGCCCCAAAAAAATCCCGCCCGGAGTGTAAATGAGCTCGACGCTTAAGTCTGTATCCCTTGACGACAAATATGCGCTGGATACCACCCGTGCCTACATGACTGGGATTGAGGCTTTGGTTCGATTGCCTATCCTCCAGCACCAGAGGGACCTTGACCGAGGGCTTCGCACAGCCGGATTTATCTCTGGTTATCGGGGCTCACCACTTGGCGGCGTGGACCAGGCCATGTGGAGTGCGCAGTCATTCCTGGATAAACACAACATTCATTTCCAGCCTGGTGTAAATGAAGATCTTGCTGCAACCGCCGTATGGGGTAGCCAGCAGGTGGGTCTTTTTGAGGGTGCGAAGTACGACGGTGTGTTTGGTATGTGGTATGGCAAAGGCCCTGGCGTAGATCGCAGCATGGACGTCATCAAACATGCCAATGCATTTGGTACTTCAAAGTACGGTGGTGTTCTAGCTGTAGCCGGGGATGATCACGCAGCGAAATCCTCAACGCTACCTCACCAGTCTGAGCACATGTTTATCGGCGCCTCTATCCCTGTCCTGAATCCGGCGAATGTTCAGGAAGTACTGGATCTTGGCGTTTATGGTTGGGAACTGTCCCGTTACTGCGGTGCGTGGGTGGCGCTGAAAGCCATCACCGAGAATATGGACTCGGCAATATCCGCAGAGATCGACCCTGGGCGGGTGAACTTTATTATTCCTGACAAATTTGTATTGCCTGATGATGGCGTGCATGCGCGCTGGCCTGATAGTGCGCTGGAACAGGAACTGCGACTCAACAAGTACAAGATATACGCCGCGCGTGAATTTGCACGAGTCAACAAACTCAACAGGGTCGTTCTTGATAGCGACAAGCCGCGTTTTGGCATTATCACTACCGGCAAAGCTTACCTGGATGTGATGCAGGCGTTGGAAGATCTGGGAATTGATGAGCAAAAGGCGGGCAAAATTGGTCTTCGGGTTCTTAAGGTAGGCATGAGCTGGCCGCTTGATCCGTTCTCTACCCATGAGTTTGCTGAAGGGCTCGAAGAAATTCTGGTCGTCGAAGAGAAGCGATCGATCATGGAGGACCAGATCACCGGTCAGCTTTATAACTGGCCAACTGACAGAAGGCCAAGAATCTTTGGCGAGTTCGACGATGAAGGACGTGACTTGCTTCCCAACTTGTCAGAGCTGACACCTGCCATGGTTGCACGCGCCATTTCGAGCCGGATATCCCGGTTCTACCAAGACGAAAATATTGAAGCACGCCTGAAATTCTATGACCGGAAAGAAATGGTTTTAGCCTCGGAGCGGCAACGGCTTCAGCGCACACCGCACTATTGTTCAGGCTGTCCGCATAGCACCTCTACCCGAATACCCGAGGGAAGCCGTGCTCTAGGTGGTATCGGGTGTCACTACATGGGCACCTGGGAAGTAGGAGACCGACTGGCGGAGACATTTACACAAATGGGCGGTGAAGGTGTTACATGGGTTGGGCAGGCGCCTTTCACGGACACGAAACATGTGTTCCAGAACCTGGGGGATGGTACCTACTTCCATTCCGGATTGCTGGCCATCCGCCAGGCAATCGCTTCAGGCGTCAATATCACCTACAAGATTTTGTACAACGATGCAGTTGCCATGACAGGTGGTCAACCGCTTGATGGTGCTATGTCTGTCGAGCAGATGATCCTGCAACTGAGAGGAGAGGGCATCACCAGGATCGCGCTCGTTAGCGACGATCCCAAACAGCACAACGATGTGACCAGGTTCAAAGGCCTGACCGTTGATCATCGTGATGACCTGATCGCTATTGAAGAAGAGTTGCGAGACACCTCCGGCACCACAGTCCTTATTTATGTACAAATCTGTGCGGCTGAAAAAAGGCGGCGCAGGAAGAAAGGTGAGCTTGAAGACCCGCCAGTTCGTGTGGTGGTGAATCCTGAAGTCTGTGAGGGCTGTGGTGACTGTGGTATTGAGTCCAATTGTCTTTCTGTTATTCCCCATGAAACTGAACTCGGTCGTAAGAGAAAGATTGACCAGAGTGCCTGTAACAAAGACTACAGCTGCCTTAGAGGGTTTTGCCCAAGCTTTGTGACCGTGACCGGCGGACAGTTGAAAAAGGACAAGGTTGATCACTCGACTGACTGGCCAGTCCTTCCGGAGCCTGTTGTTGCCCCCATGGCGGAGCAACCCTGGAACATTGTTGTTACCGGCGTTGGTGGCACAGGCGTACTGACCATCGCGGCTGTGATTGCAATGGCGGCTCATATTGAAGGCAAGGGTTGCGCCACGATGAACCAGACTGGCCTCGCCCAGAAGTTCGGCGCCGTAGTCAGCCACGTTCGGGTCGGGTCGGACCAGAGCTCGATCAATGCGGTAAGGGTTCCGGCCGGGGATGCAGATCTATTACTGGGTTGCGACTTGGTCGTTGCAGCAGGAGATGAGGCTATTGCGAAAGTGAATGTGGAGCGCACTCACGCGGTAGTCAATGATTTTTCTTCTGCGACGGCTGAGTTCGTTTCTGATCCTGATGCCCACATACCTAAAGAAGCGATGAGGTCTCTTATCGAAACAGAAGTTGGTACAGGTAAGACCCGCTTTCTTGAAGCGACAGACCTTGCCACCAGGCTTCTTGGTGATTCGATTGCGAGCAACATGTTCCTTTTAGGTTACGCGATGCAAAACGGGCTTGTACCGGTATCACGTGAAGCGCTTGAACAGGCAATTCGCCTGAATGGTGTAGCGATTGAATTCAACCTGAGGGCTCTTGAGTGGGGACGCAGGGCTGCGCTCGACCTTCACGAAGTAGAACAGGCGGCTGGCGTGCGCCAGGCATTTAGACCATTAACAGATGTTGACCAAATTATTGCGGACAGAGTGGTTCGGCTAACCGACTACCAGTCCAGCGTTTACGCTGATGAGTATGTGTCATTTGTTGAGAGTGTCAGGTCAGTTGACGAATCTTCGAAAGACTTTGCGCTGACACGCGCGATTGCACGATCACTTTACAAACTGATGGCGTACAAAGACGAATACGAGGTGGCCCGGCTGTATACAAATGGTCAGTTTACCGAGTACGTCGATAACCTGTTCGAAGGCGACTACACGTTCAATTTCCATTTGGCACCGCCTGTCATAAGTAAAAAAGATAAGGCTACCGGTAAACCAAGAAAGCGAAAGTTTCCCGGGTTGATGCTGAATTTGTTCAAGCTGCTTGCGCCCTTTAGGTTTTTACGGGGCACACCATTCGATTTGTTCGGTTATACCGCAGATCGCGTGGAAGAACGTAAAACGCTTGCCGAGTACCAAGAGATATTCACAGGTCTGCGCGATGAGTTGACCATTGATAACTATCGCAGTGCGGTGGAAATCGCCGAATTGCCCATGCTCATCCGCGGCTATGGCTATGTGAAGTCGAGGAACCTGGTTGCTGTAAATATTCGAAAAGAAATACTAATGAAGCAGTTCCGGGGAGAGTTAGTTCCCCTAGGTACACCCGTGACTGCACCGCAGTCGAGTGAAGTAGAGGAGACGAAGTGAACAAGGCAGAGATAGAATACCCCCAAATTAATTCGAGTTTATCTGAACGACTAAGAAAGGAGATAACCATGAAGAAAACAATTCTGTTGGTAGCGCTTCTAGTGCTGCCGCTAGAAGGCTCCTTCGCCGGTGAG
>Ga0115011_10002892_pt1 | contig 11793 bp, 8 predicted proteins | sample TroAtlMetagenome_2_FD_88705 | JGI IMG/M metagenome (GOLD analysis project Ga0115011, IMG submission 88705) | Marine eukaryotic phytoplankton communities from Atlantic Ocean - Tropical Atlantic ANT8 Metagenome | ecosystem: Environmental > Aquatic > Marine > Oceanic | place: Tropical Atlantic... | reverse complement strand
TCAGCTGGTATCGACGTAAGTGTTTCTCAAGCTTTCGAAGAAGAAGTACGACTTGAGCAAAAAGTCGCGCCTCTCTTCCGTGAAATTCAAGTGGCTTCAGGTGCAACTGTACTACCAATTGCTCCTGATACTGAAGACGCCAACTGGAATGCAACTGGTCTAGAGACTACTGCTAACTTGTTGGAAGAAGCAGGTGCAAGCGACAATAACTATAACGTTAATCGCGTATTGTTACAAGCGTTCAGATTGATCTCTGGTACGTTTATAGCTAACGATACAGACGAGCAAGTTGTTATAAGCGTTCTGCCTATAATTACTTCAGCTCTTGCACGTGCACACGCGAAAGCAATCGACGGAGCAATCCTCAAAGGTAATGCATCCTTTGCCGGTCTCGTAGGTGGAGCTGGTACTGATGGTACTGGATCTTTCCTCGCAGCCGATTCTGCTCTCGTAACAGACCCTGATGCATCTGGTACTTCCGATGCGATCACAGGTGCTAACTTGCTTTCAATTCGATCTGAAATGGGCAAGTATGGTGTCAACCCTAATGATGTAGCATACATTGTTGGTATTGACCAATACTACAACTTGATTGCTGATGCAGCCTTCTCTGACGTGTCAGAAGTTGGTTCAGACACAGCAATGAAGCTAATCGGTGCGGTTGGAAGCATGTACGGATCTCCCGTAATTGCTACTGATGCATTGGCTCAAGGTACTAAAGAAGCTGGAGCCTTCACAGGTACAGCTGCTTGCGCAGTTAACGTACGCAACTATGTTATCCCCCGACTGAAGGGTGTTAGCATTGAGACCGACTACGAAGTAGCGGGTCAGCGCACAGCCATTGTAGCGGCACAATCTCTCGGATTTAACGAGTTGGTTGCTGGCGTAACAAACAATGAGCCTGCAGTACGAATCGAGTATCAGTAAAACTGATACCCTTAATTAGAATTACAATAGTGATTCTAGTAACTCGGGGGAGGCAATCCCTCCCCCAAGTTTTTACTAAATAACTTATGGCGAATTTAATAACTTTACAAGATTATAAAACCGCAGAGGGTATCACACAACCTAAAGATGATGCTAGGTTAAATGTGCTTATCCCGTCGGTAAGTCAGTTAGTAAAGACTTATTGTGGAAATACATTTGTGGACTTTTTTTCATCCGCAAAAACAGAGACTTTTACGATTGATTGGAATACTACCGTTGTACAACTAACAGAAAATCCAGTCAACAGCATAACCAGTGTGAAAGAGCGGACATCCTATAGTGCCGCCTATACTACATTAACCACTGGTGCACAGGAGTATTACTTAGATGTTAATACCGATTGTATTTATAGAACTACCGACTCCGGATATAAAAACTGGCCAACTGGAGTTGCTTCTGTAGAAATAGTTTACACAGCCGGCTATAGTGCGATTCCCGGTGATCTTAAGCTCGCAGTTCTTGACTTAATTACTTATTATCTAAAAGACGAGCATAAGCAGCGGCAATCAATAGCAGGCGCTAGCATACAGAATCAAGGTAGTACTAGTCAAACTAATAATGTGTCTTTTCCTGATCACATTAAGAGAGTCTTAGATCTTTATAAGAATTTTTAATGGCTAAGGCTAATTTAACAGAAGCTGCCAACCGAATATTAGAAGCTCAAGGTAAAAAAGCACGGCAGAGTTTACAAAGAAAACCTTCAGGACAAATTTATAGGGTTCCAGTTGCAAGAATGATAAACGTCTTGCAAAAAATTTTTACAGATATGCCGGATGCGGTAGCAGCCGATATAATAAATAAGTATGTTGCTTCAGTAAAGAAAAATTTAGAAGCTCCCTTTTTACTGAAATTATCAAAGAAGGACCCTTTATTTTATGAAACAATGATTAGGAGACGTAACGATCAAAGAGCAAAATCTTCGGGTATGAAAGTTTTTGCAGTACCTTCCTTCCGATTTATAGTTGATCCAACTAGTGGTCCCTGGCAAGGCAAGAAAAAAGAATATAAAAAAATTATAAATGAATCTAGCTATATAGGTGCTACGGAAGACCAGTTACAATCTGTTGCAGGAAGAGATAATAAAGCAGGTTCACAAATTGGACATGCAGAAGGGTCAGGCTCAGAACAAGTAGGTTTAGCTTCTTCTACCGTAGGAGTAGCTAGAGCAAAATCTATAGTTGACGAAATTGCAGCAAAACAAGTAGAAGGTATAGATAGAATACAGACAGCCATAAGTAACTACGAAAAGAAGATGAGTTTAACAATAGATCATACCCAAATAATTAGTGCTGATGGTACATTTAATAAAAATTATATTCCGATTCTTACAGATCAAGCATCAACAGATAATCAGGATGAAAGAATAAATGAAGCCGCTGCTGTTGCAGCATTTAATAGCGAGATTAAAGATATTGTTTTAGATGAAACTTCTACCGCGGTACCCGATGCAATTGCTCAAATATCAATGTACAATATAGCTCAAGGAAAAAATGTAAAAAGTACAGGAGTTAAAAAGAGACAAATTAGAGAAAAATCTTCCGCTAAAGCAGAAAAAATTACAAAAGCAAAGGACGAGTATGAAGTTGCTACTGATGGTGGTCCAGATGTTTCAGAGTATATTAAACGAACAAAAAGAACAGGAAGAAGGCAAAAAGACAGGTACAGCATTGCAGCCCTAATAGGAATAATTAATGAGAAGTTGCCCCAAACAGTAAGAAAGAATATGGGGGCTCCAAGATTAGAAAGTCAAACTGGAAGATTTGCACAAAGTGTAAAAATGATGGATGCTAGTCGTACTTCTCAAGGGTATGTAAGTTTAGGGTATACCTATGCTAAGAATCCTTATCAAGTATTTGAGACAGGTACAGGAAAAGCACCTTGGGCAACTCCAGAAAGAGATCCACGTAGATTAATTGATCAATCAATACGTGAAGTAGCGGCAGGTCTAGCCTTAGGAAGATTTTATACGAGGAGATTGTAATGGTTGACGAAAGAAAATATACTTCTCGTAGGCAAGGCATTACAAAGGCTTTAGCTGATAAACTAGCTCTAATTGATGGACGGGGTTTATACAAACAGTCTGTTGCTGAAACAAGTCCTAAGTTAAAATTCTGGGACGAAGTAGAAGAATTTCCTGCAATTCATTTAAATGCAGGATCAGAAACAAGACAATATCAACTAGCTGGATATAAAGATAGATTTTTGAACGTAACCGTACGATGCTATGTGAATGAAGAAAACTCAGTAGAAGCATTAGATGAGCTTTTAGAAGATGTAGAAACGGTTTTAGAGGAGAATAGCAAGTTACTATACCATGATAGAAATGGTTTAGAACAGCATACTCACCAAATTACTGTCATCAGTATAGATACTGATGAGGGTGTATTAGATCCTTTAGGAGTAGGAGAAATACTTATAGAGGTTCGTTACTAAGAAAATGCTGGCACGAACAGATGTTCACGATTCAGCCTTTTCAAGTTCATAGGAGATAATCTATGGCACAACAACTATACTTTAGCCGTGATACTCGTATGTTCGTCCAGTTTAGAAATACGACGGACAATACAGAAAATGCGGCTGATTTAGGAAAAGGGGCTTTGTGGGAGATACCCATCCTTGATGGATATAGCTTCTCACAAACAACCAATACGTCAGAAATAACCCTGGCAGAGATGGAAAGTACAGCAGGTATATCTCGTAGAGGTCGTCGTATGTTTACCGACTCTCTTGCTCCTGCAGAATTTTCCTTTAGCACATATATTCGTCCCTTCAAGTCATTAGGACAAACTGCATTAGGTACAGCAGCTGATGGAACAATGGGCGCTGATACTGGTAGTAATACTGGATGTCACTCCATTGAAGAAGTATTGTGGGCAGCGATGACAGGTGCAGATAAGTATATAGCAAATAATAATTTTATGTCTTTCCGAAGAAACGTAAATGCTGTAAGTGGGTCAGAAACTGATGTAATTACACCGACAGCTACAGAAAGTACGATAGTATTTACTGAATCAAACAGATCTGCTATGCATTCTTTCACAGTCTTCTTCTTAATTGATACTGCAACAAGTAATCCACTATTATATCGATTACCAGAAGCAGTTATTAATGAAGTCTCGGTTGATTTTGATGTTGATGGTATTGCGACTCTTAACTGGACAGGATTTGCTAAGGAAGTTCAAGATAACTCAGAAAAGCTATCCGTCTCAAGTAGGCACGATGCTACAGTATCTGGAGGCAGAGTAGGTGGAGGCAACCTAGTTCTAGGAGATCTAGTTATTGATACTGGGAACTCTCGAGCAGTTCATATTGCAAGTAATGTAGGCTCTACACAAGCTAGTGTTACCCAAGCAATTGATGAAGCAACTACAAGTACTGCTAACTTTATCCGTAATCGACTAACCTCTGTAGGTATTGAGGCAGCCGACGCAACAGATAAAGTAGCTGGAACCTTTCCAGGGCAGCACGCAGTTATTTCAGCAGTTGATGTCAGTGGTAGTACTGATAAGATAACTACAAGTACTGCTCATGGGTTTACAACAGGTGATCATGTTTATATTTCTGGTATTACAGGCTCCGCAGGAACAGCAGCTGATTTAAATGGAGGACATTATGTTAATGTTACTTCTACAACTCAACTTAAGCTGTATAATACTGAAGCCAATGCAAAAACAGGAAGTGGAACAGGCTTAACAGATCTTGATGCACTAAATGCTGGTGCCACATTAACCGCCAGTGTAATAGCAAATGGCAAATATAGTCTAACTCTAACAGGTGGAAGTTTTAATATTGGAAATAATATTACCTACCTTGTACCGGAAGAATTAGGAGCGATTAACAAGCCACTGGAACACGTAACAGGCACAAGGACTGCTACGGGTAATGCTACTTGTTATCTAACTTTAGAAGATACTGATACTACAAACGGTACCTCGAGACAGTTCTTTAACGATATGGTAGGAACTGGAGCAATGGGCAAGGTTGTGAACAAGTTTAAAGTAACAATGGATATTGGTGGATCTACTGCGGCAGCAGCAAGTTCTGCAGATCCAGCTGTTAAAATCGCTTTCCCAACTGCACACATTGAAGTACCAACTCACTCTGTAGAGGACGTGATTTCACTAGAAACGAATTTCACCGCACTTCCGACTGACTTCGGATCTGCTGACGAAATTACTAGTGTAATTTATTACCCACCGTCTGCATACTAATCATAAAGGGGCTTCGGCCCCTTTTTTCTCTCACCCTATAAAAATAATTCTTGACATTTGTTGTGTTATTTAGTATAATTTAATTTTTAAACAAGGAATAATGTAATGCCCGAAGATAAAAAGCCCGTAGTATCATTAAAGAGTCTTATGACTCCAAGTAAAACAGTATCGATCGAATTCCCTCGGTTTAAGGGAGTAACTATAGATCTTTGCTATCTAGCCCGAGAAGAATTAGTAAAACTTCGTAAAAGATGTATGAGTACGAAGTGGAATAAAAAAACTCATCAGCCAATCGAAGAAATGGATGATGATAAATTTATAGTTGAGTACTGTAAAGCAGTAATTAAAGGATGGAAAGGTTTAAAATTTTCATACTTAGAAGAGCTTCTTTTGGTGGATGTTAGCGGCCTTAATCCAGATGATTGCTTGCCCTATACTCAAGATAACGCCGAACTGTTGATGAAAAATGCAACTGATTTCGATACCTGGGTTACAGAAACAGTAGGTGACCTAGAAAATTTTACTGGAAGCAAGTAGTTGAATTAAAAAAACTACTTGAACGTTATGTACAAGAACAGGGTACGATGGATGTTGAAAAATATCTACGTATTTGTGAGCAACTAGGACAAGCACCTGATCCTGCTAAAATGCCGCTCGAATCCACCGCTTTTCCGGAGGAAGTTCAAGTGGCATTTTTTATGTTTGATCTTTTATCAGACAACTGGGATGGTATGTCCGGCACTTATTTAGGAAAAAACTGGGCACAATGTACACAACTATTTGAAATATATGGTATTGATGATCCTACAGTCACTATATATTTTATGAAAATGTATGAATCTGTACTTATGCATCATAGACTACAAGATCAGGAACATAAACGTAAAGCAGCTGAACGAAAGCAGCAGCAAGCGGGTAAAACATATACCCATAATGTGCAGGGATAATGGCTAAAAAGAATCAAGTATTTATTGATGTAGTAGTAGATGATAAAGGTACTACTAAGCGTGTTGCTGTCAATGCAAAAAAGTTAGGCATTGAGCTAGAAAGATCAGGTACGGGTGCGGAAAGAGCAACTAAAAGTACTGATAAATTAAATAAAGGCACAAAAGAATTAGATAGAAATATGAAGGGTGCAAGTAAGCAATCCGCAAATTCTACTAAAAACTTTTCAAAAATGTCTCAAGGAATGGGCGGATTAGTCGGAGCCTATGCTACTTTAGCAGCGCAAGTATTTGCAGTATCCGCTGCTTTTCAGTTCTTGTCAGAAGCATCCCAGTTAAAAAATCTAATAGCGGGTCAAGAAGCCCTTGGTGCAAGTACAGGTGTAGCTTATAAAACAATTACAAATTCTATTGTTCAAGCAACTGATGCACAATTAAAATATGCTGATGCCGCTAAAGCAGCAGCTATTGGTACAGCTGCAGGATTAACATCAGGTCAATTAACAGATTTAGGTACAGCAGCAAAGAATGCTTCATTTGCGTTAGGAAGAGATTTAACAGATTCATTTAATCGTTTAATACGTGGTGTTACAAAAGCAGAACCAGAACTTTTGGATGAATTAGGTATCATTCTAAGACTTGAAACTGCAACAAGAAAATATGCAATGGAAATTGGAAAAAGTGTTGGAGATTTAAATGCTTTTGAACGAACTCAAGCAGTTGCAAATGATGTACTTGATCAAGCAACAAGAAAGTTTGCAGCCATTGAAGAACAAATGGACCCTAGTGCTGCTTCACTTGCTCAATTTACGAAATCCTTTGACACTTTATTAAATTCTTTTAAGACAGGAGTTTTAGATGCCGTTCTTCCTGTTTTAGAATTTCTTACAAGAAATACAATGGGATTAGTCGCAGCACTTTCTTTAGTAGGTATTCCAATTATTAAAGCAATTCTTCCAAGTATGTCTGAATGGGAAAAAGCTTCAAAAAAACAAATGAGACAAAGTAAAAAACAAGCAAGGGCAGTTGAAGAAGATATTACAAGGCAGAAAAAAGCAATTTTAGAAATGGTTGCTGCACAAAAAGATGCAGCTGCTGAAGCAAAAAACATTGTAATGGGTAAAGGAACAAAAGGAGGAGTTGGTTTAGATTTCTTAACCGGGGCAGGAGAAGGAACAAAAAGACAACAAGCAGCAGCAGCAAAAATCTTAAAAAATGCAAATGACCAAATGATGGAATTTGGAGAAGTTCGTACCGGCACTTTGAAAGGGTATTTAGACGACGAATTAGCATTTATGCAAGCAAGTTATGATAAACGAGTAGGAATTGCACAAACAACAACATCAAAAATAGGTAACTTTTTTAAGCGTATGTGGATGAGAATCACTCTTGGCTCTAAAAAAGGTTTAAAAATGTGGAAATCTACTATGCAGGGAATGGCTTGGGCAGCTCAAAAAACGGCAAAAATAATTAATTTTGCCATGAGTGCTATTGCTATAGTCGGTATAATTTCTTTAATAATATCCTCAGTTAAAGAATTTTACAGATGGTTGTTCCCACTATCAGATAAACAAAAAGAAAATATTTCTACAGTAGAAGAATTAACCAATAAATATAAAGATCTAGGTGCAGAGTTAGAAAGATCCCGAAGTGCAAGAGACAAGTATCTAGCAGGAAGTGAAATAGATGCTAATAAAGGAAGATCATTACAAAGTGCTGATCCTGACCAAATTATAAAAGATATGGATGTTCTTGCAAATATGGATCCTAAAACAGAAGGTTTTGAGAAGTTAAAAACAGACCTAAATGGCATTATTAAAGAATTAACTAAGATTGATCCTAAGTTCGCAGCATTAGCAGATCATTTAGAGAACGGAACAGAAGTTTCAAGAGATTTACGAATAAGCCTTAAAGAGTCAACAAATACTGCTATAGAGTTAGCTAATACTATTGAAAGCTTAGGAAGAACTTTACTTGATGCAGATAAAGCTTTTTCAACTATGATGAAAGGCTTTGTTAAACCTACGGCTTTAACAAACTTTCTAGATTTGGAACAAAAAGCAGTAGATGTTGCAACAACAGTAAGAGAGTCAGCCTCTAAAGATGCACAAGCAAGACAGGCAGAGTTAGTTGAAGCCGCCAAGCTATATGTTGAACAAGAGCAAAATATAGCTAAAGTTTTACAGGGAGCTCAGGGAGCAGGAACAACATATGCAGCAGATGGTACAGGATATTCAAACTATGGAATTCGTAGAACCATGGAAAAGGGTACTGCTGAAGAAAAAGGCGAGCTTCTTGAAAAACTTGGTATTGAAAACCAGTTAACTAACGAGAAATTTAGACAAGCAGATAGACAAAAAGAAATTGGAGAGTTAATGGCAGTTGCCTTAGAGCAGGAATCGTCATTAACTGAGGAAGTTGATAAGCGTAGTGCAAGAATAGAAAGACTTATTCCTGTTCAAAATATATTATTAAACAATGCAAAAGAGAGAACTGCTGCAGAAACCCTTGCAGTACAACAGCAAACCTTAGGATTAACGATTGGAGGAAAAATAGCAAATTTAAATCTTGAAAGAGTTAAGAATTCGAATAAATTGGCTCAAGCTCAAGATAAATTAACAACTGCTCAGGCACTGTATACTGATATACAAAAAGACGGAACCGATGCAGAAAAAGCAACAGCTGACGCAATGTTATAGAATGCAAAAGCAGATTTTGAACTCGCCAAAGCAAAGTTTGAGCTTACTAAAAAAACCATAGACTTAAAGAATACAGACTTAGCAATGCAAGCTAGTTTAATTGAGTCAAAAATGCTAGAGTTGTCACTAGCTCATGAAATTGCTATGGCAAATCAAAAAGCTAATACTGTAGAAGCCTTAGGTGGTGGAAGTTGGGATTCAAAAAGACAAGCAAGACAAATACGCACAGGTGCATTGGAACAGGGAGTAACTGTAGCACAAAAGCAAGCAGATAGGGAAGCTCGAGCATACGCTTCAAGATTTAATGAGACATTAAGAGAAGCGTCACGAGATTTACAAGCTGGAGAAATGTTAACACAAACACAAGTTGATGATGCAGCTTTAAGTGCAGGACCTCAACAACTACAATCAGCTATACAAAAACTCCAAATAGCCAAAGATAACTTAGAAATAATGAAACAAGGCGGCGCTATTATGGTTAAGGAACAACAGCATGAAACCGCAGTATTAGGTATGCGTGCTAAATCCAACTTCTTTGATAGAGGTGAACAGTTATTTTTAGATATGAAAATGGCTGCCCTCGATAAAGGAATAGAGCTTAGTGATGAGGAGCTTGTAAATTTGAGAGCACAAGCAGATGCTCAGGTTAAGTTAAATGACATAATAGAAATGAAATCAGGTTTAGCTGAGTCCATAACTAGTAATATGGAAAGTGCATTCATGTCTATAGTCGATGGCTCAAAAAGTGCAAAAGAAGCATTTGCACAAATGGCAAAAGCAATACTTGCTGATATTGCAAGAATGATAATAAAGTTAATGGTTCAAAGAGCAATAATGGCAGCAATGGGTATGGCAGATGGAGGAATCTCTCCCACTCTTAGTCAAGCCCCCACAGTTGGTATAGGTAATACTATGGCGGCAAAAAGTGGAGGAGTATTTGGTCCTTTGAAAAAGAATAGCTATACTTCAGGAGGAATTGCAAGAGGTCCACATGCTGGATATGCTGCAACTCTTCATGGAAATGAAGCAGTAGTTCCTCTTCCACATAATAGAAAAATTCCTGTAGAACTAATGGGAGGTGCTGGAGGTCAGCAAAATAACGTTACTGTTAATGTAAATATGACAGGGGGCGGAGGAACGGCCTCTCAAGCAGGTCAGGGAGATAGTAATCAAGCAAATCAAATTGGAGATGCGATTGCAAAAGCAGTACAATCAGAACTTCAATATCAAAAACGTTCTGGTGGTATACTGAATCCTTACGGAGTAGCATAATGGCATTAGGCTTTACAGTAACTAATATAACAACCGATAAAGTACGAGCAGATAAAAATTTGTCTAGACAAGCTACCCCACGAGTTCGAGTAGCGCAGTTTGGAGAAGGGTATCAGCAAAGAGCGATTGACGGAATAAATAATATTGTAGATACATATAGTTTGATGTTTTCAAACAGAGAAAAAACAGAAGCTGATGATATTATAGCTTTTTTTGATACAAAAGCAGCAGTTACAGCTTTTGATTTTACTATTCCTGATACCAATTCTACGACTACAGTAACAGCCGTAGTTGATTTAGGAGGGGAAAGTGCTAGTTCTACAACAGCTTATACTTTAGATGCTGCAACTACAAATCTTGATATATCTCCTGGAGCTACAGTTACGGGTTCTGGTATTTCAGGAACTGTAAAAGTTGGTGGAATATCTGGGGTTAGTTTAACTCTTGATACTGCACAAACTATTGCGGATAATGTTACTTTAACTTTTAGTAACCCTAATGAAAAAACAATAAAAGTAATCTGTGAAACTTGGTCTATGACTTATACAAGTGGTGATTACTATAGTATTCAAGCAAATTTTAAAAGAGTATTTGAGCCATGAGTAAGGAGTTAGCAACTGATCACTTAAAACAAGAGGTTGCAAGTGGTTATTTAGAATTTTATGAGTTAGAAGTAGGATCAGGAAGTAATAATACTTTGTATTTTCATGACGGAAAAAATGAAAATAGTGCAGATATTACTTACGATAGCAATACTTATATAGCTATGCCTTTATTGATGACAGGAATAGAAATTCAATCAAGCGGTGCAATTGCTCGCCCAACTCTTACAATAGCAAATGTTGAATCAATAATTAAGTCGCAATCAAAGTTTAAAACCCAGATGGAAGATGGAACTTGGGACGCCACTGTTGATGGAGATCCGATTGCTGCAACTGACTTTCGAATAGACCATTTAGTAGGATGCAAACTAACTCGTAGAAGAACTTTAGAAAAATACTTAACAAGCGATCCAGTAGTAGAATTTTCAAAAGACGTGTATATAATTGATAGAATACAGTCAAAAAATAATTTATTTGTTACATTAGAACTTGCAGCCCCTTTTGATTTATCAGGAATAAGAATTCCTTCGAGAGTAATAGTTGGAAAGTACTGTCCTTGGCAATATACTGCAGCATCAACAGAAAATACAGTAAAACGAGGAGGATGTTATTGGAAATCTCATAGTAATTATGTAAATAGTGATGGAACAAGTAGTATATTTGTAACTGTTGATGATGAGCCTCTTTTAAAGAAATCAGCCGTTGAAGGTTTAGGGAATGGAGTTTACTTCGGTAGCGGAATTGATAGCAGTAATGATCATGATTTAAATGATTTTGTAAAAGTGAGTGGACAATATTATCGTTCTCGTACAGCATCAAATTCAAATAAAGATGCAACAAATGATGTGTTTTGGACACTATGTAGAGTTTATACCGCTTGGGCAAACGATTCTGGAAGTACAAACTATACAATAGACGCACTTGACCCAAGAAAGAACTCTTATGTATTCCATAGTAATACTGTTTGGAGAGCCGTAATAGCACATACTAAAAATGCTACATATACGCCCGAACCAGGGTCGACTCACTGGAAACGAGCAGATGTATGTGGAAAACTTATAAAATCTTGTAAAGTCAG
>Ga0115011_10002891_pt1 | contig 11795 bp, 8 predicted proteins | sample TroAtlMetagenome_2_FD_88705 | JGI IMG/M metagenome (GOLD analysis project Ga0115011, IMG submission 88705) | Marine eukaryotic phytoplankton communities from Atlantic Ocean - Tropical Atlantic ANT8 Metagenome | ecosystem: Environmental > Aquatic > Marine > Oceanic | place: Tropical Atlantic... | reverse complement strand
TGGTCAGTAGATGCCCAACCCTCAGATCACGGTTTTGTGGATTTGCGATGGTCAGATAAGGCGGTTGCTGCCTTATACGATGGATCGGCTATACTCATGGATGAGGAGCAATTGCGCGACATGAGAAACTGGTCACCTAGGGCAGCCGATTTGGATGATCAGGATTATTTGGTTCGACCGTAAAATGATTTAAAATACGAGCCCTCAAATATTTTTATTCTTCTGCACAAAACTAGAGTCAAAAAACAGCACCCAATAAAACTATGTTTAAGTTACAGTTCTGCGTTACCTCAATGTCCTTGATTTTACTTACTGGGCTTTTAGAGGCATCAGAAAAATTTCAAAAGGACCGGGAAGCAATTCTTGCCATGGCGGGCGAATTTGAGGTCGATTTTCAGTTTATGGAGACTGTAGCTATCGATCAGAGTTACGAATTAAAAAAGCCATATCTAGAAGACGCAGCAGAGGTGGTGTTTGTTGTTGTGGATTCGCCAAAGCGCATCGTATTACAGCATGTCTTATGGGTAGAGTCTTATGACCGAGTGGTTAAGCACTGGAAACAGGAATGGAACTACGAAGATTCGTTCATGTATGAGTTTGTTGGTGACTTAACCTGGAAACGCAGGGAGCTAAGTAAGGCAGAAGTTAAGGGAACATGGAGCCAAAAGGTTAGCCAGGTTGACGACAGTCCAAGATATGAAAGCTACGGAAAATGGATTCACCAAGGTGGCCTTTCAAGCTGGCAGGGCAACCAAACACGCAGGCCTTTACCCCGCCGTGAATATACCAAAAGAAAAGACTATGAAGTCTTTATGGGCGTCAACCGCCATACATTAACGCCAAGCGGTTGGGTTCATGAGCAGGATAACTTCAAGCAAGTCTCAAAAACGGGACAAGTGCTTTGCCGGGAGGTTGGTCTTAATCAATATTTTAAGACACAAGAGGTCGATTTTACAGAAGTAAAAAAATACTGGAGCAACCATAACGAATACTGGTCCAAGGTAAGCAAGATGTGGGAACAAAAGCTGGAGGGCAGCGACCAACTTTCCCTATACAAGGCCAAGGACGGCAAACCTCTATTCAGACACTTATTTGATCTCACAGCGCAAAAAACACAAGCTGGTGATCCTGCCGAAAAAGCAGCAGATGTGATCAAAAGATTTGTTATAACTCGGGACTAAATGGTCTGAACTCTTCATGAGAGTTTCTTGGCGTTATGCGCCGAGCAATAATCTTGCCTAGTTTACTTAGAAGAAGGCCTGCATTTTAAATGCATTGTCCTGACATTTTAGGAAGAAGGAATGCCAAAAAATAAATCCGCGCATGACAATGGACGGATATAATGATAATGAGTCTCAATAGCACTTAAGCACGTACATCCTCCAGCATTGATACTTAATAGTCATTGGCTTTAACGAAATGACGGCAAATTCCATGGAAGAACCCGGTCCTTGGTCGTCTTTTGCACAAAAGGGTTGGCGAGTTGAAGTGTTAAACCCTCCTCAAGATCACGAGCGCTTTATTGTCTCGATCATAGAACTGACAATACCGAAGGCTGTCGAATATGAATGCCAAGTAGAGACGAATTGCCTTAACTTGAGAATTTGTCTTCAAGGTGCAGGAGAAATTCGAAGCGGGAATATATCACAAAGAATTCTGCCCAATACGATTAACGCGGTGGAATTGAAAGTAGGGACTTCGGCAAGATGTTATTATGAAGAGGGCAAGCATCAAATAGTCAATATAAGGTTCGCATACTGGTATCTCGCGTCTCTTTTTGATAAGGAATCAGATATGCGATCGTCCCTTTCGAAAACATTAACCAGCAAGCGTATCGAATCAGAACGCATCTTTTCGTTAAGTGAACCGGTGGGAAACCTACCAAGGAACATTGCCAGATCACTATCAGCTCCGCCAGTTACGGATGCGGCATCTTCATTGTGGTTCCGGGCCAAAGCCGCAGAACTGCTGGCACACTGGGCGTTCACGGAGCCAACAGGTCAGGAAGCGCCGTTTTTCTGTTCAAGGCAAAAGCGCGTAGTTATAGAAAGAGTGGAAAAGGCAAAAGAGTATCTTTTGAACAACTATGCCGAACCCATGAACTTAACGGCACTAGCAAAAGCAACCAGTTGTAGCGAACACTATCTTTCACGGCTGTTTTCAAAGGAAACTGGGATGACTCTAAGTCGGTATTTGCGGGCAGTTCGTATTCAGAAAGCCAGTGAACTTCTGGAAACAGGGAAAATGAATGTGACCGAAGCGGCTTTTGAGGTGGGATACCAAAGTCTAAGCCACTTCGCCAGAGCATTCAGGGAAGAAAAAGGGATAAATCCCAGTCACTTTAACCAAAATTGAGCGTAAAAAGAACCAATAAGGTAAAACTACCTTTTATAAATGAGGGCCCTTGACCTTCTTTCGGCAAATGCAGCGAGATCAGCAAGCCATAGGCTTTTGATATCACCCAGCGATTTTTCAGTGAGAATAGCTTTCGCGCTAGGAGGGTGTACAAGCAACTTATCAAGGTTGGTTGGCTGCCATTGATCAGGATAAAGTTTACGGAGAGTGAGGCCAATAATGACACCAAGATCAACTGTGTTGGTAATTTGGTTACGAAGAACAATACGCACCCCGCCACAAATGATCCCCTGAAACAGGCTTGCATCAGGAGTAAAGGTTGCTGGTATGAAATCAATCCCGGGTAAATTAAACTGATTAAGTGCTGCGGAGAAACGGGTCGAGTCAATATAGGGTGCACCAACTAACTCGAAAGGTGTAGCGGTACCCCGACCAACGGAGAGATTAGTGAATTCAAGAAGGCCGACACCGGGATAGAGAATGGCAGCATTTAAGTTTCGAATATTGGGAGAGGGATTCACCCAGGGCAGTCCAGAGTCGGAGAGCATTTGATCACGCGTCCAGTTCCGCACGGGAACAACGGTCAGGTCAAGACCACTGAACCGCTCAAGCACAAAGAGTTTGGCGAGTTCACCAACTGTCATACCATGACGGACAGGGATTTCATGATAACCCGTAAAACTGCGCTTGCCGGAGAGGATGGGACCCTCCACAAGAATGCCGCCGATTGGGTTGATTCGATCAAGGACAAAAAACTTCAGATTGGCCGATCTGGCTGCTTCCATGCAGTTTCCCATTGTAGAAATATAGGTATAGAAACGGCAGCCTATATCCTGGATATCAAACACTAGAGCATCAATTCCTTGGAGCAAAGATGGTTTAGGCTTGCGGGATTCACCATAAAGACTGTGAATTTTAAGGCCGGTCTTACGGTCAATCGAATCACCGACTCTACCGTCTGCCGTACCGCGAATGCCATGTTCTGGGCTAAAAAGCTTTACCAGTTTTAGGGTATTGGCAGCATGCAGCAAATCGATAGTGCTCTTCCCATTTTTATCCCTCCCGGAATGGTTGGTAATTAGGCCAACACGCAATCCATCAAGAGGTTTGAACGAGGAGAGAACCAAATTATCAATACCGTTTAAAACCTGTCCCGGAAGATAGCTAAGTGAACAAAACAAAGCTGTCATTGCAACCCTCAGACAGCATGGTCGCACGTAATTGAAAAATCTTGTTGGAAACACGGTAAAGATTACTACTGAAAATTAACCCAAAGGGAAATAGTCGGAGTTCTGGTAGTTCCCATCACCCAACTTGGCTATTTGCAGTGTAACGTCGGTGAGCAGTGAACTGGCGCCAAAGCGGAAAAGCCGGGGTGTGAGCCAGTCATCACCGAGGGTTTCTTTAACCATAACCAGATATTGGAGAGCTTCTTTGGCGGTGCGGATACCACCCGCTGGTTTCATACCGATTTTAACTCCAGTTTCATAGAAATAATCTCTGATGCCCTCGAGCATAACTAAACTCACGGGCAGGGACGCAGCACGTGAAATTTTACCGGTGGAGGTTTTGATGAAATGCGCACCGTTTTGCATGGCGATATCGCTAGCCAGACGAATTTTGTCATAAGAACCTATTTCACCGGTTTCAAAAATAACCTTGAGATGAGCTTTTCCACAGGCCTTACGGACGGACTTGATTTCCCTAGCAACAAGGTTGAGATCTCCACCCAAAAAAGCACCTCGAGCAATGACCATATCAATTTCATCTGCACCTTCAGATACAGCGTAACGCACCTCATCAAGTCGCGTCTCAAGGGGGACCTGACCGGCGGGAAATGAGGTAGCAACAGACGCAACGCGGACTTCGGATCCTGAAAGAAGAATCTTTGCCTCCCCCACGAGATTTGGATAAACACAAACCGCTGCACAAGGTGGGCACAGGGATGGATGAGGCATTGGAGAGATTGCCTTTTGGCAAAGGTGTCTGAGTTTACCAGATGTGTCCGCTCCCTCGAGCGTGGTCAGGTCCATCATGGAAACCGCGAGCTTAAGACCAAAGGATTTAGCTTCGCCTTTGATGCTGCGCTTGGTGAATTTGGCTGCCCTCTCATTGATACCCACCTGGTCTACACGGAAGGAGGAATATTTCATTATGCTTTTGGGTAAAAGGATAAAAGAAAAATTGAGGAGAACCAGGGACCAGAAAATCCATTCATGATAAACGTACCATATCCTTAAGAGATTGGAGCCACAGGTAAAATAATCCACGCCATGAGTATCGGAAAGTTCCATTACCTGACAGCCTAATAAGACCGCGGTCGAGATTGTGGTCGACTTCGTTTCTCATTTCCTGTTCAGCCATATCATTGAGCTCATCAGGATTGTCTTCCAGCAAGTGGTCATTTGCGACGCCCCGATGAGCAAGAAAAGTACGATGTGAAATTAGCATTTCAGCAAAAGAGTGACTTGCAGGAGCTCGCTTAATTTCAATGCCAGGAGTAATTTTCATGGAATAACTGAATGGGTAATTCCATGTTGTCCATGTTTTGCCGTCGGAGGTTCGTGAGGAAACGCTCATGTAAGCAAATGCAATATGGTTGTGTAGGCTGAAATTGATTCTTGCTTGGGCCTTGGACTTCGTATCATAAAAAAACCGGGTGAATTGTTCTATCCCGTCCCATTCCCAACCGGAATCCTGAGCATGTTCAAAGCCCGCATTTTCCACGTCATTGGTAAACTGTCTTAAAAGAGCTGAAGTATCCGGTGGTGGGTAGCGATGGCGAAACTTTTTGTCGAGTGGTAAACGAAGTGCGCGGACACGTGTTAACAATTCAAGCCAGGGAAGTACAAACCAGCAACTTACCGCCACACATCCCCAGAATATTTTATAGCCACCGAGGAAATACCCCGTTAGAAAAGTGGCACCAATGGTTGCAACAACACTGCCCTTGCGAATCAGTGAGTGACTGAATGTGCGGCACGCAAATGCGAAGAAAAGTAGGCCTGTGACAAGAAGCAGTTCAAACATGAAAAATGACCGGCTGCAGATTACTAAGAGGAAAAGTGGGGCGCTTCCATAAATTTTTTTTAAGGCTGCGACAGGAAATCAACGCACTCCAACATGTCATTCACCATGGGATTGACCACTTTTTTCGTTGAGGTTGGCAAAGATCAAGCGCCCAGCACTTGTCGGCAAAGTTCCAGAAACAATGACTTCAACAGTTTCGCCAAGTTTCTGAGCTGCTTCGTTGACGACAATCATTCTGCCGTCTGGAAGATAACCGACGGCCTGATTTTCATCTTTTCCTTCTTTCATAAGGGTCAGCTCGAGAAAATCTCCTGGCTTCACAGTTGGGCGTAATGCGCGAGCGAGGTCATTAAAATTAAGCACCTTGACTCCCTGCAGCCTGGCCACTTTTCCAAGGTTGGCATCATTCGTTGCAATCTTGGCATAAAGCTGTCGAGCTAGCTGTATCAGCTTGGTGTCAACGAGCTCCTCTGATTCCATGCGGGACTCGTGAATACTGACTTGAAGGTGGGGGGTTTGCTTAAGTTTCTCTATTGACTCAAGTCCACGCTTGCCTCGTTCCGATTTAATCGCGTTGGGAGTATCTGCAAGAACGTGCAGTTCGTCTAGGACGAAACGCGGGATAATAATTGTGCCTCCGAGGAACCCGGTTTCACAGACATCGGGCAGACGGCCGTCAATGATTACATTGGTATCGACGAGTAATGGTTGCTCTACTAGTGAGTCTTGGCGAAATCGGACATACGGGATAATGAATGAGAATTCCTCTCGGTTGGAGCGCAACGCCAACATGGTTCCAAGAAAACCAAGGCCTGTATACACAGTTAGCTTGATCACATTTTCGATTGTTTCATGATTTTCAATCCCTCGAAACCATATGTTATCGAAAAAATTAACTCTTAAGATTAGCCAAGCACAAAACAGGCCAACCATCAGTCCCATGGTTCCATGTGAAAAACCGCGAAAGGTAAAATAACGCAGTAAATGGTCTAAAATAATTAATAGAGCCCCGTAGCAAGCACCAACAGTGGCACCAAGATGAGCGCCAGCTTCAAAGCTTTTGGCAATGATCATGCCAATAGCAATACATATCACAAGCACCATCCCACGGATGATATTTATTGAGAGACTGCTGCCCATAAAACGCTTGGATCTATTACGAATGCAGAGGTTATGCAAATATAGCACAAAGGCACACCGCACCGGATACTGTCTGGGTGGAATTCTAGTTTAGTCTGCCGCCAAACAGGTTCTTACTACGCGGGGCGAAGGGTTTGTTTTTTTTACCGTCATCACTTTGGCTGCTGTCACGGTACCGAAGGATGCCGTTGCGCCGAAGGTTAACTAAAAATGCCTGCAACTCCTCCTTTAACTCGTTATCCGTAAGGAGTGCCGGAATTAATCCGTCACCATTATTGATTTTATCTGTTACGGAACTGATACCTTCAGCGGCAGTGGAGAGTTTTTGGATGCCGGTTTCGATAGAAGCCATCGCTTTTTCACCACGTTCAAGAAGAGGCTGTATTTTTTCTGAAGCAGTATCAAGGTTTGAACTGGCACTTTGCAAGTTAGCCAAAAGTTCACGGATATTGTCCGTATTATCCTCGGCAAGCACGCGGCTATTGATGGCCTCAACTGCCTCGGTCATTTGACGCACGGCAACGTTGAAATTATCGAGATTTTCTTCATGGAGTATATTCTGGTCAAGTTTTCCGACAGCACTGCTGAGATCAACCAGAGCGCCCCGGACATCTTCTAGAACCAGTTGCCCTTTAGCAGAAAGATTTTCAGCTGATGAGGCAAGAGCACTCAAACCCCCACTGCGCTCACCGATTAATTCACTCCCAGGCACGATAAACTTGCCGGTACGTTTATTGGGAACCGAGATTTCGATCAACGCGTCACCAAGCAAGCCACTGCTTCCAATGGTAAACCGTGCATTTTCAGGAATCTGGAAGTCCGAGAAAATTTCGAGGTCAACAATGGCGCCGGCGTAATTTTCAGTATTCACTCTGGGCTGTTTGGCAACGCGGCCGATTTTAACCCCGCCAAGACGGATTTCTGTGTCTTTAACCAGTCCTCCTCCATCATCAAATACGATCGTAAGGGGGTAGGTTTTCTGGAATTTTTCCTTAAAGTCTCCAAACTGGATAATGAGGCCCCCAAGCACGACGAGACTGATAAGTAAGAAAACCCCTACCAAAAGTTCTGTCCTTTTTTCCTTCATATTTTAATACAGGAGTGGCCGTTTCTAGTAACTAGATGACTACTGAATAAGTAAGGGTAACCCAAAAAGGTGCTTTTTTCTAGGGTGGGGGCATAGAATGCCCGGAAATGAAATTTACCAGCAGCGGATCGCTGTTATTTCTCAGTTCTGTAGGTGTTCCACAAAAATAAACCCTGCCCTCATGAAGAAAGGCAATACGGTCGGCTATTCGGTCTGCGCTCTGCATATCGTGAGTCACTACAATGGAAGTCACACTGTAATGTTGCTGCATTTGCAGGATTAATTGATCGATTATTCCGGTTGCAACAGGATCCAGCCCCGCTGTCGGTTCATCGTAAAGCATTAATTCCGGTCGGGTTATCATGGCACGGGCCAAAGCCACGCGCTTACGCATGCCGCCGCTCAGGTCCACCGGCATCTTGTCAATATGTGGTGCGAGATTAACAAGTTCGAGAGCCTCGATGACCTTATCGGTCAATTGATCGGGAGCGCCCTGGTTACTTTCACGAAGGGGAAATGCCACGTTTTGACCAACACTCATTGAGTCAAAGAGGGCGCCGTTTTGAAAGAGCAGCCCGATGCGCTGCCTAGTTGTTGCCAAATCCTCTTTGTTCAGCGATGCGATATCCTTACCGCTAAGCAGCACGCGACCCTTGTCCGGTTTTATCAAGCCAGTAATATGCTTGAGTACTACACTTTTCCCACCACCGCTTGAGCCGATCATAACCAAGGTCTCGCCCTTGCGTATTTCAAGATCAACTCCCCGTAGGATCTCCTGAGACCCAAAGGACTTGGTCAAGTTCTCCAGGCGAACAAAAGCAGAATCAGAATTGCCGTTTCCCTCACTCATGTTATTACCTAAGAGTTATCCGCACCGAAGGCCAAACGCAAACCGACTTGCCCAGATTGACTATTTGATTTGGCTTGCATGAGAATTTACCGCTAGCTAAAAAACATGCCAAAACGCAAAACTGCCAACATAAAAAAAAAGGCAACTAGCAAAGTTGGCTGCAGAAGAGCACACCCTGGTTATAACCGGGACATTGTTTTACGCGGTATTAGGCAAAATAATTTAAAGGGATTTGATCTTCGATTACCAACCGGCAAGCTGATTGTTGTCACAGGGCCGAGTGGCAGCGGCAAGTCATCGCTTGCTTTTCAAACAGTCTATGCCGAGGGGCAACGAAGGTATATCGAGACTTTTTCTCCTTATACAAGGCAGTTTTTCGACCGCATGGACAAGCCCCAAGTGGACGAAGTCTCAGGTATTCCTCCGGCCATCGCTATTGAACAGGGCAATGCTGTGCGAACAACACGCTCCACCGTTGGTACCCTCACTGAAATAAACGATTATCTGAAGTTGGTTTTTCCTAGGCTTGCCACTGGTGTTTGCCCGGGATGCGGGGCTGAAATCAGGCCGGATAAACCTGAGGATGCCGTTCAATATGCCGTTGAACATCTACACGGACAAACAGTGCTTGTTGGATTTCATGTATTGGTCCCCAAGAAGAGTTCACCGAAAGAACTATTTAATTTATTGCATGCGCAAGGATACACCCGTGTCCTCATTTCTAGTGACATTGTCCGCACGGACGAGCCACCACCCGCCAGTGGCAAAATTGACGAAAAAATATTGGTCATCCAGGACCGGATTAAAAGCGGCAATGGATCCAAGACGCGCGCACGCTTTGCAGAAGCTATTGAGCAGTCATTCAATCTTGGCAAAGGGAAGGTAACTATTATCGGGACAAAAGATGGCCTTGAACGAGTTTTTTCACGTGGCTGGCACTGTGCAGCGTGTGACATTGACATTCGTAAACCCTCGCCTGGTCTTTTTTCTTTTAATAATCCGCTGGGAGCCTGCCCGGAATGTCGTGGTTTTGGCAGGACTCTTGGTATTGACCTTACAAGGGCAATACCAGACCATTCTTTATCCATTGAGGAAGGCGCGATCAAGGCCTTCTACGGTGACCGCGGTAGGGAATGTCGGGAGGATTTGCTCCGGTGCGCTGCCATACGAGGGGTCGATTGTTTCCTGCCCTTTGGGCAACTGTCTAAATCCGATCAAAAATGGGTAATCTACGGCGAAAAAGGCAATGCAGAGCAAAATTGGCACAAGGGGCGTTGGTATGGCGTTCAGGGATTTTTTGATTGGTTGGAAACCAAGGCATACAAGATGCACGTGAGGGTCTTTCTCAGCCGATACAGAAGTTATTCAACTTGTCGGACCTGTCGCGGCTCAAGGCTTCAGCCGGAGGCCTTGCATTACAGGATTAACAATAAAACCCTGCCGGACATATGGGACATGCCGGTTGATCAACTCAAGCAAGAAGTTGTTCAGATAAGAAACAAACAAGCTAATCTCGATCCGACAACAAGCCTAATCATTGGAGAAATAGAAAACCGGCTATCCTACCTTCTTCGGGTTGGGCTCTCTTACCTGCAACTTGATCGATCGGCAAGGTCCCTTTCGGGTGGGGAATTACAGAGGGTTCACATGACCACGTGTCTTGGTGCCTCCCTCGTCAACACACTCTTTGTTTTAGATGAGCCCAGCATCGGTCTGCACCCCCGTGATACCGGGCGGTTAATCGAAATCATGAAGGACTTGCGTGATAAAGGCAACACCGTGCTTGTCGTCGAGCATGAGGAAAGCGTTATACGGTCGGCAGATCATCTTGTGGATATTGGCCCAGGTCGCGGAGATAAAGGGGGGGAACTGGTCTACGAGGGGGCGCCAATGAAAAAGCGGGTGAAGGGCTCACTAACGTCCGAATACCTGACAGGAAAACTTCAGATTAAGGTACCGAGTAAACGACGAGAGCCGAAGAAGGGCCAAATGCTGCGCATTATCGGAGCACAACAAAACAACCTAAAGTCCATTAATGTCGATATCCCACTCGCCTCTCTAGTATGTCTTACAGGTGTATCGGGGTCTGGTAAATCCACTTTGATGCATGATGTGGTTTACCACAATTTGATGCATCAACGCGGGGAAGTGACAGACGAAATTCCTGGCCAAGTCAGGTCGATCAAGGGTATGGAAAAAATTGGCAAGGTGGTGATGGTTGATCAATCGCCCCTTTCTCGCACACCGCGATCAACCCCGGTGGTATACGTAGGAGCCTTTGATCACGTGCGGGCTTTGTTTGCGGAAACGCCGGATGCAAAGGCCGCTGGGCACAAGCCAGGATATTTCAGTTTCAACTCGGGTTCGGGGCGGTGCGGACGATGTGCAGGCAACGGATTTGAAAAAGTGGAGATGCAGTTCCTCTCGGACCTGTATGTGCGCTGCCCAGAATGTGAGGGAAAACGCTATAGTCAGCCGGCTCTTGAAATATTTTTCGATAACAAGTCTATCCACGACATCCTTGAAATGACCGTTGATTTAGCGGTGGACTTCTTTCAAGGCAGGCAAGACAGGAAATCCAGTAAGATAGTAAGGGCACTGGAACCCTTGGCGGAAGTCGGATTGGGATACTTGAAGCTAGGTCAGCCACTTAATACCCTGAGTGGTGGGGAAAGTCAGCGCCTTAAACTTGTTGCTCACCTTCTGGAGCCTAGAGGGAAAAACGAAAGCACACACACACAAACAGACCTTTTGCTTTTTGATGAGCCCACCACCGGTTTGCATTTTGACGACATCGGAATGCTACTCAATGTTTTTCAAAGATTAGTCGATGCGGGAAAAAGTGTCGTTGTCATTGAGCACAACATTGATGTCATAAAGTGTGCGGACCATGTCATTGATCTTGGCCCAGAAGGAGGAGAAAACGGAGGAGAAATCGTTGCGATAGGAACACCGGAACAGTTGGCACGGATCAAAAAAAGCCACACTGGCGTGTGGTTGTACAATGCACTTCATACAACTACCCAGCCGTCGGCAAAAAATTCCAAGAAAACTCCTGATCGCGTAGGACCAAAGCCACCAGATGTTGGGTCATTGGAAAACACTGCTGTCAACGCCATTAATGTGAAGGGAGCTAGAGAGAACAACCTAAAAGATATCACCGTTGCTATACCCCGTGATTCTATGACGGTTGTAACCGGGCTTTCTGGTTCAGGTAAGTCCACACTGGCCTTTGACATTGTCTTTGCAGAGGGCCAACGCCGTTTTCTTGACAGCATGTCGGCATATGCACGGCAGTTTGTGCAGCAACTGGAAAAGCCGGAGGTCGATGCG
>Ga0115011_10002889_pt1 | contig 11796 bp, 13 predicted proteins | sample TroAtlMetagenome_2_FD_88705 | JGI IMG/M metagenome (GOLD analysis project Ga0115011, IMG submission 88705) | Marine eukaryotic phytoplankton communities from Atlantic Ocean - Tropical Atlantic ANT8 Metagenome | ecosystem: Environmental > Aquatic > Marine > Oceanic | place: Tropical Atlantic... | reverse complement strand
GTGTGTGGGGGGGCAGACAGCCCCATGCACAGTGCATTGGCCGCACAAATGCAATGCCCGCCGGACTACTGGGAGCCAAGTACATTTTTCTCCCATGTTGCTCGTGGGAGCGATGAACATGTGGCTGCCCTGATGGCTTTGTTGGCAATCGTTTCTCCTATTGGTTTTGCCTTGCAAAGTGCTCTGTGGGTGCACTTTGCTGAGGCAGACGCCAAGCTTCGAATGAAGCTGAAGCGCCTGGCCCGGAACACCCACATGCAAACCTTGAGTGGCGCCAGTGAGTCAGCGTCGTTTTGTTTGCCGGATGATCCAGCCCTTCTATTGGCAGCATCAGTGCCCGCTGTGGCCTCCTGTGACACATTGCGCCGTCAGCCAGCTCAAAAGGACCGCATTGATGCACTGAGCGGAGATCTTAAGGCAACCGACATCTTGCCCAACTGCCACAATGGGTCCGCATTTGAAGTGACCCGTGGCAGCAAGCTTGTTGGGATCACAGGAAGAGAGCAGCCTTCCGAAACCTCCGGCCGGGAGAATATTGCGACATATGGATCGTTCCTGACCGCTCCATTCGCAAGCACATGTGGATGGGACATGGGTACTGCTTTGAACAGTGCTAAGGTACCCCGCCAGTTCATTCTGGAGGTGCTGATGCGGGTGGTTTCAGATGCAGCAGTTGGCAGAAAAGCAGTCATCGATTTGCCTCGGCTTCGCCAATATGTTTTGATGGGAAAGGCACTGTGTGCCCAAGGCACTGAGTGGACCCACTTTTTTGAAGATATCATTGAAAGCTGTGGGCCAGACGGGGGCCTTCTCCCACAGCGAATTGCGCATACATCCAGCGCATCGCCTGATTCTCCTGCTGTTATTGCACCTGCAGTGCTTAGTGTACCGCCAGCAGTTGGACTATCGAATGCAGTCGCATATTACCCACTGCATGCACCCTGTGTGGCGCTTGTAGCAAACGAGCTTCTGTTTGAACAAGCAGAGCGCCAGTTTGTACTTGCAGTATGTTCGGACAGCATAGCCGGCCTGCCTCATTCACATGTGCACTCTCGACAGAAGATGCTGCTGCTATGCAGAGACTTACAAGCCAGGCAGGGACTTGGACGTTGGGGAGCATGTGTGCCTATACCTCCAGGCGAAGTCTCTGTTAAAGAAGGCGATGCAGTCGGAGGACTCGTCGAGCCTAGCGTCAAGCGCATACCCTGGGTCCTTACACGAAACGACAACAACAGTTTGGAAGCCCTCATCAGCAGAGTGGCCGGACGCACTCGCATACAAACTCAAGCTGCACGTCGAGCACTAATTGTTGCGTACGTTAGCAGAAGAGATCCAGATTTGACGGCAGTGGAAAACTTGATAAAGTTTTCGGAAGATGAGTTGTGCCGTGGCCTGTCGTGCAGATCGTTGGCAAACAACTTGAAGTTCTTGACTTTGTTTGAAGCTGAGCAGCATCCGTCTCAGCTGCTTCATGACAGCATGAAACACCATTTGACAGAACTGTCCAATGAGGCGGCATGGCTGGTGTCCCTGCACCAAGTGCCTGCCGCCCTGAACGCTCAAGGCGCTCTCATTCCTGCTCGTTCCCGCAGCCGCATCCAGGCGACACTGAACGCTCAAATGGATGTGGCCCTTGATCGAATCATGTACAGTGATTTTGCTAAGCACTCGGCATACCGAGCTTGCCGTTGTGTCGCTTGCAGTTGCAGCAGACACTTTCTTCGAGTGTTGAGACTGTCGCTTTCTCTTGAGCTTGGGTTACGGAGTAGCATACTCACTGGGTGCTACTTCCGGTCGGGAGTTGAAACTGAAACGAAAAGTGCCTGCCTAGCACAACATGCAGATGGAACCACCACCTTGCACTTGCCTCCGGATAAAACCTGGAGAGAATTCAGCGGCACAATCAACATATCCATTGCTTTGAGCAAGAGGTTGAGGTTGGCACATTTGGTCCCTGGCTTTTGGTTAAAACACATGTGTGCCAATGTTCTGCAGCCATGCGAAATTCTGCAGTCCAGGTTGAAACGGTTGCCTGATCAACGCTGGCAGCCCACTGAACATATCGCCATCTTTCCCAAGACCAGTACTTTACTGCGTGAGCACCTCTGGACAATTCTACACGTCAACATCAGGCCACACGATCTGCGCAGCATCCTACGAGCCTTTCTTGGCGCGGATGAAGTTGACGCGGGAGTTCTCTCCCCCACTGCTGCTCGGATAAGGAACCAAGAAGCCCTGGTTGGTATCAATCATACTTTGGAGACAGAAGCACGGTACTATTTGGCCCGTTGTCAAGCCGGTATGCGCCTACCATGGAGCTTGCTTCTCTTACCCACCTCATCATGGGTGGTACACCAGCCGTGGGCTGGCAGCATTTCCGAAGTGCAGGCCCCTGCATCTTATGCGTCAAACCGCCCGATTGAGTCAGCAGATCTGACAATTCCAGAGCTACAAACCCTTTATGAAGCCGGTACGATAGCCGGAAGTAAGTTGGAGCTCGCAGCTTCTCGTAGGGGGCAAACATGTATGGACAACATAGCTGTATACCTCCGACGCCAACCAAAGCTGCTTGCACGCAACAAAAAGCTAGCACTAGCCAGCAATATTTCTCCAGAGATCCTTGCAACTGCCATGCAAATTTTGACGAAGCCAGAGAATACCAGCGCTACCTGGTGGATCCTCGCTGGCTGCCCGCCGCTGCGCCACTGGCCAAACCAGCCAACCGTGTTTCTGCATGAAAGCCACATGTGTGGATCGTTTTATATGTTAACATCAACTGGGCCGCTGGAGGTGCGGCTTGGTGTGGACGCCATGCGTTTGTGTGGTATGCACGGTGGTCAGCTACCCGCCGTGTCGCTGGAGTTGCTCCGCAAGGAGCTACACTGTGAGCTCAGTGAGGTAAATATTCATCTTGCGTTTTGCCATGCAGCCAGCTTTATACAATGTGCAACCTTGTTGCGGGTTTTATTACAGCACCGCTGCGGTAGCAAGCTGCAGTCCGTTTCTGCAGAGCTACAGGGGTTATTGAAGGTTGACCAACCCTAACCGTCAAGAAGTCGGCACAAGAAAAATCAGCTTGCATGCACATGAGAAAACCCAAATCGGGTTCTTGATACCTACCCAAAGTCTACCCGGGAACACCGAGAGAGCACAAGAAGCACGGCTGCAATTGGTGCAGTCAGCTACTGGCAGCCACCTCAGCTGCGCTCGTCTGTTTGCGAAACGGGCTACGCTGATTGGAAAGCCAAAAGCATCTTGCCCTTCAAACGAGGAAGCATACGAGCCTCTTGGATGCGTTTCAGCCACGACATCGGCGAAAATAGTGGCTCAGTAGGAGGAGGAGTAGTGCCACTCTGCAAACCAGGAGCCCGCAGGGGAACCTGCGTGGACTGCCTGTGGTACCAATGTTTCCAACCAAAGCCATACATAATTGTTTGGCACCGAGGATGCACGCTGAGACCTTCCTGCACCTTCTGGTATATGTTGCCCCAATCCAAGAGATCCAACGGACCTTAGGCACCGTGATTCTGAGTGGGGACGTGAACATCTGCATGTTCCAAGCCCACCCCTTTCAGCCTCGATATCTCACTCAAGACTTATGCCCAGCGATCCCTGAGGACAGAGCGTTTGTACAAGCGCTGTTTGACGCAGGATGAAAGCCCGTACCATATCTTTGTGACAGCACGATCCCCTGTACGTTTCACTTGCACGGTGTCACGGTGGTATCAGCGCTTCCCAACCAGACCACGTATTTGCGCTGAGTGCAGACAAACAGGTGTATCTGGCCATGCAAGTCGTGCGGAGTCCGCTCCTGCACGATGGTACGAGTGCATCCGACCCCGCACAAGGCCAGTGGCGCCCCTTACAGCCCGGAAAACATGACTGCCCGCCAGTGATCATGCCCTCTGGGACGTGTTCACTGCATCCGAAGAAGGACAATCCGCAGCGAACTGCAATGCACTGTGGGATGCAACTTGGGTATTCTTCCCTTGCCCCGCGGAAGGCGTGGATCAGTCCTAGAAGTGCTTGAGGGCGGCTGCCTCACTTGAAGGGGCTTTCCCGGGCTCCGGAGAGCACAAGGTTTGGACATCATCTAGCAAGACGTGCAGAGGCCTGGTCACTACTCAAGCGGGAGAAGTCAAGACCCAATCGCCAGGCGCGCCACAACAGCCTCTTCCAAGATGATGCAGAAGTTTGTCCTCAAACCCAAAATCACTGGCAACTCAACCAGCTTTCTTCCTCAAGCAACAGTGCTCAGTCACGGGGAGCCAACCAAAGTCAATCACAGCAAGGGCAACTCTTATCCCGCTCGAGCTCAGCTGCTTCCCTCCGATTGCGGAGGCGGGGCTCGAGCCGCCATCGACAAGCGTTAAACATGGAAAGTGCCCGGCATTGACACCGTGCAAGCTGAACATGCCAAGGCATTTCTGGACATGTTTGCCAGACATACAACAGCCGAATTCAGTGCCGCGCTGGAACTCGATGTCTGGCTAGAGTGGAAAGTCGCCCGGGGACATGCCCTTTATGTTATGGTCTGTCATCTTGTGTTCCGGCTTGCCCACTTTGATGCCGTGACTGCCGTACCACGAGCCCACCAGGCCCGCCGCGTTGATGGCGCGAACAGCCCAGAAGTACTTCGTGCCTCGGGTCATGTTCACGGCATATTCGCCGGCAAATGACGCAGACACTGTTGAGATGGGGACGATGTTGGGCGTGCAGCCTACTGGGAACATGTAGCCGCCGGAGGTCTGCAGAGTGAGCAGGCTGCTGTCCCAAGCGCCTTCATCGGCCACACAGCACTCGAGGACGTAGTCCTCATCCCCAGGGTTGGCGCGGTTCTGTGCGACAATGCGTGCGACTTCGTCGTCGTTCTCCGTCAGGGAGAAGTCAGCTGGCAGCGTGGAAGGACCATTGGCCATTTCCGGGTCAATCATGTGGTGCGTGGTCTCCCCTGGTTCTGTTCTGGTTGTTCTGCGGGCACCAACTCTGCTGGAGGTGCTGCAGCGTCATGTGTTTCGTGCGCTGGCGCGGTGTGTTTGCCAGGCGGCGACAACGTCTTTGAAGCTGGGGCTCGCGTGGCCACCGACTCTGAGCTGGCCAGCATGGCTGTGAACGGCACCAATGATGCCGAGAACTTAATGGTGCGCCGTTTGGTGCCTGATGTCAAGTACGTGGTGCACGTCAAGGCGACTGCCGCGGCTGGCGTGTCCAGCCAGTTCAACACCGACGGCTTTGTGATTGACTGCACACCACGGTAAGTCCATCCGAGCTGCCAAGGCTGACTTGGCCCGCCCCATTCATCGCGAAAAGCGTGGCGAAGTACTGCGTGCCTGAGGCCAGTGCCAGGTTGGACACTGTGAAATGGTGCACAACAGGCAGGTCGGTCATGGCCTGTGGGCCTGCGTGATGACTTTTGTGCGGGGCCAGACATCGCACAGGTCACCAGGCAGTATGCCGAAGTCCACAGTGGCAATGCCGGAGATCTTGTCAAACAGACCCGTCCACGTCACACGTAGGTCATCAGTGCGGCTGGTGAAGTCCAAGTCCTTGTCTCCGCTCTGCTTGGCGGTGATACGTCGGTCGTTGGCTTCCGCCAGCTGGTCATCATTCACCTGGCCTGATGCCGTGCTGGCAGGCACGAAGGCGCCTTGGCCGCTGGATGAGCTAGAGGCACCTGGGCAGTCGAAGCAGGAGGCGGGGGCAGACTCCTGGCCCCGCTCAGGACCGCAATATGTTTGGAGTTAAGTCGTGCACGTTGCCCTGAGTGCATCACCAGAATCTGACCTTCTGATCCAATGGCTCATCGCTGTCCTGGGAAGTCTGGGGCGACTACACCCAACAGAGGCGAGCATGCGCACAGGCAACGGTGCCCAAATCACAAGCCCTCCAGTGGCTCAAGAAGTGCCTACCACAAGAAGTGCCTGGGACAGAGCAGCCTACCACAAGAAGTGCCTGCACCCGTTCATGCGTGCCTGGCAGGCCACCCTTGCAGGCGAGGCAGTCCACGTCCCGGCCTACGACCTACTCCGCACACCAGCAATGAGGTGAGCTGTCCTGAAAATCCGGTGTAACTCAAACACCTTCATGCCCGGCGAGGCCATGCTGTTTGGCCCCACAATGATGCACTGTACCAACCAAGCCTGCCAGCAGGCAAGGGATATCATCTCACACCGTCTGCTGCACTGTACAAAGCAAGACATGACAATGCCACGCGAGGAGTGCATGACGCTGCTGCAAGCAGCGATCAACGTACCGCCTACTGCAGAGTTGGTCTGCTCCCGTACTGAACTCAATTCTGGAAGTATGGTCCAGCTTCTTCAAGCGCTGGCGATGCTCGATGTGCAAACGGCTAGTAAATTAGGCATCACGCGCGCCTCAATTTCCGCTCGACAACAACCCCCCCACCGGGTGTGCTGCATTGTTGCCAGCCTTATCCACCGGCTGTTGGCCAATGCCGGGCTTCAAATCATTCTGTCTGGTGCTGGTGCTACCTAAAATTTACAACTGGTGTCACAGTGCCGCGGCGATGGGCACACCAAGCAAGCCGGGAACCAAGCCTCGCTTTGCTGGTCTTCACACAACAATCCACTGGTCTTGCTGCCCAAACCTGAACTGCCGCAGCAGTTGCTTCTTGCAAGTGTTTCGTAATTGGTGCTGCGGTAAACCTTTCACAAGTTTTGATATCCTGCATCCCCCCCTCTCTAAGCGTGGTCAAGGGATTGCGTGCCTCGAGCTCGGTCAAGTTGATGTCGCTAGAAAATACATTACAGAACCACCCACTACAAACGTGCTGCTTTTCGCCCTGTACATCGCCTCGCTCGCGAGGTGCGCAGAGCCAGTCGATGACGGCGCCGAGCAGATTCTGTTCCTGTACGCAGACGACGTACTTCTCTTGAGCACTAGCGCAAGCAAGCATGCCTCCACACTGCATAAACTGGTTACGAAAACAAATAACCTACTGCCGGAGGTACATCCCAGCAAGTGCCACACGCTGGTGATTGGCCACACGCTGGTGACTGGCCGCCGGGAGAGCCAGAGAGACGCCCTGTGGACCGAGCTGCAACAGGAGCTGCACCCAACTGTCGGACATATATTCTGAGAGCGAGCCACAGGCATGACATACCTAGGGTACGCCCTCTCGGAGAACGGGCCCCAACCTGGCAGCGAAAAACGCAGGAAGCAAGCCTCGACGAAGGCACAACAAATCAGGGCAGTAGACCAAAAACGTAATCTCTCCCCAAGGCAAGCAAGCCTGTTATGCAAGACGTACGTGCTACCCCTGCTCGCCTGGGGCCACACGGTGCCCACCCCTCCGGAGGGGCGCTCTGCACCCTGGGCAGGCCTCTACGACCGTGACGATCGCATCGCGGCCATAGTCTTCGCAGGAACGACTTTCGGGGCCCTGACAGACAGCCCTCAGCGCCGGATACCTGGGCACATCTTATGCGAGGCCGTCAACATCAAACCGGCACGGGAGCGGCGTGGCAACGTGGCGGCTGGGCTGCATTGATGAGCTCAACGAGGCTCACCTCGTCGCACGCTGCCTGGCACACAACCAACGGGCCCTTCAACAAGTGACAAGCTCAACCTTGGAGCTCCTTGGCCTCCGTCATGACCAGAGGATTGCCACCCGTGCCCACGCGTCCTCACGGGCGTGGGCATCCGCGGCCGCCCTGCACGGGACGTGTCATGAAGCGCTGGCGAGGACGGCACACCACGAGGCAAGACAGGCCTGCCTCACATTCCGATGCAACACAAACATATACCTCCCAGAAAACGCCCTCCGAATGGGAAATGTGTACCCCTCCAAGCTCTGCCAGCATCCGGCCTGCCTGCTAGCCTGTAACAGCCTCGAGCACAAAGCCTTCTCGTGCAGTCAAGCGACGGCCGCCAGACTCCGCAGCGATACCCTGCGGGCCATCCGTAGCGAACTTGACCTCTACAAAATGAGCTCCACTGGTGCCGAGCCCCTTGCTGTGTTCCGTGCGGCGGCAATGGTGATCACCGAAGTCTCAACAGACTTTTCCAACGCTCAATTTCCGCCGACAAGCGTCGCAGACGCCTCAACTCTGCGCTGTCCTCCCTGGCATGGAAATATATCGGACAAATTATGCTTATTGCGCGAGACAAACCTCTGCAACTTGGCCTGCACCTTCTGGAGGACCCGGTCGCCGGAGGGGCAGCAGCCCAAGCTGGCGCTGATTCATAAGCAGACAACCCAATAGCCTGGTGGCGGCTTCATAGCCCCCAACTGCTGCCGACCGCAGCATCCGAAAGGAACAGATCACCACTTTTGACGCTTTGAGTGCGGCGGCAACGCTCACTGCCGTAGTTTCACCGTCCTGCATACCCCCCTGTGCGGGGTCAATGGGCTGCGGACGTTGCTTGCAGGGAGACGCTGAAATGCATAGCAGTCACATTATACAACTTACAAACACATTATTTGTAGCAAGGAAGCTTGATCTGTTGTCGTGTGGGCAGCATGCCACAGCACCGCGGTGCGCAACCTGCACCATTGCAGCTGTCCAGCAAAATCTGCTCTGCCATGCGACGCTTTGCTATCAAGTTGCACAACCTACCCTGGAAGGATTTCAGATGAAACCCATTTAAACACTACATTGAATCAGACAGATACACCGCATGTACGTTTTGCGTTGTTTTTGGCACAGGGCGTGCACCTCTAGGCGGTGGTAGCTACTATTTCCGCACTTTGCTCATGCGTGTGCAGAGAAGTGTGGCTTGAAATCCCGCTGCAGGCGCGCAATACCTGATGCAAGACGCACGATGAGCACCATACAACCTGCCGCCAGCATTTGCTGTACCAGTCATCGGGCTCGACCGCACTGCAGTTGGCAGTGGTGCGGGTTCACAGCTTTCGCTGCACAGGCACTTGCTGCAGCACATGCACATTTAGACCCAGCGCAACGACGACACCACAATGAGCTTAGTGCACCCTGATTTGCATAGTGAGAGGGCTGTGCAGGGATGTTCTGGAGTTTTTGTGGCCGGCAGAGTATGGTCACACCATGGCGGCGGCATCTGTCAACGCTGCGAGCATGCAGGCAAACCAAGGGACCCAGTTGGGACGGCGTGCGTCCCCAGTTCCTGCCATGTGCCAGTACAGGGGGGGGGTGAGTGTCATGTCGTCCAAGCGGCGGGTGCGGCTGAGTGCAGTGAATGCCACCCCATATGTCGTGCAGCAACGCCAATGGTGGTTACGGCCTTTGGCAGGATGAACCTGGACAGCGGTGCATCGTGCGTGCGAAAGCTCGGCACAGAAGAAGCCTAGAGCACACGATGTGGGCCTGGGAGTGCCAGTCCACAGCTGCAGGCACTGGGGACAGGGCTACGACGCGGGCGTGGGCGGTAGTTGAATTTCAGCTGTGAGGCTGTGCGGCTAAAGAACTTTGCGGCTGTGCAGCTGTGCAGCTGTGGAGATGTGCAGCTGCGCTTTGGGGCTGCGATGCTGTGGGCCTTTGCGGATGTGCGGCTCTACGTCTATGGGGCTCTGTGGCTATGGGGCTTTGAGGCCATGGGTCTATGGGGCGTGGCGGCTGTGAGGCTTCATGGCTCTGATGCTGTGAGGCTGTGGGGCTCGGCGGTCAGGGCGTGAGTTTGCGCCAGAGCTTGGTGTTGTGGAGGGTGTGGCAGCTAGCACTGCAGCAGCGGCACCATGCACCACAGCAGCCGCATAGGCAGGCAGTAGTATCAGACTGGGGGTAACGGCACGCCATCTCCAGCAGCAGTGGCCGGAAATACACAATGTATGTGGCCGACCAACCAGAACACACTGTCCGCCTGGGCCGTTGTAAACGCGTGGTTGTGTCGTAGATCACTCATCTGAGTCTGAGGCACTGAGGCACGTGCTGGAACGCTTGCGGCCGCCCACTGATGCAGTAAGCGCGCGGGCAACTGCCCCAGCCAGCTTATCAGCCCACTTGTCTAAGTGCACGGCTGTGTCAACTTGGGCTCTAGGGGCCCACTCACGTAAGAGCGTGTACAGGCTGCGCTGAGCTGCTAGTGTGAACTGTCTGTCAATGGCAGGGCACGCGTTTGCAGACAGCCGCAAACAGGTTGCTTCACCGATCGTGGTCAAAAGCTGAGCGCGCATGCTGTCTTGCAAAAAATGATGAAATGTTGCCCATTCAACTTGCGCAATTGGTCTCGGAAGTTGACGAAGCATCTGCTCTATCGTCTCCAGTTTGGCCGCCACCTGCAGGTCGTGGCTGTCCTGGAAAGGAGGAACAGTTGACCACGAGCCCTGCAGATAGTTGGTGTGGCTAGTATTTGGAAGCCCCTGTTGGTGTCTGGCGAGCTTCAGTAAAGATGCTGCGAGGCCATTGGATGGGTGTGCATTGCGGTAGCGCACAGTCGGCTGAACCAAGGCCGCGCTGCCTGACGTATGCACGCTGCAGCTCCAATGCTGCCTATTGAAGCAGCGCAAGCAAGTATTGGTGGGCTGCCCAGCACTGTATGCAATGCATGCCATGCAGGCCATGTACGCAATGATCAGCTCACCGTTGCACTGTGAGCATGAGTAGCCAGCCATGCTGGTCACATTACTGGCAGGCGCCATTGCATCTAATACTACTTCAGCTTGGGCAGCTTCAAGTATGGCCTTGGAGCATGTTTTCCTCCGGCTAATGCTCTCCGAGACTGCTGCTTGGGCCGAACCAGCAGTTAGCGGACCCCAAGCAGCAGGGCCTGGCTCATCTGCTGGCTCTGCTGCACCACTCGCCGGAGGCCACTGCGCATCAGCTCCTGCCGTAATCAGACCGACAATAGCGTGCAGCGCCGTTGCTGACCAATCGCCCAGGGCAATTCCGCTCCCAAGCTTGCGGTGCGCTGATGGCTGGGCGGAACGATGCCCAGTGACTAGATCGGCGATACTTTTGGAGACCTTGCTGTGAAGGCAGGTTCCGCTGAATATTGAAGCGTTGACCCCTTTCAACCCCAGCAAAGCCTTGCTGAGACCAGTGCTTGCCACAGCGTGGTGCGCTGCCTGCCTGGCTTCGATATCGCCACCCTGCATGGCCTGCGCAACATGCAGCAGAGCCGATGCAGGCACCCCGTTATGCAGCACTCCATGCCGGGCGCTGTGCTGTGCAGCAGTCAGAGCTGCCTGGCCTTCTTCAAGCATGCCTGAAGGTGAACAGCCGAGGTACTGCCAGTCCCAAATCACCGACAGTGTCATGCCAGGATGCGGGGCCATGGGCGTTGGCGTGGCACCGAGTGGCACTTGCTCTTCTTCAACGTGGCACCACTTGAGGTCAACGGCTTTGCGACTAAATGTCAAGGCCGTGCCGCTGCCTGGGTCCAGCTTACGAAACGCATGTAACCGGCCTGCACTGTGGAAATTGAACCGGAACAGAAACTTTGTCGGCTTTTGCGCGTACCTTTGTTGATGTGCAGGAGATCTCCAGGGTATAACAGAAAGTGCGAGCTGGATGCCCCTTCCGCACTCAGCTTGTCCAGTGTGGTACTTGAAGGCCAGGGAGTTCCTCCCTCCGCATCGTGTGACACCTTATGGAGCCTTTCTCCAGCACCTTCGCACAGTGTGTTCAGGACATCTGTAATGAAGTGCACAATTGTGTCACCATATCGGGGTAAAGCAGCTTGACGCTTTGAACTTGCAGACTTACCTTTCTTTGAATCTTCTGACAGCCTTCTGAACATGACTACCTCATTGATCCCACCCAGGTTGAGGTGGGCGTTGTCCATTGTCCCCTCACTGTCTTGATGGAACCAGGTGAAGCACCCCGGCTCCCCGATCATGAGATTTGGGCCCATGTCTGG
>Ga0115011_10002888_pt1 | contig 11800 bp, 11 predicted proteins | sample TroAtlMetagenome_2_FD_88705 | JGI IMG/M metagenome (GOLD analysis project Ga0115011, IMG submission 88705) | Marine eukaryotic phytoplankton communities from Atlantic Ocean - Tropical Atlantic ANT8 Metagenome | ecosystem: Environmental > Aquatic > Marine > Oceanic | place: Tropical Atlantic... | reverse complement strand
TTAGGTATTTCGTTTTTTTGTATAGGACAACAAAAAAACCGAGGCTATTTAGTTAATATTGGCGATAAAGCCCCTTTATTTAAAACAACAACAAATACAGGAGAAATTTTTGATTTAGAACAACAAAAAGGAAAAATAGTAATGTTACAATTTACCGCAAGTTGGTGTTCCGTCTGCATAAAAGAAATGCCTCATATTGAAAATGAAATATGGGATCTTTATAAAGATTCAGAAGATTTTGTTCTAGTAGGCATAGATAAAGGTGAGTCTCTAGATATGATTCATAAATTAATTCAAAAAACTAACATTTCTTATCCAATATGTTTAGATGAAAAGTCTGAAATTTTTGAATTATACGCAGAAAAAAAAGCAGGTGTAACAAGAAATGTAATTATTGATAGAAATGGGGAAATCATCTTTTTAACAAGACTTTTTGATAAAATAGAATTTGATGAAATGAAAAAAATTATAAAACAATCTTTATCTAAATAATTTAAATTAATATCTATGAAAAATATAATCTTAAAAATAATGATAATATTTATTTTCATTATCCCTTTTTTGTCTTGCGACAAAGAAGATGATGAAAGTGGTAATGAAAATAATAATACCGAAACTTTAGGATGCACAAATGAAGATGCTTTAAATTACAATCCAGATGCCACAGAAGATGATGGGTCTTGTATAATTTTAGGCTGTACAGATGAATCTGCAACAAATTACAATCCAGAAGCAACTGATGATGATAACTCATGTGAGTATTCAATAGCATATATCTTAAATGGAACTTGGAACATTACTGTACTAGATTATGAAACAGAAATTGATCTTTCAGCATTTTCAGAATTAGCAGGTGGAATACCACTAGGAAATGAAGAAATTTCTGGCCAAGCAGAAAATGCTGGAAGTTGGACATTAAACTCAGCAGATTACACATATAATAGTGAATTAGATTTTGAAACTGAAGAGTTTACTTTAGCAGCAATTATACCCGTACCAAGCATACCTTTTAGTTATTCAAATGCTGGAAGTTGGGAACTAACTAATAACGAAAACGATCTTATATTAACGGACGAAACAACTGGAGAGCAAGCAGAATATGAAATCGTTTCTATTACAGAAAATACTGCATTTATGAATGGAACTATTCAAGTATCTCAAGATATAATGGGGACTGACTTTAATTTAGAGTTAGATGTTCAAATGCAATTAGAAAAACAATAGAATCTTATTTTTCATTTAAAGAAGAAACTATATTTTTTGCAATATTATTAAAAACGGGCTGATTATTTAATTTAGAAATAAGCTTTTTATAATCCTTTACTGTAATTTCAATGTTATTTTTATTTAAACTCTTTTCAAGAGATATAATCAGATTTTCTAATGTAAAATTATTCTGAATTAACTCATCAACTACTTTCTTTTTTGAAAGAATATTTACCAAACTAATATATTTTGTTTTTATCAATTTCTTTGCAATCAAAAAAGAGATTAAACTAGTTTTATAACAAACCACTTGTGGGACTTTATATAAAGCCAACTCTAAAGTAACCGTTCCAGATGTGGATAATGCGGCAGAAGCCAAACTCATTAAATTATAGTTTTGATCAAACACTAATTTTACATTAGAAGATTTTATTATTTTTTTATAAAAATTCAAATCAATATTTTTAGCACCACCAATAATAAACTCATAATCTCTAAAGTATGAAATGGTTTTCAGCATGACAGGAAGCATTATTATTATTTCTTGCCTTCTACTTCCTGGAAACAATGCAATAATTTTTTTTCTAGAACTATATTTATTTGGAAAATCTTTTATCACCTCAATCAGCGGATGACCAAAATATTCTGAAGATATATTTTTAGATGAAAAATAATTTTTTTCAAATGGCAATATGACATATAATTTTTTTATATACTTTTCAAGTAGCTTGACACGTGATTCTTTCCATGCCCAAGTTTGAGGGGCAACAAACCAAAAAACAGGAATATCTAATTTGCTTGCATATTTAGCTACTTTAAAATTAAAACCTGGATAATCAATTAAAATAATACAATCAGGCTTTTTTAGTCTTAAATCTTTTTTAATTATATATAAATTTTTAAAAACTGTAAAAATATTTTTTAACACTTCAAAAAATCCCATAAATGACAACTTATCAAGAGTTCGTACAATATGCACATTTTTTGATTGCATATAATCACCTCCCCAACAATGAAAAATAGAATTACTATCTATTTTTCTTATTGAATCAATTAAATAAGATCCATATAAATCACCTGAACTTTCGCCTGAAATAATATAATACTTCATTACATTATATATAAAAAAACATAACCAAAAGCATATATAAATGTAGCTAATAATATACCTCTACCTGTTTTATCCATTTCCATATTTATCATGTAAATACGAAATATTAAAAAGTTAATTAAAACAGAAAGAACATAAATTGTGTCTTCTTTAAGATCTGCTTGTAAATAATCTAAAAACAAAAAATTTAATCCCAAAATAAAAATTGTAGGAAATAAAGATCCTATAACTAAACCAAACAAAAAATTATCTATTCTAAACATCTATATTCAAATCCTTTAAATCTTTTAAATAATCATAATCAGTCATATCTAATTTTACAGGAACTATTGTAATATAATTATTATTAATAGCCCATATATCACTACTTTTAGAAGTATCAAAACTTACAAAATCACCTGTTAACCAATAAAAACCCTGTTCCTTTTTTTCATATTCCTCTACCCAATTACCATCACCTTGATGACAAACTTTAATTCCTTTAATTTTTGAAAAAGGTATATCAGGTATATTTATGTTTAATGTCACCCCATTTTTCAATCCTACATTCAAAATATGAGTTGCAATATTTTTTATAAAGTTTTTAAAACAAGAAAAATCAATATCCTTGGAGTAATTTTGATGTGATATTGCTATAGATGGGACACTCTGTATAGTGCCCTCTAAAGCAGCATGGACAGTTCCTGAATAAAGAGTGCTAATTGAAAAGTTAGCGCCATGATTAATCCCTGAAATACATAAATCTGGTTTTTTTACCACAAGCTCATGCATTGCTATTTTTACACAATCAGCAGGAGTTCCTGAACAACTATATTCAATATAACCATCTAATTCTTTAAGTTTTTTTACTTTAATTTTCTGATCAACATTTATAGCATGTGATTTTCCAGATTGTTCTTTTTCTGGAGCTATAACTAAAATATCTGCAATCTGTTTTAATGTGGCAGATAAAAATTGTAAGCCAGGAGCAGAAACACCATCATCATTGACAATTAATATAAAAGGACGATTAACTTGCATGAGTTATTCTATAAAATTTATTCTCAAAATAATTTCGTGAGTATTATCCGTAATATGAACAACATCTTGGATAGGAATAGAGTATGAATAGCCTAAAGAAATTATATCTGAAATTTGGGTATATATAATGGGAGAAAAACTTTCTTTATAAGTGTAATTAAATCCTCCCCCTAATGGAAATTCTGATAAATAACAAATATTTAAATCATATTTTAATGGCGAACCTTTTGTGCCTGAAAGAATCAATGTAGTTGTTATAATATGATCTGGAAAAAATTTAAAAGACTTTCCTGAAGTAAAAAAATATGTTCTTTCCTCTTTACCTTGATAATAAGTGTTTTGTGCAATAGAGGGAATTGAAAATCCAATAAAATAATTATCAAAATAATTATAGTATAATCCGAAACCTATATTTGGGACATATTCAGTTAATATATCATTTGCAAAAACAGGGTCGCCAGGGTCATTAACATTAATCGCTGATAAATTACCTCCATATTGTGATATTCCTAATCTAATACCAGCTGATAATATAGAATTATTACCAAAAGAAACAGTATATGAAGATGCTGCAAAAAATGCATTTGTAGAAATCGGCCCAATCACATCATTAAAAAAACTAACACCAAAACTGATACCCTTTTGATAAGGAGTATGAACACTAAAAAATCTAGTATTAGGTGCTCCATCTATATCTTGCCACTTCGATTTATTTAACAAAACTAAATTAGTAGATTCTGAAGAACCTATATATGCTGGGTTAAAAAAATACTGATTAAAATTTATATGTGTAGATGTAGGAAATTGTTGTGCAAATAAAAAATTACAACTATAAAAAACTAAAATAATAAAAAATACCTTCTTCATATTTATCTATTAATATATATATAACCTTTATATTCTCTATCGCCTATAATAGGCACAGCATTAATTGTTCTAAAAATATAATAATAAGTACCTGTAGATAGTTGATCAGAAAATAATCCAGAAGAATAATTATTAGTCCCAGCCCAATCATTATTATAATTGGTTGCATTAAATACTATTTGGCCCCATCTGTTGAAAATAATAAGCTCATTCTCAGGAGATAAATTTTCTAAACCTTTTATGATAAAAAAATCATTAAATGTATCACCATTAGGCGAAAAACCTTGTGGTATTAAAATTATACAACCATCATTGTCATTATAATCTAAAATGCCATCACCATCACAATCTGTATTTGGCAATAATGGATTAAGCCCCTCAGCTATTTCGTCAAAATCACTAATACCATCACCATCTGTATCAACATTAGATGGATTAGTTTCATAAAAATATTCATCTATATTAAGTAACCCATCACCATCTAAATCACTCAAAGCATCTGAAGGGTCAAAAGGATCTAAACCATTCTCATTTTCCCAATTATTATCCATACCATCACCATCTATATCATTATCTATCTCATCACATACTCCATCTAAATCGATGTCAGAAAGACAATCTCCATTACAATCTAAATAAGTTTGCTCTGGGTAAATACAAGAATCCTCTGAATCTGTAGCTAAAATATTAAAATTACAGGCCTCTGAATCTGTGCAGCCTAGTATTTCATCATCATCACATACTCCATCATCATCTATATCATTATCTATTATAGTTCCTGTTCCGTCTGTTTCACCTGAACAAGTTTCACAAATTCCGTCTGGAAAAAAACAATCATCATCAGTATTTGCTACTGAATTATAATTACAAGCTAATGGGTCCGTACAGCCTAAAATAGTATCTTGAAATAAATAAAAAATATAGTTTTGGGATGTAACTTCAATCCAATAAACATTTGCAAAAAAAGAAATTACATCTTCTAAATATGTAGATAATAATATGTTTACATTAAGATAACTATTATCTAATACTGAACCAGTAGAGGAAAGTAAATTAGATGCATTGATGACATTTAAAAAGGAATTATTTTCCACTAATATAGTTTCAGAATATTCTGCATTAACACCTATAGAGGTAGGAAGATTCATATATTGAACTGAAATAATATCAGATATAATATTATTCGCAATTGACACATTTGAAGTATAGCTTCCTAATGATATTGCAGAACCAGCAATATCATGAATGAAATTATCTAAAATTGAAATGTTATCAGGTGGATCAATAGTATCTCCATTTCCATATACTAAAACACCATAACTTAACGGAGACCCATTAGATAGATTAGGTAAAGACATTCCATATATATCATTATTAGAAATAGTAATATTTTGTGAACCTGGTGTAACTATAATTCCAGCATTAGTAAATTCATCCCCCATAATTTGAAATCCAGAAATAGTAATATTATCTGATAAAATTTTGACTGCAAAATCTTGACCTGATGCATCAATCACAACATCCTCTGAGTCTGAAATTATAATTAACTCTTTACTAACTTCTATTAATCCAGAATAATTATTCACTTGACTTGAAACTATAATAGTTTCACCATTGTCTGCAAAATCAATAGCTTCTTGTATTGTTGGATGCTGTGAAGGAACATATATTTGAGCACCACAAAATAGAGAAACAAAAAAGAGATAAAAAATATTTTTCATATTTAATTCAAAATTAATATTTAAATCTTAGTTCCGAAAATTTCATCCCAAAAAGTAAATGTAGTTGCATAATTTCCATTTAAAGATTCATGATGCTTATCATGATGTTCTGTTTCACCCCAAAATGGAATCAACTTAGATAATGTGGATTTAAATCCTGAATGCACATCTAACTCATGTAAATTTCTAATTATCTGATATAACCAAAATGCAAAAAAACTAACCGGAACAAAAAAACTAATAAACAATATACCTAAAAAAGGTCCCAAATAACCCATCATCCACTCAACAGGGTGCACATAAATATATTCAAGTGCAACAGGACTAATAGCTCTATGGTGGATGTTGTGTATTTTTTTTAACACATATTTATTTTTATGCATAAATGAATGTAAAAAATAAAAATACAAATCATCTATTACTAAAATCAAAAATAATTGAGCAGAAATTAAACCAAAATTAGAATCCTTATTTAAAACCTCTCCTGATGTAAAAAAACCAAAATCATAAAAAAAATACAATCCAAAAAAAGAAATAATAATTAATAAAACAATATTAAAAAATATTAAAGGGAGTCTTTTATAGAAAGTTATTGGCTTTATTTTTCTTTTCTGAATTTTAAACTTATTAAGAAAAGAGGTATGAATAGAAATAATAGAAATAAAAAAACCTAATAAATTACAAGTGACTATAATGATAATAGTATATTGTATAAGTTCATTTTTTCCCATATTTGTAAAAGATATAAGTTAAAATTATGAAAAAAACTTTCTTGTCTGACAAAACTCCTATCTATTGCCTAATTCCATCCGAAGCTTTTATCTTGGATGACCATATTAAAGGCTATTTAGATCATGGAATAAGTGTGAAAGAAAATGATGTTATTGTAGATGTAGGTGCCAATATAGGTGTTCTAGGGATTCGATTATCAAAATCATTTAAATCTATTTCTATTTATTCTTTTGAACCAATACCTGAAATATTTAATGTCTTAAAAAAAAATAGTCAATTTAGTAGAAATATCAATTTTAAAGTTTACCAAAAAGGTATTGGAAAAAAATTAGAAAATAAAGTATTCACATACTTCCCTAATAGCCCTGCACTATCTACTGCAGAACCAGAAATGTGGGAAAAAAATCCACAGGCCTTCAGAAATGCTGTTAAAGGCAGTCTCCAAAATGCTCCGAAGAAATTTTGGTGGGCCAAATTAATACCATCATTTTTTATTCCTTTTATTGCAAAAAAATTATTAAAAAATAGCCAAAAAATTAGTTGTAAAATAATTACTCTTTCACATTTTATAAAAGAGGAAAATATTGAAAAAATTAATCTTTTAAAAATAGATTGCGAAGGGTTAGAATGGAATGTTTTAATGGGAATAAAAAAATCTGATTGGGCAAAAATCGAATCTATTGTTATGGAAATTCATGATATAAAAAATAGATTAAAAGATACTGTCAAACTATTAAAAAAACATGGTTTTAGGAATATAAAAACTGAAAAAGAAAAAGCATTAAACGAAACAAAATTAATTAATCTTTATGCCACACGATAAAATATTAATCTATATTTTTAGCTAAAAAATAATATAATAAAAATCCCGTCAACAAGGCATAAACACCTTTTTTCCATGTTAAAATATTTGCAGAATTAATTAAGCCTGACTCTTGAAGCCAAGAAAAAACTGCAAACATAATACCAAAAGAAGATAAAAGGAGCCATATATTTTTTTTCATTTTTTAAAATTTAATCAGGAAATATTTTCCCTGGATTCATAATGTTATTTGGGTCAAATAAAAATTTAATCTCTTTTTGAAGACTTATCATCTCTTTAGAAAAAGGGATGTCCATATAATTTTTTTGTACTAAACCTATTCCATGTTCTCCAGAAATAGTCCCACCAAGCTTAACGCATAAAGAAAAAATTTCTCTAATTCCTGTTTTTTTTATATTACTCCAAACTAATTCCGAAAGGTTTTCTTTAAGAATATTAACATGTAGATTACCATCTCCAGCATGACCATAACATATTGACTTAAAACCATATTTTTTGCCTATTAATTTCACCCCTTTCATTAGTTCAGGAAGCTTGTTTCTTGGAACAACTGTATCTTCTTCTTTATAAATAGAATGGGATTTTACGGCTAAACCAATATTTCTTCTCATTTTCCATAAATTTTCTTTTTGAATAGATGTTTCAGCAATTAAAATTTCTCCGCAATCATAATTTTCAAAAATAGCATATAATTTTTCCGCATTTTCTAGTAATTTTTTTTCTTCATTACCATCTAACTCAATTAATAAATAGGATTTTTCATTTTTCTTCAGCTCAAATGGAATATTTGCAAATTGTGTTTTTTGAATAACTTCTAGTGCTGCCTTTTCCATAAACTCAATACTAGAAGGAGTAATACCTTCTAAAAATATTTTTGAAACAACTTCACAAGATTCAGACACCAAATTAAAAGGTATCAACATTAATAAAGTGTATTTAGGTTTTGAAATTAATTTTATTACTGCTTTAGTTATAATACCTAAAGTGCCTTCACTACCAACCATTAATTGAGTTAAATTATAGCCCGTAGAATTTTTTAAAGTATTAGCACCTGTCCATATTATACTACCATTTGGAAGAACAACCTCTAAATTAATCACATAATTACTAGTAACCCCATATTTCAGCGCCTTTGGCCCACCTGCATTTAAAGCAATATTTCCACCCAAAGTACAAGAACCTTTACTAGCAGGGTCAGGAGGGTAAAATAAATTTTTTTTAGATAATCGATTTTGAAATTCTTCATTAATTAAGCCAGGTTGTATTACTGCTTGAAAATTAGCCTCATCTATTTTTAAAATCTTATTCATTTTTTTCATTGAAACACTAACACCTTGATAATACGGCAAAGCTCCTCCACTTAATCCTGTTAATGCTGCTGATGGAGTAATAGGTATTAAGTTAGTGTTACAAAAAGCTACCAATTGAGATACTAATTCAGTAGACTCTGGGAACAAAACAGCCTCAGGTTTATATATTAAATCTTCAGTATGATCACTAGAGTAATCTAAAACATTTTTACCTGTTAGAACATTTTCTTCACCTAAGGTTTTGATAAAAAAATCTAAATGACTAGCTTCTATTTTAGTATAAGACACAAAAAATATTTTTTTTCAAATTTAATTAATTTAGCAAATTCAAAACATGACTACATGAAACTAAAATTATATTATATTATTATTATCCTTATCCCTGCTTTATCTTTAACTCAAAATAATAAAGAAATTTTATTAGAAGAAATTTTTACAGAAAGAAAGTTTAGTCAAGATTGGGTATGGGGACTAAATTCCATGCAAGATGGATTACATTACTCTATTATCAATCAAATTGACCACGAAACATTAGCAATCGAAAAATATAGTTATCAATCAGGTGAATATGTAGACGACATCTTATCTTCAAATGATATAAATGGATTACAATTTGATGCTTATACATTTAGTACTGACGAATCAAAATTATTATTAGAATTTGAAAGCACTTCAATATATAGATACTCTACAGAGAGTTTCGTTTATGAATATAATTTAGAACAAAATAAATTAACAAAAATAAGTGATGAGAAAATTAGATTAGCTAATTTTTCCCCCGATGGCAATTTTATAAGTTATGTTTATGAAAACAATTTGTATATATATAATACAAAAAGTCAAAAAACTATCCAATGCACTAAAAATGGAGAAGTAAATAAAATTATTAATGGTGCGACAGACTGGGTATATGAAGAAGAATTTGCAATTGTAAAAGGTTACGAATGGTCAAATGATAGTAAATATTTAGCTTATTATGTTTTTGACGAATCAGAAGTGAAAGAATTTTCTATGGATATGTTTAATTCTAATCTTTATCCTCAACAATCTAAATTTAAATATCCAAAAGCTGGAGAAAAAAATTCTATTGTAAATATTTTTATTTTTGATTTAGACAAAAATGAATATGTCCAAGCAGACTTAAAAGCATCTGAAAATGATTATATACCAAGAATAAAATGGACAAAGGATTCAAAACTGTGTATCCAAAAATTAAATAGACATCAAAATCATCTACAACTTATTTTTGTAAATCCTAATTCAGGAACAGGGAATGTTATCTATGAGGAATTCGATGATTATTATATAGATATTCATGATAATTTAACATTTACTGATAATGGATTTTTATGGTCAAGCGAAAAAGATGGTTATAATCATATATACTTTTTTGATTATAAAAAAAATAAAATGAAAAAAATTACCAAAGGAAATTGGGAAGTAACCAACTTCTATGGATATGATAATGCAAATAATATTCTTTATTATCAATCAAATGAAAACTCTCCACTGACAAAATCAATATATTCGATTGACATAAAAGGAAAAAATAAAAAATTACTATCAAATCCAAATGGTATTAATGATGCTGATTTTAGTCAAACCTTCGAGTACTTCATTAATACATACTCTAATGCTAATACTCCAAATTATATAACATTACAAAATAACAAAGGTGAATTAATTAGAACCTTAAAAGATTCAAAGAATTTACTCGATATTTTAGAAGAATACAATTTATCAACTAAAGAATTTTTTAGTTTTCAAACAGATTATAATATAATGTTAAATGGCTGGATGATGAAGCCACAAAAATTTGATGAAAATAAAAAATATCCTGTTCTAATGTATGTCTATGGAGGGCCAGGGAATCAACAAGTTTTAGATAGTTGGAGTGGGCATTATATGTGGTATCAATTATTATGTCAAAATGATTTTATTATAGTATGTATTGATAATAGAGGGACTGGGGGTCGAGGAGCAGAATTTAAAAAATGCACATATCAAGAATTAGGAAAATTAGAAACTGAAGATCAAATTGCTGGAGCAAAATACATAAAATCACTTGAGTATGTAGATGGTAACCGTATTGGAATTTGGGGTTGGAGCTACGGTGGATATATGTCTTCTTTATGCTTATTGAAAGGTCATGATTATTTCAGCACAGCTATCGCAGTAGCCCCTGTGACTAATTGGAGATTTTATGACACTATTTATACCGAAAGATATATGAGAACACCTCAAGAAAATCCAGATGGATACGATTTAAATTCTCCTATTAATTATGTTGACTTACTAAAAGGCAAATATTTACTAATACATGGCTCCGCAGACGATAATGTTCATTATCAAAATACTATGGAAATGATTTCTGCGTTAGTAAAAAGCAATAAACAGTTTGAATTATTTGTTTATCCAGATAAAAATCATGGTATTTATGGAGGAAACACACGTCTTCATTTGTTTACAAAAATTACAAATTTTGTTATAGATAATCTGTAATAAACTAAAAATTTAATTATATTCGGAACACAAAATATTTAAAAAAAATAGCTCATGAATTGGTTTTTTAACTTAACTCTATCATATAAAATATTAATTTTTGCCTGGTTATTTGTGCTAATCTGGGTTCCTTATGTAATTTATTCTAATAGGAAAATTCATCCAAAAGCATTATTTGTATTATTCTTTGCAGAATTATGGGAAAGGTTTTCATACTATGGGATGAGAGCTTTACTTATATTTTACATGATTGATACGGGAGCAGAAATGGCCTTTAGTGAAGATAAAGCATATGCTATATATGGGGCATATGGAGCGATGGTTTACGCAACACCATTATTAGGGGGGTTAATTGCAGAGAAATTTTTTGGTTATAGAAATTCTATTATGTGGGGAGGAATTTTGATGGCGTTAGGTCACTTTACTATGGCATTTCCTTTAATTACAGAATTAGGTATTGGGACTACAGATGGAATAAAACCCTTTATACAGCCTATATTTTTTATTG
>Ga0115011_10002885_pt1 | contig 11804 bp, 8 predicted proteins | sample TroAtlMetagenome_2_FD_88705 | JGI IMG/M metagenome (GOLD analysis project Ga0115011, IMG submission 88705) | Marine eukaryotic phytoplankton communities from Atlantic Ocean - Tropical Atlantic ANT8 Metagenome | ecosystem: Environmental > Aquatic > Marine > Oceanic | place: Tropical Atlantic... | reverse complement strand
GCGGACTCGAACCGTATGGTGTGTACCAACTCAAAGCTGCTCATCGTTCTTCACCGTGCCTGTAGAATGATCCGCCAAGTGTTGTTCCGACGATCGTATAGATCATCCCCGCTGAGAATCTTTGAGCGATACCCAGCCTGCTCGACTCGAATGTCTTTATTGATGGGCAAATCACACACCGAAGCCAATTGACAGACAACCCGGCTCGTCACCACCTCGCGAAAGAGAGCCGGACCAGGAACCACGCGGACGCGGACCTGTGGTGCTGCCGCATCAAATTCTTTGGCCGCTGCCAATGCGCTGTCTACAGTCGAGGCATCGGGTTCGACGCCGATGTCCAATGCCCAACGTGCACGTCCGAAATCGTATGTCCTCGATGAATTTATGGCCCCATCACTGACGAACGCCATGGGAGAAGGCGTCGAGTCGTCTTTGGACACAAACCAGGCGCCCACCACCACGATCGCCACCAACGCAAGCCAGTGAGCTGGTCGCAGGCTCGCCCGTTGAACCTTCTTTCCAGGCCCCTTTGACCGCGCTGAGCCAGACGGCACACCTCGCACGGCTACAGATGGGGACTTGGGAGGCGAAATCGGCTCGGTCATCAGCGCTGGTGGCCTCGAATGAACCTCGTCTACGCCAGAAAGCGTCTCTTTGGGGTCAAAGGCCAACTCGAGAGATGAGGGCTCGAGAGCCGAAGATTCGCCCCAGCCACCCAATGAAGGCGCAGGTTCATCGACGGGTGGACTAGAGAGTTCACTTAGCGAAGCGGGTCCATCCACATCATCAGCGGACTGCGTATTCAGCTCGCCGCTGAGACTCCCTGTCCCCGTGGGCGCTAGGCTGGGCTCCAGCCATCCAGGAAGGGCCTCTCCGGTCGAGAGTGTGGCCGCTGCAGGGCCGTCACTTTGCGACTCCGCCCGTTCCACAACCCGATAATCACCCGCCTCTACAGCGCCCGTTTCATCTTCGGAAAGGGTTTGTAGAAGCCGTTCGAGGCGTGCTTGCAGGGCATCAGCGCTATGGGGCCTGTCATCGGGTTTCTTGGCCAAGCAGCCCATGATGATGTCGTCGAACTCCGCCGGGATGTCGAGCCCTGGACATCGGGTTCTCAGCGAGATCGGCGTGCCTTCGAGGTGTCCACGCATAATGCCGTGAATCGATCCGTCAAAGAGCGGCTGACCGGACACTGCACGGTAGAGCGTCGCGCCAAAGGCATAGATGTCCGCAGCCGGCGTCACGGGTTCACATAGCACCTGTTCGGGGGCCATATATCGGGGAGAGCCCTTGGGATTGCCTTCAGGCCACAGCGTTGCCTCACCGGGCGCATCCGTCGCAACGAGCTTGGCCACGCCAAAATCGAGAACCTTCACCGCCGTGCGGGCTCCACCTGCCAAGCGTTGGAGAAAGATGTTGCCGGGCTTCAAATCACGATGGATGAGCCCCAAGGCATGGGCCTCGGCAAGTGCTTTGAGCACCTCGATTCCGATGAAAACCGCTTCTCTGACGCTGATAAGGCCTTGGGTGCCGAGTCGTGAGAGGAGGTCTTCTCCGTCCAAAAACTCGGTGACCATGTATGGATCACCCTCGTCGGTAAAACCAAAATCGAGAACACTGACGATCTGGGGTCCATGCAGGCGGCTGAGATTGCGCACCTCTCGCATGAATGCGTCCCGCGCATGCTGATTTTCGCGCGCTTCGCTCTTGACGAATTTGATGGCAACGAGGCGATCGAGTGTTGGGTGGTGGGCACGCCATACAGCCCCCATCCCGCCCTCGGCGATGAGGCTCTCGAGGCGATAGGGTCCAATAAGCTGACCGGGCTCCATAACGGACACCATGGCATACCCCGGAATCGGGTCACAAGACCTCGACGACTCTACCCATCAGCGGCGTCGGAAACACAGCAAGATGCACCAGAAGAGAATCATCGCATGAGGAGAACCATCGCCAGCCCGGCACCCCCCATCAACCTCACCAGCCGCCTCGATGGACAAATCGGGGCCCATATCAACAACAGCATCCCTATCGGGCAGCATCGGGCTCGACCCATCGAGCGCTGCGTCGGGCCTGGAAACACTCCCCATATCGAAGGGGTCGGGCGACGGACTCGGCCCTGCATCGGGGGGAAACGCGCAATCCATCTCGTCCCCCGCACCTGTGATTCTATGGGCTGCCCAGCCTTTTGCCGGATAGGTTCCACCCGTCCGTGCCACGACCAGAATCTGAACAGGACGAGCTGGGATCCGAAGGCATACCTCCAGGGTGTTTCCCTGGACTGATTGAACCAAGAGGCCGTCGACGTAAACCGACACAGAGACCACCTCATCCTCACCCGATGGCATCGCGAGCGCAGTAAGCTGGAGGCCAGCCTCCAAGACTTCATTTTCCACGAGTCCGGCCAATGAAACACGAGGCCGAGCTGCGTACGGTGCTGCCATGGGGTCACCCAAGACGAGATTACGCCAATAGGCAAAGGGCAGATTTCGATGATAGCTCTCGGCCAAGGTCATTCCGTGGGCGTAGTCGACGAGAAACTGCCGTGAGGGGAACACGTGGCTGAGCGGTTCGTCGGTCGTACCATGTGCACCGGCGACACCCTGGGCAACCCAACGAGCAATGGATACCTGTTGCTGCCCATCAGCAGTGAAGTTGACGGGCAGGGCGCCGTAACTCGTAAGATTATCGACCAGTGCACCGGGCCTATAGGTGTTGCCCTCGATCACCTCACCGAGCTGTGCTGAGCCGGTGACGAACGCGGCCAAATCTCGGCCCGTCAAGTCGCTATCGAAAGGCACCACTTCAGCCTCGAAGCCAATGGCCGTCAATGCCTCCGCAGCAGGCTCCAACTCTGGGTCGAGGGCCGAACGAGCAGGGTCCCCGCCCTGCATGAGCAGAAACGTGCCCTCGCCGCCGCCCGTTTGCTCTCCGTTCAAGGCGCTGTCCAGGAGTCGGCCAGCGTCTTCGAAATTTCTCCCATGCAGCATCGTCACCAGGACCGGGCGCCAGTCGATACCGGCCGCAAACCGCTGCCAACCTGGTTCAAAATGGCCTGACCGGTACGGATTTTCGAATCGAGGCGCGAGGCATGGTGTGTTCCCGCACTGCCGCTGCTGACCGGGCGGCACTCCACGCATCGGTCGTCCATTCCCCATTCTCGTCTGCCAGACCGAGACAGCTGCAGCAGCGGACACCCGGTCGACGCCCCCATCCACCGGAATGTGTACCCGTAGGGGTACTCCGCGGACGAGCAATACCGCCTCGATCTGTTCGATGCGTTCTCCCAAGCACGCGAAGAGGGGCATCATCCAACGCGTCTCGAAATCGCTGAGCGAAATATCGACATCGTCAGGCAGATCAAGCGAACAGACATTTGAGTCGGGCACATGCCGGACGTCGGCGTAGCGCTGAGCCAAAATCATACTCGCCGGGTCATTTGCATTGGCGACCACCGCCGTGGTTGCCGGGCCCGGCACAGCGAAGGCGTTTTGAACACTCAGGAGCAGTGCAATAATGATTGGCGCTATCTGGTTCATTAAGTCAGGTTACCGGGACCCGTGATTGGGATCAGCAGATGAAGCAGCTTATTCGGCGGTATTTGATCTGGACCACGGTCACCGTACTCGCGGGAGGCTGTATGTTGGACACCCTACAACGCCGAATTGTTTTTCCCACCGGCTCGATTCCCGCGCCTCCAAGCGGACTCGCGCAGGCACCAGGTCTGGTTCGAGTCGACCTCTCTATCCCCAAAGGCACCGTCGAAGGGTGGTTCATTCCGGGCCGCGGGGTAAGTGCCACACGGCCGGGTCCGGTGGTATTCTTTGGACACGGCAATGGTGAACTCATCGACTACGCAGCGCCCGGAATGGAACCGTATCTCCGGCGCGGGATCTCATTGGCGCTCATGGAATATCGAGGCTATGGACGGTCAGCCGGTACCCCATCGGAGGCCGCCATCGTCGAAGACTTGGTCCGGTTTCACGACAGGATCGTGGGACGGGACGACGTAGACCCCAGTCGCGTCATCTTTCATGGTCGGTCGCTGGGTGGCGGCGTCGTCTGTGGTCTGGCCCGTTCGAGAACGCCGACCGCTCTCATTTTGGAGTCCACGTTCCGTAGCGTCGCTGTGATGGCTCGACGTTTTCTATTGCCCAGGTTCTTGGTCCGCGATCCATTCGACAACGAGGCTGTTCTCGCGGATTTGAAGCTGCCGGTGTTGATTTTCCACGGCACCCGAGACGAACTCATCCCCTACGAACACGGCCAGGCACTGGCAGCGACCGCAAAAGACGCCAAGCTTGTTTCTTTTGAATGCGGACACAATGACTTGCCCCCCAAGCCCAAACCATATTGGCAGGAAATCGAGACCTACCTGCGCGCCCGGGGCGTTCTATAGGGCCGCCCTTTCGTGAGCGGGGTCGTAATAGTCCAGTCGTGTGCCATCGATTGGGCTGGTGAGCCACCAACGGCCAGGACCGTTTGCTTCCACATAGGCACTGTCGACGGGCACCTTTCCCAATCCACCGGGAATGTCGATGACATAGGTGGGCTGAAAGAGCCCACTGACAGCACCTCGAAGAGCCCTAATCAACGCAAGTCCGTGGTCTAGAGACACACGAAAGTGCTGGGTACCGACCGTTAAATCGGGATGGTGGAGATAGTAAGGTCGGACGCCCCAATCTACCAGGCTGCGCCAGAGCGCAGTCTGGGTATCGAGATCGTCATTAATGCCCGCCAAGAGCACCGCTTGGTTGGCCAAGATCACCCCTGCCTGTCTGAGACCATCGATTGCCGCTTTTGCCTGATCGGTCATTTCACGGGGGTGATTGAAATGGGTTACGAGATGCAGGGGGCGCACGGAGGCCAGCAACTCGAGCAGCGGTCCGTCAATCCGCATAGGCAAGGTGACGGGCATTCGCGAGTGAATCCGAATGCGCTTGATCGATGAGATCGCCCCGAGCGCCTCGAAGACCGCCCGCAAACGCGGCGTCGATAACATCAAGGGGTCACCACCGGTGAGAATGACCTCTTCGATGGAAGGCGTCTTACGCAAATACGCGTACGCTCCCTGGAGCTGCTGCAGTCGAATTTGCCCCTCGTTGAGGGCTACTTTTCGAAAACAATAGCGGCAAAACATGGGGCATCGATGGGTAACGATGAGGAGCGCGCGGTCGGGATACCGGTGAACGATGGATGGCACCGGGCTGTGGGCGCCGTCTCCAATCGGATCCGACCGTTCGACGGTGCCCACCACGAGTTCGGCCCCATCGGGGAGTGCCATCTTACGAATTGGACACTCAGGGTCGTCAGGGTCGACGAGAGACAGATAGTAGTCGCTGACCAGGAGTTCGTAGCGCGCCGTCACGGCTTGGGCCGTGTCGACCTCTCCCTCGGAGACAAGATCGCGAGCAACTAAGTCCGCGACAGAACGTGCCCCGTGAGCAAGCTGTTTACGCCACGGCTGGGGCCCCACAATGGGGAGCGCCTTTCCAGAGCCCATGGCGCAGACCTCCCGACAAGACGATTACTCGCCTTCGCCTTCGCCTTCGGCCTCGGCTTCTGCCTCAGCCTTTGCCTTGGCTGCGTCTTCCTCGGCGACGAGCTTTTGAAGCTTCTTCTCGAGCTTCAAGAGCTTGGGGAAGTCCTTCTTTTCGATGCCCTTGAGGACCTTCGAATAGGTCTTACGTGCCTTGGCGATCTTCTTGGCCGCAGACTTCATCTTCTTCTTGTCCCGCGCGGCATTGGCCTCACGGTACGTATCCAGGAGCGGATTTACACTTTCCAGATACTTGTATTGGGCGGTGCCCAGCTTGTTGCTGATGCGACCCAAGGCCTCTTCCACATCGACGAGCTTACTCGCGTTGGGCTGAAGATCGTTGATTCGCTTCTCGATGCGAGTCTCGGCCTCCTCGATGGATTTAGCCGACTTCTCGTTGGGGTCGACCTCTGCGACCTCAGGCTCCTTTTCACGCTCCTCCAATTCGGCACCTTCGAGGAGAGCAGAGTCTTCTTCGAGGAGACCGTCCTGTGCAAACGCAGGGCCGGAAACGAGACCAAAACAAGCGACCAAAAGGGCCGAGAATCCAAAAGAACGGACGTTGAGCATGGTTTATTCCTCCATGATGACGGGCAGCAATATGCGTGGCGCGGGCTTCAGACGCAACTGGGCTCTAATTATTCGATGGATTTTCTTTTCTTCAAGAGTCCCTGTTCGCGATAGGCATCAACCGTCTCCCTAAGGCGTTCATTCAGAGTCCGGTGGGGCCTCCACTGCAACTCACGTCGCAGTTTTCCTGGGTCACACGTCCAATCACCCGCAACCGCTTCACGGTATTTGTCCAGATTGAGGATGGCGGGTCGGTCCAAGAAGCGTGCCCCCAAATGTGCGCAGAGCGCGGCCACAAAGGTCACCCCACGAGGTAGACGTACGATTCGCGCCCGGTCATGCCCACAGACCTGCGCGATACGATTGGCCAACTCGACGAAACTAATATCTTCGTCGGCCGCAACGAAATAGGCGCTGATGGGTCCCACGCCTCGGTGCATGGTTGCACGCCCGATGGTCATCATGGCCGTGACAACATCATCCACGTGAATCAGGGACAATCGTTGTTCACGAAAGGTAGGCAATACGCCCAGACCGCGGTTCCCCAACCGAAAGAGCCCTAAGGCTGCCGAATCTCCTCCACCAAAGACCATCGGGGGCCGCAAAACAGAGATGGCAACGCGCTCAGCATACCCATGGAGGCTCGCCTCGCCCGTTCGTTTGACCCGTCCGTAGGCAGAGATGGGAAAAAGCGGCATCGTCTCATCGCGAGGGCGTCCCGCCTCGGCGGGCCCTGCAGCAGCTAAAGAGGAAACGACAACGAGGGCCGGCGATGGATTGATTGAAGCACACGCCTCTGCCACCCGTCCTGGCCCCTCGCCATTGACCAGGGCAAAGCTTTCGCGCCATGGGGCCTTGAGGACGCCGGCCAAATGAAACACGACGTCTACGCCTCGTAAGGCATCGAGATAGGTTTCGGGGGACATCACATCCCCCTGTACAAGGTCTACGCCGGCTGCAGCGATGACCTCAGCTTTAGACCGTGAGCGGACGAGCGCACGCACCGATACACCGGCATCTACGAGCATGAGACAAAGGCGCTCCCCGATGAAACCGGTCGCACCTGTCACAAATGCTGTGTTCAATGGAGGGACGCTCAACAGCAGGCGGCAGGATCAGTCGGTTCGGTTGGTCCGCAATCAAAGAGCCCGAAGTGTGTAGAGAGATCACCATCGACCCGAAAATGATCTGAAAAGCGGGTGTCGTTGATCATGGCCGCTGTGTTGCTGCAGACGGGCATTGGCTTGCCGGTAATGAAGGTGTGATGGTCGTCGAGGACCATTCGGTGAGGCGAATGGGGGAGCGTGCCCTTGTACCAAGCCACCTGCCCGTAGTCCTCGCAGCGATCCTCGAGGTCCAGCTTGAAGGCCCGAACCGTCATCGAAAAGAATCGGACGTTGCCCACGCGAACCTCCAGTTCCGGATTACTTGGTTCGATGACGCTGGACGCCACGACGCGGTAATCGGATACGCCCAGTCGATGGAGAGTTCGGCGAAAATCCTCCGTATAGAGGGCGCCGCCCAAACACTCCCCCACCAAGACTGGATCATTCCGCATTTCCGGCGTGAGTCGGCGATCGGAGAAGACGTCGGCGAAATAGAGTTCACCGCCGGGCTTGAGGACCCGAAAAATCTCGCGAAATACCGGCGCCTTGTCCGGAGCGAGATTGAGCACGCAGTTGGAGATGACCACATCGACAGAGTTATCGGCCAATCCAATGGCGGACAAATCCTCCATATAGCCTTGGTGGAACTCCACGTTGGACTGTGCGTGGCCAAAGCGCTCGCGATGGTTTTCTTGATACTTGCGCGCGACCGCCAATTGATTCTCGGTCATATCGAGCCCGATGACGCGGCCGCTCTCGCCGACAAGTTGCGAACAGAGATAGACATCGCGACCCGTACCACACCCCAGATCGAGCACCGTGCAGCCCTCCAACCCAAGGGGAACGGGTGACCCACAGCCGTAGAATCTCTCGAGGATCTCACCTTCGATCATGCTCAAATGCTTGCGCAGATAAAGTGGGATCGCCTCGGTGGGACAACAGGCAGTGGTCTGTAGATCACTCTTGGTCTTGAGTACTTCACCGTAATAGTTCTGAACATCACGATGGGTTTGAGTGTCGAGCATGCTACCTCCCTAGACGGACGTCTTGATAACGATGACCCACCCTATTGGCAAGTCGATCCCGATGAACGGTCACCGACGAGCCCGTTCAATGCTTTGGTCCCAACTCGGACCGAATCAGCAACCAACCGACTCAAAGGTTTGCGACCACGCGCCGGGGTCCGTGCATCGGCTGTGGACCATGGATGACGCTGAACAAACCGACGGAGGAGCAAGATTTCCACCTCTTCGTCGAGCACGCCAGCACACTGGCTCGACGTCAGCACCGCCAAGGTGAACCGCCAGAGCGCAGCAGTACTGGCGTCAACACCGCGAGTGCGGTCGGCGACGCCGTTCAAGGCATCACGTACATACGCCGGCCACTGAGCAGTAGTGGGCGGAATGCATCCCCTCAAGAGAGCCAACGCGATATCGGACGAAAGATCACGAAGCGGGTCACCCAATGCAAACGGCAATTCGTCCGAAAACTGACGGCGTGCAGCCTGAGTGAGTTCGCGGCCCGAGGTCGTCAGCGGCGCGAGCACGATGGCCGAGACCAGCCCACTGCTCCGCCCCGGAGAAACACCAATGCGCACACATTGAGCGTCCGCGCTTTGCCAAAAAGCGAGCAAGTCGAGTGTGACTCCAAAAGTCGCCCCCCAACAATCGGCACCTTCACTTCGCGCTTCGCGAGCAACCCATTCGAGCATGCGGCGGCCGAGACCTACTCGCCGGCACGATGGATGGACAGCGATCCGAGCGACTCTCCAAAATCCAGCGCTAAGGGCGGCTGACAGGCCCATATGCGCCCAAAGGGCCTCGGGCAGAAGATGGCCATGAGGACGCCGTCGCCCCGTCTTCACCGCCGCCGCAACGGATTCACTCAGGCGGCCTTCGACCATCACAAATGCTGCACCCACCACATTCTTGCCGGATCTAAGAACGAAGACGCGACCACCAGGCTGGTCCAGGAGTCGCTTGAGATCCGCCGGTGTCGTTCTGTAATGGGCCGTGACTAAGAGACCGTAAACGCGCCGTAGCATCGACTCGTCGCCGGCGAGGGTCTGGCCGCAAAACCACTCCCCGGAAACCTGGTTGGGGACAGTCGAGACCACACTGGCCGCGGGCGCCACGTCGGCGTTCATCAAGAGTCCCTCAAAAAGCACGGTTTCTATGGGATCTCCAGCTCGCCAGCGAATCGGGGTCTCAAGCATGATGGTCTCACCACCCGGCGCCTCTCGATTCAAGAGCGGCCGGAAACGCAGAGTGAATCCGCGCCCGGTCCCCTCATAGCCGTGAACGGTGGTAGCGAAAACAAGTCGCCGATAACGCCCGATGAGCCGTTGCAGAAAGGGCAAAGGTAACGCTGCAGCCTCGTCCACCATGACGAAGTCGGCATTGGGCAATGGCCCGACGAACTCGGCCGGCGAACGATACACAAGTCGCCCACCGTGGGCCTCGATGACCCCGTCTGATGGGGTCACCGCCAAGTGTTGGCTGGCGTGGCGAAAAACCGAGGCCACAGAAGCCAAGCTGGGGGCAATGACCCAAATCTCCCGAGGACGTTCTCGCATGAGTTCGGCGGCCGCGAGCCCCAAGGCTGCACTCTTCCCTCGACCGCGATCGGAAATGAGCACCGCTGGCCGACCCGAACGTCCCCGTGCGGCCTTCAAAATCGCGCCGACAGCACGTTCTTGGTCAGTGCTCAGATAAGGTGCCGTACAAAGCTCTCGAGCACGTTTTGCCGACGAGGGCGGTCGCTCGGTCCATCCTCCTTCTGCATCCAAGGTCGCCACACCTGGTGCTCCGGCAAAGATCCGGCAAAATCGCTCTCCAAAACGATCTTCGAGATGGGAAGCCCGATCGGTGACGGTCCAGGCGATGAGTAAACCACCGCGCCGGATCGCGCCCGCTGCCGCCCCCAAAGTGTCCGGGATACCGGGACAGCCGAGGTCGACGATGACCCCATCGACTTCGCCGCCAAGCAAGCGTCTGCCAGTGTCCGCCGGTGAGTCAGGTTGCGTGAACCACGCCGTATCAGTCCACTTGAGGGTCGAGACGATGGCCTCGGAGATCTGCCGACACCAGGAAGAGGGCCCGCGAAGGAGCAGCCCATAGCGATGTTCATCGGCAGTAGCGCACGCTGCCCATCGGTGCACATCTGCCGCAATGGGCTCGAAGGCCTTATTCGTCATCCGCCTCGACATCGACCAAGACGGTACCGGCCTCGATGAGATCGCCCTCTGCGCATCGAATCGTGGCGACGACGCCGGGCGCGCCGGCTGTTAAAGACTGCTCCATCTTCATGGCCTCGAGGATGACCAATGGAGTGCCCTTCTCGACTCGATCGCCCACAGCCACCATGATGGAGACCACTCGCCCTGGCATGGGCGCAACGCACCCCGCGCCCTCTTCTTCACTCTCGGTTACCGGAAAACGAGGCGTTTCCATACACTTGGAGACGCCATCTAAGTCCACCACATGCCGGGCATCACCGTCAGAGATGATCCGGAAACGACGGCGCACGGCATGCTCACCGGCGAGGGCTCCGAGCTCGAGCAACAGGTCGGCATCACTCCAATCGAGGATCGCTGCGTGAAAGCTCACGTCCCCGACAGTGACGGTGAACGTACCGTCTGTGCGACGTTCATATCCCACCGACAAGGGGGAATCACTCTCGTCGACGGTCCACTCGGCCGTCATGGGAGCGCCAGCGTTGTTGCGCCATCCGGGTCGAAGGCCAGGCAAAACTGAGCGCTTAGCGCCTCTCTGACTGGCCCCGTGCAGGGCGGCTGCGATGACCCTTCGAAGGGCGATTTCCGGTGAAACGCTGTGGCCCCACTCCGCGAAATAGTCATTTAGAAAGCCCGTCGAGAGTGCCCCTTCTCCGTAGGCTGGATGTCGAAGAACATCCACTAGGAAGGCGCGATTGGTCGTGGGGCCGATGACCGAAAGATCACTCAATGCACCGATCATTCGCTGCGTGGCCTCAGGCCGGTCCTCCCCCCACGTAATGACCTTGGCCAACATGGGATCATAGTGAATACCGACATCACTCCCCGTCTCTACCCCCGAATCGACACGCACGTGTTCCCCGCATGGCGGCGTCCAGTCCAAGACCAATCCCGTAGAGGGCAAAAAGTCATTCCCCGGATCCTCTGCGTAGATCCGACACTCGACGGCATGCCCATTACGCTTGATTGCCTCTTGAGCAGGTAACGGCTCTCCACGTGCAACTCGGATTTGCCAGTTCACGAGGTCGAGACCGGTGATCATCTCGGTCACCGGATGCTCTACTTGGAGGCGCGTGTTCACCTCGAGAAAATAGAAAGCACCATTTTGGTCTGCGATGAACTCCACAGTACCAGCACCGAGATAGCCCAGCGCTTCGCCGGCGGTCACTGCAGCATCGCAAAGTTTGGTGCGCATCGCGTCATCCACCGCGGCAGACGGGGCTTCTTCGATGATCTTCTGAAAGCGCCGCTGGACACTACACTCACGCTCGAAGCAATGCAGAACACGTCCATGGGCATCGCCCAGGATCTGAACCTCGATGTGCCGCGGAGCAGTGATATAGGCCTCTACCAAAAG
>Ga0115011_10002884_pt1 | contig 11804 bp, 5 predicted proteins | sample TroAtlMetagenome_2_FD_88705 | JGI IMG/M metagenome (GOLD analysis project Ga0115011, IMG submission 88705) | Marine eukaryotic phytoplankton communities from Atlantic Ocean - Tropical Atlantic ANT8 Metagenome | ecosystem: Environmental > Aquatic > Marine > Oceanic | place: Tropical Atlantic... | reverse complement strand
GGTTTTCCAGCTCCTGTTCCATGAGATCGGATAATTCTCGTTCCAGAGTCGCCCAGTCTTTCGGTGGCGCGTCGTTGTCGTCGTCATCATCATCATAATCTTCTTCTTCTCTCGCCGTTCGTTTCCAAAATGCCGTCACACCCCGACCGCCGAGACGCGTCGTCTTCGCGCGGGGGAGACTTTTTAAACGAAACAACATCCGCGAAGAGAACAACACCGCCGCCGCCGCCGCCGACGACGACGACGACGATGTTGGTGTTGGTGTTCTCATCGACATCATCGTCGTCATCGCGGTCGCGCCATCGCAAAATCTTTTCTGTTACACAATCGAGTCTTCCAATTCTCTTTTTTTTTCTATATATTTAGGGTGTTATACTTTCTTAAACCCTAATCCTGGAGGAGGATGATTGCTTATCCTTGGAGATTTCTTTTCCTCCTCCGACGTCTCAAAATCGAGAGCGACGTCGCATCTTTGGTAAAGCGAGAGAACAAACGGCGTTCTCGTTTTGAACCACCACCGGACGACACCAACACCACCAGAGCGACGAAAAGAAGAAGAAGAAGAAGAAGATAAATACTACTCATGTCGACTTTTTGTTCGTCCGCGCGAGGAGGAACGACGACGCCGGCCGCGATGAAAGCGCATCATCATCAGCAGCAGCAAAATCGACTGCGTCAAAGAAGTCAATTGTGTCATCGTCGCCGTCATCGTCATCTTCACCGACGAAGCGCGGAGACGTCTGCCATGTTCGACAACTTCAAACCACCGAACCTGGGAGACCTGGGAAACTTTAAGAACCCGTTCCAAACCGACCCGGCCGAAAAAACGAAAGAACGATACGCGCCGATCGTGGATAAAGTGAACGCGTTGGAACAGAAAATGTCTGCCATGTCGGACGAGCAACTGCGAGAGCAAACGGAGACGTTTCGAGCGAGAAGAGCGCGAGGGGAGAGTTTGGATGAATTGTTACCAGAAGCGTTCGCGACGGTGCGAGAGGCGTCGAAGAGAGTTTTAGGACTACGCCCATTTGACGTGCAAGTGATTGGCGGGGTTATCTTACACGAAGGGCAAATCGCGGAGATGAGAACGGGCGAAGGGAAGACGCTCGTGTCGGCGCTGCCGGCGTACTTGAACGCGTTGAGCGGGAAAGGCGTGCACGTGGTTACCGTGAACGACTATTTAGCGAAGAGAGATATGGAATGGATTGGTCAAATTCACAAGTTTTTAGGTCTTTCCGTCGGGTTGATTCAAGCGAATATGAGCGAGCAAGAGAGGAGAAGCGGGTACTCCAAGGACGTGACGTACGTCACAAATTCCGAGCTCGGTTTCGATTACTTGAGAGATAACTTGGCGCAAGTTCCAGAAGATCTCGTGTTGAGAGAGTTTAACTTTTGCATCATCGATGAAGTCGATTCAATTTTGATCGACGAGGCGAGAACGCCGTTGATTATTTCCGGCATGGCGGATAAGCCGTCGGAGAGGTACGTCCAAGCGGCGAAAATCGCCGACGCGTTCCAAAAAAGCGTGCATTACACGGTGGATGAGAAACAAAAGAGCGTGCAGTTGACCGAGGAAGGTTACGAAGCCGCGGAAGATTTGCTAAACGTGATCGATTTATACGATCCGAGAACGCAATGGGCGCTGTACATTATCAACGCAATCAAAGCGAAAGAGTTGCAGTTGAAAGACGTGAACTACATTGTCCGAGGGCAAGAGATCATCATCGTCGATGAATTCACGGGCAGAACCATGCAAGGCAGAAGATGGTCGGATGGTTTACATCAAGCCGTGGAAGCCAAAGAAGGCGTGACGATTCAAAACGAAACAGTCACGATTGCTTCTGTGACGTACCAGGCATTTTTCCGAACCTTTCCGAAACTGGCCGGCATGACCGGTACTGCGGAAACTGAGTTGACAGAGTTCGATAAAATTTACGATTTGTCCGTCCAAGTCGTGCCGACGAACAGATCGGTTTCGAGAGAAGACTCGACGGATGTCGTCTTTCGCTCAGAAAGCGGCAAATGGAACGCCGTGAGAAGAGAAATCGCCAGAATGCACAAGAAAGGACGACCGGTGCTCGTCGGTACGACGTCTGTGGAGCGCTCGGAAGCGATTGCTCGTTTGTTGGACGAAGATGGCATCGCGTACGAACTCTTGAACGCGAAACCGGAAAACGTTGAACGAGAATCTGAAATTGTCGCGCAATCTGGTCGTAAAGGCGCGGTGACTATCGCGACGAACATGGCTGGTCGTGGAACGGACATTTTGCTCGGCGGTAACGCGGAATTCATGGCTCGTTTACGCGTTCGCGAAGCTTTGTTGCCGAAAATCGTGAAACCAGAAGACGGCGACCTCGCGTTTGAAAAGAAAGGTAACTTGGGGAAGGCCAAGGAGAACAAATGGAAAGTGAAAGACGGGTTGTATCCGTGCGATATTTCCACCGAAGCGTCGACGGCGCTCTCGAACGCGGTCGAAAAAGCTATCGCAAGCTGGGGCGAACGCTCTTTGGACGTCCTGGAAGCCGAAGACCGTTTATCGTTTGCGTGCGAAAAAGGTCCGACGGAAGACGAAGGCTTCTTGGCCATTCGCGACGCGTTTACGAAAATTGAAGCTGAATTTGAAACGTACACGAAAAAAGAAAAAGACGAGGTGTTGCAGCTTGGTGGTTTACACGTCGTCGGTACCGAACGTCACGAATCTCGACGCGTCGATAACCAGTTGCGCGGGCGTTCAGGTCGTCAAGGTGATCCAGGGTCCACGCGATACTTCTTATCGCTCGAGGATAACTTGTTCCGCATCTTTGGTGGCGATAAGATTCAAAACATGATGTCCATGTTCCGCGTAGAAGACATGCCGATTGAGTCTAGCATGCTCACCGCCTCCCTCGATTCCGCACAAACTAAAGTTGAGACGTACTTTTACGACATCCGTAAACAACTCTTCGATTACGATCAAGTTTTGAACTCGCAACGAGAAAAAGTGTACTTTGAGAGAAGAAAAGCGTTAAAATCGAGCGACGACACGTTGAAAGAAGTCATGCTCGAATACAGCGAAAAGACCATTGACGATATCGTCAAAGCTAACATCGACGTGTCCGTTCCAGTCGAGGAGTGGCCGTTGGATGGCTTGGCCAGCAAATGCGCGCAGTATTGCAAACTCATGAGCGATTTGACCGAGGATATCTTGCGAGAAGAGGCGAATAAAGGGGGCGTCGAAGGCTTGCAGAACTATTTGGTCAAGAGAGGCAAGGATGCCTACTTGCAAAAGAGAGGCGAAATTGAAGCGTTGCAACCCGGGTTGATGGCTGAGGCGGAGAGATATTTCGTTTTGAGTCAAACCGATAACTTATGGAAAGAACACTTGCAAGCGATCAAGTTTGTTCAACAAGCAGTCGGCTTGCGAGGCTACGCGCAAAAAGATCCGCTCATTGAATACAAGTTGGAAGGTTACAACTTATTCGTCGAGATGATGGCACAAATACGAAGAAACGTGATTTACTCCGTGTACCAGTTTGAACCGAAGAGAAAAGAAGGTCCCGAACAGCAACAAGAAGACGATGACGATGGGTCCATCGGGTCCAGAAAGAAGAAAGACAAGGAGGAACAAGTCCCGCTGATCACAGGTTAATAATTAAAGAACAACAGAATATTTTTGTCAACTGAAGTGCTATACTACTACTACAAGCTAATTCTAAACTGTGCACTAATCGCTCTTTCGAATGGCGGCGATATCCCCGAAAGTACTCGCCGCGACGAGATCTTTCAACACCCTCCTCGACATCGTCGCGATGTCTCTTGCTTTTTCCAACTCTGGATCAATTTTAGCGTCCGACAAGGACGCGTAAGTCGCTTTTTTCTCTCCGTGATCTCCTTCCTCGACGTCGTCATCAGCGTCGCTTTCGTTTCGTTTCTTTTCGTTTTGACCTCGGCGTTCGGCGATTCTTCGCTTCGCGACTTCGACGAGGTGCTCTTCAACCTCTTTCGTGGACGCTAAAATCTCCTCCAGCATTTTGTGAAACACACCTTCTCGTTTCCACAAAGCGTTGTTCGTGCCTTTACTATTTGCCGAAGCAAAACACGCCGAAACTATCAAAATTGTATTCAACATTTCGATCGAGTTTGAGTGCGTCGCTGAGATGTGTTTCATACGTTTTGCCGCTTCCTCTTCATCGGCATCGACGGCGAGCGACCAGATGACCCCATGCGAACTGTTTACGAAAGCGTCCAATTTGGACGCCGAGACGCACATCGGCGCCTTCGAAAAGTATTCCCTCATAGCTTTTGAGGACGCGATGCCTATACTGATGCACCGTCGCGCCGCGGCTGATCCAGGGGTGAAATAAGAGGACGCGTCGTCGTCGTCCTCTTTCAGGACGCCTTTTGAAGAAAAATATGACGCTAAGGAAGCGATGCAACCAGAACTTAAAATCATGCCATCGGCGGTATTTGTGTTGCTCGTAAACGCGTACGATAACAACAGCGCGCACGCATTCATCGAGGCATCTTCTTCATCGATGTTTGTCGCGATTCTTTTTTCTTTTTGTTCCTTTTCTGTACCCGCAAAACTCCAAAATCGAGTGGCAATAACCACGAGTGAATCTGCGACGAGCGGCGCGAACACTCTTCTCGCGTTCGATAAGTTACTCGACGGCGCGGTATTCTCGAATTGTCCAAAAACCGAGAAGTTCGCCCCGAGCGCGTTCTTCTCCGCAAATCGAACCGCCAAGTGCGCTAAAAGCGCCATCGCGTCTGACTCGTCCTCTTTCACGCCGTCGGCGGCGTTCATTTTCTTCTCCAAAGCGGATCGTTTCGCGTATTCGCCGAATCGCAACGATTTCATCACGCGTTTCAAACACTCGTTCGCGACGATATCGTTCGGACTGACGAGAAACCTCGAACGGAGACAGTTCATTACCGCTGACCGCATCGTACGATAGGATGAAATCTGTTCTTCGCTAGTGCTATTATTACTTTGGATTTTCTGCGAGATCTTTTCGAACAAATCCGCGAGCTTCTCGGTTGTTTTTCTAGAAACATACGGCGCGGAGCCGTCGGAAACTCTCGCGCATTCGTCCGCACCAATCAACGCCGGCGTTAATTTACGCAAGAGGAACTGCGCTTTTTCAATTCTTGTGAACGTTCTCGTACACTTCTCCTTTCCGTTGCTTTTACTCAACCCGTTGTTCATGGCGCCACAACCCATTTCCAGAGGGATCCAATTCGCCACGTCGTCGTCATCGTCGGTAGAAAATTCATCATTCGCGCAGCCGTTAGAAGCATCCATCATCGACACCGTCACCCCTCCCATCGTTTGTACCACATCATCTAACTTTTTCTCGACTCCGTTCTCCTCTGCAAATGCCATCACATCCTCCAACCCAGGCTCTTGCGTCTCCTGCCTTTCCTCTTCTTCCTCGCTAAAATCCACCTCCCCTAAAATCGCCTCTATCTCCTTCGCTTCCTTTTCTTCTTCCAGCAATCGCAAAGGAAATTCCACGTACACTTGAATCGCTAACTGTCTGTACGCGTCTTTCATGGCATTGCTGTTATTTTCCTCCGTCGTCGTTTTCGTCGCGCCGAGCGCGATATTCTCGAGCACTTTCGAGTCGAACGTGCATTTAAATTCACAACTCGTTGGTTTTGTTTTTGTCGCGCTCGCCACTCCCACTCCCGACGCCGCCGCCTTCGTCGTCGTCGTCGTCGCGCCCCTCGTTCTCTCCTCGACGCTTCTGCCCAACGTCTCCAGCTCTTTCCTCGTCGCGTCCGGGTAATCGAATCGCATCTTTTCCACGCACCTTTCCGCGCATTCATCATCATCCTCTCCACCAAAAAACACAGTTTTAATAAAGGTCGACCCTTCTTCTTCCTCCTCCTCCTCTTTCGTAAAACCACCCTTCGTCGTCGTCGTTCTCGTCGTCTTCATCGCCTCTTCCATCGCGCGTATCGCTTCCCGCACGAACGTCTCGCGACACAGCCCCTTCTCTTCCTCCATCTCTCTTTTATGTGAAAAAATGCCAACAAAAAAAAATGCATCCAATTCAAAAAAAAAAGAGAGAGAGAGAAAGAGCAAGATGTACATTTAGGGTTTTAATGAGTCCTTAAATGAAATGGAGGACACTTTTTTGATTTCATTTTTTTTTTGCCGTCGAGAGAGAAGAATGGGCACACAAAAAAAGACATCATCATCGCGCATCGAATCATCATGTCGACGTTCTCGACGACTTTGTACCAATCGATCGAAGCGGAGGCCAAGGACATCGCGCGCCTCGCGAAAGGAGGTGGAGGAGGAGGAAACGGAGCGTTGTTCTTCGGCCTTCTCGCGACGACGACGACGGCCCCGCAGCCGGCCGTCAGAGCGGCAGCGGAGTCCGTCGTCGCTGGCGTGCGAGCAGTCGCGAGACACACGGACGAGAAAGCGTGGTTCGAGACGCACGAAGTGGGTGCTTTTTTTTTGTTGTTGTTTTTGTTCGACGTTTAGACGTTTAGACGACGTCGACGAGGACTCGCGCGCGTTCCTCAAGGTGGTCGCGGAAACCCGAAAAGCTCGACGTTTTCTCTCACTCTCTCTCTCTCTCTTCGAGAGCGAGCGGTCGAACGCGTGGTGGATTAATGCGATTGTTCTGCTATGTCCTCGAGATGAGAGATGCGTGACGGAAAGCGAGTTCGCCGGCGCCGAAACATTTCCGTTTTCTCTTTCCCTTTCTCTTTCGGTCTCTTTCTCTTTCTCTTTCGGTCTCCCTCTCGTAAACTCACGCGGTCTCTTCTTCTCTGCCTCTCTTTGCACGCAGGATGCGTTGGAGTTGTTTCTCTCGGCGACGACGAACGAGGAATCTTCTGAAATGGCCGCGCGCGGTTTATCGGGCGTTTCGAAATTGGCGAAAGCAGAGTGCGTGCGTGAAAATCGATTGGCGGAATGCCTCCAAAAAGCCTCTCAGGTGCCGGAGACGTTTTTAGTCGAACACGAGGCGTGCACGTGGTTGGAACAGTTGAAATGCGTGGCGACGTTGTTGGAGAGCAAGAGGAATGTGCCGAAAGTGAGCGAGGCGAGCGTTTCGATCGCGTTGGGGACGTGCGCGAGAGGGATGTATTTGGCCAAGAAGAGCGCGACGGCGAAAGAAAGCGGGATGGTTGTCAGTCAGGCGATTTCGAGCGCGAGGAGAATTCTAGACACCGTGTTCGTGGAAGCGAAAAAGAATGATAATGAAGAAGCTCTATCGGTTGCAGAAAAAACGTTTCAGGATTTGGTCACCATAAGCCGAAGAGAAGAGGATGACTGTTTATCGGGTGCCATCGATTGCGAGTACAAACACGTGCGAGAGTCCACCGTGGCAACTGTCGCGAGCATAGAGTTATGTAACGCATTGGTAGAGTCTCACTTCGATCTCTTTCAAAAGAACGAAATGTTGATGCGAACGTTGAAAGAACGATTTTGCCCAATCGTCGAGGAGACATTGGAGAAAAAGTTTTTCTGCGCGGCGGAGACGACGGATTTCGCGCAAAGACGAGCCGTTTTGCAAACATTAAAGTCATTCGTAAAAGTAGGCCGAGGCGGCGGGTTCGAGAAATGTATTAAAACGTGTTTAGATCGATTGGTGTCTTCTTTAGAAAGCGAAATGCCCGCGTGGTTGCGAGCGTCCTCGTTGGAAATCTTGCGATTTTTTTGCGCAGATGGCGATATCTGTTCGTTCTTACACGACGCATATTACGACCCGACAAAGAAAGACGACTCCGACACCGAAACGCCGTTAGGGAGTATTTGCTTAATTCAAGCGAGAATAGTCCAATCTGGGTTATCCATGAATTCGTCGGAACCAACGACGAGTTCTTGGAAACCACAAGGTGTCGTCTACGACGCCGTGCAGAAAGAATTCGAGAAGAAGATGCAAAAGTTATCAATTGCGATGAAGAAGAAAACAAAGAAAAATAACACCACCGGAGAAGAATACGTCGACAATGAAGAGCACGACCACGACGAAATCGTGGACCTCGAAAATACCGACGCACACATTACCAGAGCAGTAACAATCGCCATCGAAGGTTTGTTAAACACCGCGCAGACGATCGAACGCGTCGCGTATTCGGTCGAGTCGCCGAAACGTTTACAAACCGCCAAGAAAATGTTAGATGCGGTTTGGGAAACTTTAGCTTCTATGTTTTCTTTAACTCTCGACTTTGCCGAAAACGACGACACGTGCTTGTACATCTTCGAAGCGTATCAAAACGCTGGCCGAGCATCGGTCAAATGCAAACACAAACTCGCGAGAGAGGCGTTTTTAGGCACATTATGTCACTTTGCGGTGAAATTGCCGAAAAAACAATTCAACGATAACGGAAATGTCGTCCGAAAACTCTCCGTAAAGAATGCGTTAAGTTTAAGAGCTATATTCAACATCGTAGATGCGTCTAAAGGGCACTTGGAAGATTCATGGTTTATGGTACTAGAAACCATCGCGTCTCTCGAACGCACATTAGGGGTTGCCGAGAAGACTCTGAAATCGAGAGCGCGTGAGTACGTCCCTATTGGCTTGAAACCATCCAACTGGACAAACACAGAATACGAATACAAAGAAGAATATTACGTTTTTTCGGAAGCTGCGCAAGATATGTTCAACGCTATGAATTCGTATGACGACGACGATTTGGTGCACGTGGTAGATGCTTTGATCAAAGCGAACATTGGCGAATTGCGAGAGGCTCGAACATTGAGGGAGAGACAGTCTTTATCTTCTGCAAAGAAGAAAGCGAATAAACCGATAACATCTGTACGATTGCGCAATTTAGAACGTTTACGCGTGGTGATGGAAGTCAACGCCTCGAGACGATTCGCGTTGTTCTGGGACACGTGCGCGAAACATTTCCTTAACACCATTTTGGAAGAAGGAGGGAATTCTCGCGAGCAAGCGTACGAAATATATGAAAAAATTGTCGTCAATGTGCTCGAAACTGATTTAGATCTCGACGGGAAGAACGTGGCGTACGCTAAATCTGTCGGTTTTGAAACCGTCGACTGTTGCGTGGTGACGCATGTGCAGACGATGTACGACGGTGCTGTAGATTATCGAGGGAAGCAATTAGCATTGTCGCTCGCGCACGCGCTCGTGTGTAAACGAAGGAACAAATTGAAAACTTCTTGGCCCATAATCTTTAAAACACTTTCGAAGTTAGCCGAGAACGAAGGCGACGCCGATTTAACGATTGAATCCTTCGTCACGATGAAAGTAATTGAAAATGAATGCGTGCCGTTCATCGGGAGAGAATATTACAGAGAACTTTCAGAATGCTTCTCGAGTTACGCGCACCAAAAGAACGAAATAAACGTCGCGTTGTCCGCGGTGACGTCTTTATCGACTATTGCTGAATTATTCGGTGACTTCTGTCACCGCCCAGAAAATGCGGCCGACGTGCCATCGTGGTCGTCTACAAAAATGACCCCTTCGAGAAACGGAGTCAAACTGAATTTACTCACAAAAAATGGTCTCGCGGATTTTTCAATCTCGCCTGTATTCTTCCACTTGTGCGAACGATTCGACGATATTCGATTGGAAGTGAGAGATTGCGCCGTGCAAACTTTCGCAACGTTGTTCGTTTCGAGAGCTTCGTTGTTGAGTAAGAACGAACTGAAAGACTGCGCGCAAAAGGTTGTGTTCCCGGCTATAGATAAATGCCGAAAGGTTGCCAAAACGGCGTCTATGAACGACCCCGATGGGTTAAAAATCGAATGGAATTTCTCTTTCGTCAACATGCACGCATCGATATACGGAAACATGTTGAAAAACGCGTTACCATTACTCATCACCGTGGAAAACTTTGATAAAAATTTCGACGAGCTGTGTTCGTTCTTCGTCGATTCGGTCTTGTCTGATTGCGAAGAACTCGGAACTGCGGCGTTAAATAACTTCTTACCACTTTTGTTAGAGCACGACGAATCAACAACGAAAGGTATGCCGAGACCTCTATGGAAGAAAGCCATGAAAGCATTACACGTGGCTACGGAGAAAGCAACGCTGCCACCATCTGTGTCTCCGCAAAAAACTCGCGTTGGGATTGCCACCTTGTTCGGGTCTTTGTATGATGGTAAATCGGATTCGTTCGACGATGCCGATTGTCGTGGCGCTATTCTTGCGTTGCAACAGTTGATCAAATCTCCGTGCGTTGCCGGAGACGCGCAACCTGTCGATGGCGTCCAATGGGATGCGCAGAAACGTGCGCTCAAATCAATTAGGTACATGTGCGCCAAATCGAAAGAGGGTAAAACTCGAACGTTGATGTGCACGGAATCGTTCAACGTTCTGTTGAAAGAGTCTACGAGCTTTGCTGAGCGCCAATCGACGCAAACACCCGCGGATTTGGCGTTTGCTAAAGCTGGAATGAAAGCCTTTTATGAAATGTACGACGCGGTTGCGAACGATGAAGTGCGAGCGGAGATATATGGTCCCGCGATGACGGCAATTGCGAAGATTTCTCGACGATGGAACGCGACGCAAACGCAACGAATTAGCGAACAAGACGAAAACTACGACGAAGCGGAATACATTGAGCAACTAAAAAACTGGAACGCAGTGTTGATGCAAAAAATCGCGTTGCAAGCTCTTGTGGTAGTTGCGAGAAGAGGTGTCGCGTCATTGAATTTACCGGCGATTTCATCGAACAGCGATATTTCCTCGAAAGCAGTGGCGAAATCGGATTGGTCGGCAACCGCGGATGCGTTTGAGACTGTTTTAGGACAGAACGTTGAAATTATGATCTCAAACGACGACAATGACGACGACCAAGAAGCGATGTTGGATGAAGATGAAAAAGAAGAAGGACAGCAGAGCGAAACGAGCACGAGTGTCTCTGAACAAGCGAAAAAAGCGAAAACGTTTTCGGATCTCACGATTGCTTCCGCAACCGCGCTTGGCGAAGTTGTTCTGAGATACTCAGTCACTGCAGAAGACGGATGCATACTTCGCTTTTTGCGTTCGTTGGCGCGCGGATGCGCGGCGCCTCGCATAGACGTTGCTTTGGAAAGCTACGCACAACTGTGTGATTTAACGCGGTTTGCTTCATATAGAGACGATCAGAAAAAGAACGAGGAAGGTGCTTTCACGCATCGCGCGCGAGTGGCGAGGTTAGCCTTCCCAAGAGTAATCGCGTGTACGAAAAACTTCCTCGAAGAACACGCCAATGCGCCTTTGGATACGTGGACGTACGACACCACTCGAGACGCTTTGAACATGTGCTCGACGTTGGCTGTTTCAAAAGATTTCGTGCACTCGCAGAATAAAGTTTTAAACGGCATGCTCGAAAAAGCGAGAGAAAGTAAAGATGAAGTGAAAGACGAAGAGCTCGTTTTAGGTGTTTTTGTATACGAGGCTTTATCCAAAGCGGTCGCGGCTGCTGTGGTGGACGATATTCAAAAATTAGGGATGTTTGCGTTACTCGGCGCGGGGAAATATTTGGGTATCGTGATGTAATAATGAATTCATGTAAGGGGGATGAGGGGGATCATTCACTATGGCAATGCTTATTAATAACTCTTTCTCTATCTCCTTCTTTCTGTCTCTTTCTTTCTATTCAGCAATAATCTATTCATACTTGTACAATTCTTATTCTCTCTTGTTCAAAAGCGCCTTCGCGTTTGCTTCAGCTTCGTTCAAGTCCTTCGTTTGATATTTTTCCAACAACTCTCGTTTTTTCTTAGCAATCACCAACGCTTCTATGTCTGAATCCTCTGGAAGTGGCACGAACGCTTTCGGTGGTGCTTCTACGTCTACGTTCTTACTTGTTCTATTAATCGTCGCTGCTTCTGTGGTGGTGGTGGT
>Ga0115011_10002882_pt1 | contig 11808 bp, 3 predicted proteins | sample TroAtlMetagenome_2_FD_88705 | JGI IMG/M metagenome (GOLD analysis project Ga0115011, IMG submission 88705) | Marine eukaryotic phytoplankton communities from Atlantic Ocean - Tropical Atlantic ANT8 Metagenome | ecosystem: Environmental > Aquatic > Marine > Oceanic | place: Tropical Atlantic... | reverse complement strand
TGGGGTCCATCTCTGAAACGTTATACTTAACTTCGTATAATTTTCCAGGATCAAAAGCAACAGTTTGATTAATCTCTGTAGCCGAGGCGATAGATCCATCAATATATGCTTGACCTGCAACAGTAGTCCAACCCTCACCCATATACCAAGCATTTTGTCCAGTGACACGTTCTCTGATTGAAGCATTATCAATCTTACCCATCCCTGTACTGTCTATTCTGAATATAGTAGTATTCACTGGTGCAACAAGTGTTTCGGTATAATGTCCTACTGTACCATTAGCAGTTCCAGTAACCGTAGTATCGCCTATGAGAGATGCTTGAACTGTTCCGCTTGGAGCACCAAATTCATCTTTGAAGTCTTCGATTATATCATATTGAATTTCATAAGTAATTCCGTCAAGAACTGATCCTGTAACAATTTGCTCAATGTATCCTGCATCGGTATTGGATGTATATGCTGTTCCACCTTGTACTTGCCAAGAACCAGTTTCTGTCCAAACAACTTCTTTGAAAGTTGCGTTATTCAGAGCAATATTTGATCTGTAGCCAATATCTACACTTAGATAAACTTTAGCAGTTCCAGTAAAGTTATTTGTAACAAGAAATTGTTCTGAGGCTACTCCTGGAATCATTACTAATGGATCAATATATTGTTCAGTTCCAAGCTCAATATTCATTGCTTGAATACTAGGTGTCGCCCCTGGTCCAGTTGCTGTTGCTAGATTACCAGTTCCAAGAATATCTGCTTGTGTTCCCTTTACAGGAAATCCGAATTCTGGCTCAGGCTGAACTTGAAAGTAATCAGGACTTGATCCGTTATCTACAAGAATCTTATCTAAGATATGCAACGGAGTATACATATTATCTTGACCGTGATGATAATAAACGTGAATATCATCTCCTGCAACTACTGTTGGTAAGTCAATAATATTGAATGTTCCCATCATCGATGCGTGCCAAGCACATTGATAATACAATGTATCTGGTGCTACTGAAGGTACAGTAAACTCCATTACTTCATATTTTGCAATACCTGCACCATCTTCACCGAATGGGGATGAACCAGGATATGATTGATCGGCAGCCTGATTCTCTTCAGCCCTTGTGCCTGTAACTCCTAATAGATACTCCCCAAAATAAGCTCCCGGTGTAAAGTGAGAACCATCATCAGTAGTAACGTAGATTGGATGTCCTGGGGCATTAACTCTGAATCGATATGTACCACCACGATATAAATTGATTGTACGATTAGTACCTTCAATCATACCTTCTTTATCAAATTTGTATAATCCAGAATCTGAAGTGACTGCATAGTATCCGTTGACTGCTCCTGGGGCTTCAAATGGGCCAAATCCAGAATTTCCATCTGCACCTGTTAGTCCAAAATCTTCTGGGATTTTCCAAGTAAACTCTTTTGCAAAGTTACCTATCCATTTTGATGTTCTCCACTGTGGGAGTCCAACATTACCAAATCCTGGATTTAATGCTTCACAAACAGAATAGTCATCAATTCCATTATAGTACCAACCATCTACATCTAGTGCTTCACACCAACCGGACAACTGCATACAAACTGGAAAAGGCTGATCTGATACCCAAGTACCAGGATCTTCATCAGCACTTACATAATCATTATAATCGCCTGAGACAATTGATATACCGTGACTTCCATTTTTAGAGATACAATGATAACCTTCGCCTGGCTCCCCAAAACCTCTTGTCATTCCTGCTTGTACTAGATTATCCCATCCTGCTCCAGGTATCTCTTTAATACCCGCGGCGTGTAAATACATTGACATCGGATTACCAGTAAACGGATCAAGCATCGTATCATATCCGCTGTGATGCCAAGCATTGTTTAAGAAAGTGTAAGTACCACCTCTGAATAAATCGAATCCTCCAACAATTCCGTCATTACCTCCTAAGTTTGAATGATCTTCTTCATCTCTTTGATAAGGAAAATAAGAAATATCACTTTGATCCCACCAAGTCCAGTACCAAGGAGTATCTTGAGCCCCTTCAACAGTCGTGGTATTAGGATCAGCAAATGTTATTGATGCCGCTGTGTCTACTGTAATATGTAAACCGTCAGTCGGTCCGTAACCATCTCCTAGAGCAACAACCGTATGATCTCTCATTTCTCCAGGTAATTCTGTAGGAGTATATGGTTGTGGTCCAGAAGGTAACTGAACAATATCACCAACGCTTAATCCGTGATTAGATGAATTAACTGTGCGTGGTCGTGACCAGAGCATTTCAACTCCAGAAACAAAAGGATCTCCAACGTGATTTGTTATATCTCTATCAACTTCAAATCTAAAAGTTGCTAAATCGGCAACAACTTCGTATTCTTCAACAACATTAAATTCAGTTGGTGTAGTTCCTTCGGCATTCTCTAAAGGATAAATTACTGTTTCTGTAAGTACAAAGTGATCCAAATCGATGACATAATCAACATAATAGTTTGTATTACCGTGATGAATTCCATTGTAAACATTTTGATAATGTACTCGATCTCCTGAGGAAAGTCCGTGAGCATCACATTCAATTCCGCGTTCTTTCTTAACATAGCCTGCAATATTTGTGAATGGAGTTGCTATAGATGTTGGATTGTTATCATCCCCTCCAAGAGCAAAGTCATATTGCCCAACTGTAAAGTTACTTGATCCTGGATACCAGACTCTATCGAAATCGTGAATATGAAAATCGATTGATATAATTAGGTATATATCGTTTGCTGGATCGAGACAACCATATTCTACTGTATGAAAATGCTGAGGGTCTGAAGTACCGTGATCTGAAGTACCAATGACTGTTACACCACCTGTATGACTCCAAGTTCCATCTTGATCTTGTGTAACTCCAGTTAGAGGACTTGCTTTAAGAGTTGCTTCAGTAGCTAAGTCAACGAGCATTTCGTGATAGTGGCCAAAGTTGGTAAGTTCGATTTTTGTACCACCAGTAAGGACATAATAAGCATCCATACCGTGTGTATGAGAACCTGTCATACCTACTACATACATTCCTCCTTCACCACTATTTAGAGCAGGATCCCAATCATATGTTACAGAGTGTGCGTGAGGTGCGTTTTCACCTGAACCATCACCATCTGTAGAACTCATAATAACTGTTGGATTTCCAAGTTCGATTGAGGCATATTGGGCAGTTGTAATTTCAGCAGTATGAACGTGTCCTATATTATTAACATCATCAAAAAATACGTCTACTCTTGCATCACCTTTTTGTACTGCGGTTACAATATATTCTTCCCATTGTCTTTCACCTTGTGGAACTCCGCCTTCAGATCCATATCCTGTTCCGCCTTGGACAATTTCTAATCCTGTAATTGAACCTGTAATTAGAGATTCAGCAATTCCAGTAACAGTCGGGCCTCCACCAATAAACATTATTGAAGGTGGGCCATTATATCCAGCACCAGCTTGAGTAATAGTTATAGCATCGAGTTCCCCTCCAGCGGTAATAGTAACTGTAGCTTCAGCTTGTACTCCAATACCACCAGCAGAAGTCCAAACATCTCCGTTACCTTCACAAGCCGCTTGATCTGTATAGCCTGCATTAGAACAACTTCCTGCACTAGCCAACATCTCATCTGGAGCGGCAATTTGTACTGTAGGAGCTGTGGCATATCCAACACCAACATCAGTAATGTTTATTTCGTCTAAAACACCATTAAAGAGAACATTACCCACAAAACCGGCACCGCCAGCTGGAGTAATGTACATAGTAGGTGCAGAACGATATCCAGTACCGCCTGCGGCTAAATTTAATTGAGTAATAACACCAGCAACTACTGTTGGTGTAGCAATAGCATCGACAGTATTTGCATCTGTTCCTCCTACAAATACAATATCAACATCACCTATAGCATTAGCGTTTGTTTCAACTGGTCCAGACTGAAATGTTACTAAGTTATCTAAGGAAAGATCGTGATAAAGTGATTCTACAACATTCTGATTTCCTGCCCCACCAATTGATGTACAAGGCATAGGAATTGTTAAATTAATGTTATATGAATTACTTAATGATGGTAATGCAACATTTGCCCCATAGTTAATAGGAATTTTAACTGTATCACCAGGATTCAAAGCGTGATCAATAGCGTAAACAAATCGATGATTTGTGGTACTTGTAAGTCGCCCTTCTTCTAGAGGGTGGAAAGTACAGTGGAAATAAAGATCGTGATATCCGTCAACCACCCAAGACCAGTCTTCACCAGGCTCCAGGTCAGGAGAAGCAAAAGAAATATTATCATCCGAGACTGCATTGTGAACTAAAATTGAAGTTGAAGGATTCGTAAAAACAATTGTGTCACCTTCACGAGCCTCTAAATGGTAAGGAATAAGAGTGTGTGCTTGTGTATTAGGATCATTGATTGCACCTGGATCCCAGGTTCCGCCAGCGTTTGTACATTGCGTTTCCATATATGCAATAGATGTATCATACTGGGGCTCTGTTATTGTACCTCCGATATCACAAGTGGGCCGAATTAGATTCGGATCTTCCAGAACAGAACAAATGAATGTTCTTGGATCTGGTCCTCCACCTTGTTCAGAAAATACCGCTGTATCAGTAGCAAGCATATCGACCATATTCTTAGCACCAGTTGATAAATCCCAGTTAACATCGCTAATAATTAGGTCGTATTGAAATTTGTATTGAGTGTTAGGTTTTAAATCAGCATCAAACCAAGCAACGGCAGTTTGTGCTCCGTCTGTAAATGCTTGAACAATTTGAGTGCCTTCAGTATAGAGAATATCAAATTTATATGCAATACCGTTTGACCAAGGCTTGGTCATATCTAATGGGGAATCATAACCACTATTTTTAAGTAATTCTGACTCAAAAGCATCTGCGCCAAATGAACTATTTTGTACTAAGTTAGCAGTTTCATAGGTGATATCCATACCACCATTAGGAATCATTTCTGTAGGAGAAACAAAGTCAGCAGACTTATTTGCTATAGCCAGCAAAAAGTCTTTATACTCAGGAAGATGTTCAAGATTCTCCATTACTTCCAGAGACTTCAGCATTAACGCTAAGTCTTTTACTAGAAGATCAGGTGCTTCTAATTTAATATTCAAAGAGTCCAGAAATGCACTCTTCTGTTGCTCTATAGTGTTCAACTCTGTTAGAGTAAATTTCTGAAATGTATATTGTGACATTTGTTAATCTTCCTTTAATTATCCGTTGTCGTGCAATTCTTCTAAGTAATTCAATTGCATAGAGGTAGTGACATAAGGATCAGCTATCCCCAACATTTCCAATTCTTGCAAACGAACAAAGTTATTTTGTTGCTGAATCATTTGATTGGTTCTTTCACGCCAGGTCTTAAAGGTCTCATCTTTTCTTACAAATGGGATCTCTGTAGTTCCTATACCGTTTGCCATTAGTTACCTTCTGCTGGTGGAGGTGTACCCGTTTCTGTTAGATTAGGATTAGCTTCAATCAAATCGTGTACAAGTTTTTTTAAGTCTTTTATTTCGTTCTTCATACTATTTATACTGCGTTTTGAATTCCTGGCATCGGCTGCCTGTAATTTCTTTTGGGCAACGATTTTTTTGCGTTGTGCATAGGCATTCGCATTGGGAAAAGTAACCCCACCAGTATTTTCATCTTTTATGTATTCAGGTATTTTTGCCATTATTTATTTCCTATGTTACTGCTAAGACTCTCATTTCTCGAATTGCTGGTAAAGAGCATCGATGAGTCGTATGCAATTCTATTTTTACTCTAAAATGATCGAATGGTTTAGTAATTTTTTTCAAAGGAGTAAACGTATGTTCAATAAATTCTGAAGCCAAAGACATTGATGTATTAGTAATCTCAATACCTCCATCTTTCATTTCTCTCCACATAATAGTTTCGCCTTCAATAACTGCAAGTCCAATTGGAAAATCTGGATGATTTGCATCTACTGAACTATCGATTTCTAGGATTGGAACTTCTTCTTTAGAATAAGAAACACCATCTGGAAGCAAAATTTTCTTCCAGAATTTTTTATCAGTATCAGTATCCCAAGTTCCAAACCAAATATCGCCAACTTCATATTCACTTAAATCTGTTTCTCCAGCGCCAGCTGTAGTTTTGTCGTGTTCTACACCAGCTAAATCATCTGTACAAATCCAACATCCTGTCTGGATATTTTTCATATTGCTTATATCTACTAGACTCATCTCCCAGAGATTTGTTTCATCATCATCTCCATCTACATATGCAGTAGAAACTTGTGCCGAAAGACCTTCTCCAGGATTAGCAACAACCCCGTTCCAAGTAGCAATTGAAGGATCAAAGTTATTAGTGATAACACCTTCTGGACTATTTGCTCCAGGAGGATAAATATATGCGTAATATTCTTCAAAATCATTTACATTATAATCACCACGTGAAACTAAATTAGCGTGTGCTTGTACTGTAATTGTTCTTGGAGTTACTGCACCCGTATCGTAGTATACTTTTACATATGTCTCATTACCTTCTTGTACACTTAAAAACATTTGCAAATCATCTGCGTGATTTGCCAGCTTAACATCTTTTGATAGATAAACTCCCATTTGATTTTTCTCAATAGGAGAAGCATCCCATATGATATTGTTAATTGCAATAGTCGATAATCTTTCCTTATTAATAACAGGAGAAATATTAGGATTGCTAGAAGTCATTCTAACATCATATGATATTGGAGTATATTGATAACCAGATGCTATAGTTTGAGCACCATCTAGGGCTTCAACTTCTTCGAGAACCACTTCTTCGTTATCTTGAATACCTGAAATAATATTATTTGTATCTCCATTTATAATTACTTCCATATCTAAACCAGTTCCTGATAGAACCATAGGTTGAAAATTGGGAGTAAATGAAGCCACTTCTTTAATTCCTGCATACTCTTTCAAGTTAATTTGCATATTTCCTTCAGTTTCAAACTGACATCTATTCATTCTGAATTTAACATCCATTAACTGCTCTGGAGTCCAAGTCGTATTATTCTGTGAAGTAAACATAGAACCAAGATAAGGTTGTTCAGAAACATAATCTCCAGTAAGTAAATCAACTTCTCCTAATTCAGAAATCCACAAGTTATATAATAATGAATCAGATATGACAACAAAACAATATTCAGTTCCATCCATTAGATAAATCGGATCAGCAAAAGTGAATCTCGTACTTATTGAGCCGTTTGTAGAAACTGACACATCTTCAGGATATAGCATACAGATTGCAGTCGGCAATGCTGTTGCAGTCGGATATCCATTTACCATTGGTCGAATTTCTAATCTAACTGGAGTAGATTCGTCATCTTTTGAGTAAAAATACAAATCAATTGAATGTATGAATGCACCACCATCAGATTCACCTATAAGAAATGATTCTGCTACTGGATCATACCACTCAGTAATATTTTTCTGTGTTCTACTTCTGCCTGTTTCTTGACTTCGGGAAACTGTTCTAGTTTCACCTAAAACTGTACGATCTTCTGCCAGAGTTTCGTTCACTCTATAACTTTCAAACGTGGACATTATATCTTTTTGTCGAGTATCAAGAGTACCTTTAGCCGTGAAAGTAGCGACCGCTTGTGTAGTCATTGCATCAAAGTCCACAAAATCATCTTTCATTGCAAGCACTTTCATACCCGTTCTAAATCTAACTCCGCCTGCTCCTTCTGAAGGAATTTGAAATAAAGCATTTCTTATTTTCCCTGCACTATCGGTAGTAACTGGATCGCCCTGTGCTCCACCATCTGGAGTTATATAAGCATCAACATCTACTTCATCAAATTGAAAGTGTATTCTAGTGTTTGGTCGTAACTTGTCTACATCGATAGATACAGGAACTGATCTCATCCAAGGAATTGCAGAAACATCAACTGATCTATCTCCAACTTCTGTACGAATATCTTTGATTTCCATATGGGATCTTTCACCAGATCGTACTTGATTACTGGTCATCTGTTGTTGTTGATCCCAACTTTCTGTTGTTACAATTTGTCTCCAAACTTGTCTTGTTCTAGCACGAAAGCCAGCATTAACTGTTCCGCCTCGACCACTTTCAAATGCACGAGCCATACTAGTTCCCCCAAATCCACTTGAAGCATTGGAGGTAAATGTTACTTCTCTACCAGTTTGAACGTTATCTCTGCCACCTTTATCTTTAAATCCAGACCAAGTTGTCTCCCAAGCGTTCCATCTCGTTTGTGTTCCATATGCTTCTACTGCCTCTACCACAGCATTATTATTTTTGTTTTGAATAATGACATCTGGCATATATGTTTCTTCAAACCAAGTATCAGTAGAAGGAGTTAATGTAGCGAATCCGACCCAAGATTTTCTTGCAAAAGGATTCAAGTTAAGAACTTGAGTTCCGTGATCTTGTTTAATCCAGGCTTCTTGAACAGTATAATTTAACGTATATGTCAAATTGTTATGTGAAATACCTGAAGTAACTCCTGGTTCGCAATCTAGTCCATACATTTCATATGGTACAGTACAAATTCGGGCTTCTGGATAAATAGTACAATAATAGTTTGAATCAAGAACATCTCCGATTCCGTGATCGGCAAATGGGTCTACTAGAATACCATTTTTATATCTTTGTAATCCATCAGAATCTAGAACCTGCATATCGGCAGTAGACTTTTCAAGCAGATTTAATGAGGTATAATATTCTAAATTTTCGAGTCTTCCTTCTATACCTCGAATATCCTGCATCGTATATCGTTTTTGCTCTACGTGAGAAACGTTAATATTTTTATGATTATACGTATACGGAGGTATAAACAAATTATACAAGGTCATTTCATTTCGTTCTTCTGTCGGAAGCATAGGATCATCAGAAGGGAAACCTTGTTTAATTTGAATTTTTCCATCATCATTGATTGTTATCCGATCTCTTCGTCCAAGATAATAATCAAAAGAAACTGAGATAGATGATTCAGGCAGAGGCAAATATGTACCAACTGCATAATCAGCTACCGATGCTCTAAAGTCTATTTCGTCTGTGAGCGGATGTTCTTGAGCAATAGAATCACGATATCCTGGAACATCATCATAAGAAATACCAGAATCAGTATATGAATTTACCGCAAAGTAAGTTGCGGTTGTAATATTACCTTGTGTATAATGATTGTATGTTACTGAATATGTTCCGGGCTGACTTGGATTTACTCCATCAGTCCACGTAAGAGTTGCGGCCTCATAAGTCGTATCAGTATCGCCACTTGCGAAAGTGAATGAATCGGTCACATCTGAGGTATCAGGAGCGATAACTGTAGCTACTGAATTTACTGCGTGTGGAAGTGTTAATACTTCATTCACAAGAGTATAATCCGCAGTAGAATCCATTTGTGATACTGCTCTCCAAGAAGCATTGCTTTGATACATATTCGCCATAATAGTAATACCATCTCCTGTTAGAGATGGCAATGGCGCACCAGTATCAGCATCTTTGATTTCAATAAGTGCGGTCGTATTTCCTGTTAAGTCAGCAGACCAGGTGGCTACACCTGATCCAGAAACTGTACCAAATTGAGGAATAAGTGCTCCTGATGTTTCATTCCAAATATACAAAACTTTTTCCCAGTGCATATCTACGAAAACTGCAGGAACTGAAGCTACACTACCAGTAATGGTTGCTGTAGAATTCTTTTGTGTCGAATATGTTACCTGTCCAAGAGTTAATGAAGCAGTAATATCAGAAACTTTATATAACCAAGGATAATTTACTCCATATGATACGGCTACACCTGTAGGTCTATACAGTTTTGCATATACTCCAACATCCACTTCTGAAACAATATATTGAGCGGGAGCAACTGCATCAAGTCCTTCATCATTTTCGAGATATATTCTATATCCCATTGTAAAAGAACCAGTCAGAAGTGCTTGAGTAACGTGGGTAATTCGTTTATGTACACCAATAGTATTTGGAGTTGTATTAGCGGCAGTATGACCAGCATCTGTTACAAATATAACATATTCTTTACCTACAATATTGAAAACACCGTGAAGGTCGTTTACTGTTTCAACTTCAAAATAAGGACCAAATTCAGGTTTAAGATGATCATTTGCTACGTGTCGAGTTGTTCTTGCTCGATCCCCATAAATTTTTACAGAGGTTAAAAGTTCGTGTTCAAACCCATTGATGTATGCTTTGCTGGGTTCGACTTTTATCCCGAAAGTATCGGCATTATGACCTTCTATTTTTTCAATAGGGAATGGGTTTATTGTATAGTTACCTGATTCATCAAATGTTCTCTTCGCCATCTCTGCGGATAACAATGAATAATCAGTGGCTTTATATTTTGTAGTGATTTTGCCGTTATCGACATCCATCATCCACATCCACTTATTCTGTTCAGCAGAATCAGTATCTTTACAAACAGTTAGAGTTTTTTGATATCTATCACCACCAGGAGCATTCTGATTATAGAATCCTGAAGCTGGATCAAGAAGTCGTGGATCCGTAGTTGATTCTACGATGACTTCTTCAATATCGAATCCTACTTTGCAAGTAGGAGTAGCTGATAAAGGATCTAAGAAAATAGTTTGGGCAAGTACTGGAGTAAAGTAACCATCGAGCCAATAAACTCCAGGTTCAACTTTTGCTTCTAACGCTTTTCCAACATTAACAATAACTCCAGCTTTGTATAAAGCCGCTGGGTCATACCAAGAGTTGTCAATACAATTTCCGTTAACATCGAAACCTCCGTCACAAACAGTATCGTATGTGAACAGATTTTCGTTAGCATCAAATTCTCCAGAAAGAGGTCTATAATAATATACCGGTTGAGTTTCATCATCGTGTAGCTGATCGATAATAGCAACCGCTAGTGATGATTCTCCATATACAATACGATTTAACCAAGTAGAATCTGCCGAAGCAAGAGTCAACCAAGGTCTTTTAGAAATACTTATTCCACCACCAACAACAGGAGCACCATTCTTCCAAATGTGATTAGCCGCAGCCGACATTTGGTGCTGAAGAATAGACTGTACTTGTGTTAACTCTCTGGCTTGAACTGCACGTCCAGGATTGAATAGGATTTTAAGAAATCTATCATCTGGGTGAAAATCGTCATAGTATGGAGATGTATTAAAATTATATGCCATTCGCTATTATCCTAAAAATATATTCGTATTATATTCCCTCCCCATTGGAAGGGATATATTTTTAATTCTAAAAACGTTTTTTAGAATTCAACTACGAGCTTTAAATCTTCAATCTGGTCAGAAGCACGAGTAATCGCTCGGCGATTCTCTAGATAAATCAACTGTCCTGAATCTTCTTCTAAACTCGTCCCAGCATCAGCATATACAGCCGCTTGGGCTTTCGTTCCACCTCCAGCAAGTTCGGGATTACGTAATAGACCAATTTGTCTAAAGTCATCGTTTTCTGGAAATCCGTCTGCTGTTTCCAGTCTAACGTGAATTAGTCCGTGGTGAGTCTTTGCAGTAAAGATTGCTTCGTCATCTCCAAAAAGTTGTTGTTCTGAACCCGCTAAAACACTTTCACCTGAAATAACAGGCATCCAGTCGTTTGTAGTCGAGTTAATAATATCGTTCAATTCCAACTTATATAGAAATGTCCATACGTAGTTGTCAGACGTAGTGATTGCCTGAGCCACATTACCAGATGGATCTCCTGTGAATCCAGATGGCTCTTCAGAAGCACCCGTAGGTAACCAAAGTCCTCCAACTGTATCTTCACAAGTTGTTCGTGAAACTGCTGTTCCACCATCATAAACACCACCGATATAGCACTTACCAGTTGCAGGTTCGCCTGTACACAT
>Ga0115011_10002880_pt1 | contig 11812 bp, 12 predicted proteins | sample TroAtlMetagenome_2_FD_88705 | JGI IMG/M metagenome (GOLD analysis project Ga0115011, IMG submission 88705) | Marine eukaryotic phytoplankton communities from Atlantic Ocean - Tropical Atlantic ANT8 Metagenome | ecosystem: Environmental > Aquatic > Marine > Oceanic | place: Tropical Atlantic... | reverse complement strand
TAAGGTTAATTCTTTAACTCTGCCACTGCCATTGGTTGTACGATCAACAGTATAATCGTGTATTATCACTAATTTACCATCCTTGGATAAAGCAACATCCAATTCAATCATTTGCACACCAAGCCGAATTGCTTCACGAAAAGCTGAAATTGTATTTTCAGGATGTGAATCACTGGCACCACGATGGGCACAAATCCCATTTTTTGGCATATGTAATTTTGCATTAAAATCAGAAGGCCTAAAACTTGAACACCCGACCAATAAAACAACTGAAATTGTTTTGATTAATAGATGCTTCATGGCCTATTAGCTCCAGGCATTTGGCTTGGTTTAATATCAACTTTTTTAATCAGCTTTTCCAAAATTTTCCCCGTTTGTGCGATTATCCTAGAATAATTTTGATTACCTGAAAGATTATTCATTTCATTTGGATCTTTTTCTAAATCATAAAACTCATAATCAGTTGTTCCAGGAAATCTCACTAGTTTGTATTGGCTGGTACGAACTCCCCAGTGAAAATGCCCTGTTGCCCAGTAGGAATACCAAATCCCCTCACGCCAGTTAGATGGATGGCGGCTCTCTAAAAATGGGCTCAGACTGGCTCCTTGCATCGTTCTTGGAATCTCAACGCCAGCGATATCAAGCATTGTAGGAGCAAAATCAACATTACTACACAATGCCTCATTAACCGTGCCAGCCTTAATCTTGGTAGGATACCGTATGATGAGTGGCATCTTGATCGAACCTTCTAGAATAAGACGTTTATCATATAAGCCATGCTGACCAAGCCAGTATCCCTGATCACTGGTGTAAATGATAACGGTATCATTCTTAATATTCTCTTGTTCTAGAAAATCCATTACTCGTTTAATATTGTCATCCACCGCTCCCACCGCTCGAAGATATTTGTGAATCATGTGCTGATATGCAGCGCTAGCCTTACCGCGATCTGTCCCGTCGTGCGGCCACATAGCGGTATCTTCATCCATTTCGTGTCGGCCGAAGTAACCATTCTTTCGAATCATGTGCCAAGTGTGTACACCCTTAAGGCGAGGACTAGTCTTCTCAACATCTTCATGCAAACTAGGAGGTTCCGGGATAAGAGTGTCTTTGAGGTAATCCGCCCAACGCTTTGGGTACTCATAGGAATGATGTGGCGCCTTAAAATGCAACATCATGCAAAATGGTTTCTTTGGATCACGCTCACTTAACCACGACAAGGCTTGATCTGTATAAACATCAGAACAATACCCATTATGCTTTTCACCTGGAACTCTTTCACGTTTTTTTCTTCCACCATACCATTGACTTTTTTGTGTATAGAAAACCGGATCAAACCAGGAACCTTGCCCACGAGTAACCTTGTATGAATCAAAGCCCATTGGACGAGAAGTAAGATGCCATTTACCAAAAACTGCTGTTTGATAACCAGCCTTCTTTAGTTCTACAGCCAACTGTGGTGAATCTTCATTAATAGATCCGTTGAGATTCTGAACTCCATTCTTATGACTATATTGGCCAGTTAAAATACTTGCACGACTAGGTGAACAGATTGAGTTATTGCAGCAAACATTCGTAAAACGCATCCCCTCCTGAGCTAATTTATCAATCGTAGGAGTAGGACAATATTCTTTTAACCATGATCCATACGAACCAATCGCCTCTAACGCATGGTCGTCTGACATGATAAATAGAACGTTAGGTTGAGCCCCTAAAATCAAACTGGAAGTAAAAAAAATGAACGAAAAGGTTTTGAGTAAAAGATATTTTGAATTCATAGATAAATGTTAGCGACTTTATTTCAAACTCAAGTCGCTAAGAACCTTCCCGTTTGTTGAAACAACGTGAATCCCATGAGCATTCGAATCTGAATGAAATAATTCCCAAACCACTTTCTTGTTTCGGTTCACTTCAAACACTCTAACTTTTTTGGGATCCCGCTGAGCATAACTACTTATAACAGTATTACCATTTGGTAGTCGCTGGCCGCCACATGGATCAGCAAATCGACCATCAACATGAGAATTATCTACTCTCCATACTACCTTGCCATTCTTATCAAACTCCACTGTCTTGTTGCCATGTGTCAGATTAACAACAGTGCTACCATTGCTTAAACGTATCGCTGTAAAAGGCCAATTCTCCGCCTCACGCCCACCAAGTTCTAGAAGATCAGTTTTAATCTCATTTACCACTGTTCCATCAGCACGATATTCCTTAATTTTGAATGCTAGTAAATGTGGCGCAATGTAGTTTCCATTTGGCAACTTCCTGGCCATACGAGTCTGCATATGCCCATTACTTGTCTCCGGCTTAAGCGGCACCTCGACAATAATTTTCTTGTTTTTGGATAATTCTAATAACCGAGGCTTAGGCCCACGCTCAACAACCATAGTATTTCCATTGGCCAAGCGAACAGCCGTACCAAGCTCTTTGTTTGGCTTGGCAAGCTCATAGCTCCAAACAATCTTATTTTCTCTCGTAACCTCTTTGGCTACATTTTTTGAAGAATAGAGAATATTCCCATTTGATAACACATAACCATCTCGAGAACTTTCTTTCACCTCCCAAACTACATCACTATTCTCATCAATCAGTTGTGTTGCTTTACCACATATTAATATACTGTGCCGAATACCCTCACTACTAACTTGTCTAATATTCGAATTATCAGCTGCTACTGCATAAGCACTGATAGTAACTAGCAGCACAAAAATATGATGAAAGGATTTCATAAAAATCAGCCTATCCTTTCACTATAATTTAACCAAGCCGGATATTCTGTAATATTAAGGCATTGGAATACAGTAATATTAGAAAAAATTCTGAGTTATTAAAAACAGATGAAGGTTTTTTCTTCTCAGAGTATTAGCCACTGATCAAGATTCTCAGCGATGAAATCCATAGATATAAAATCATTACTAATTGGTGCATTGTTCACAGCAGTCGTGTTTCTTTCAACTGGATGGCAGCTTAGTTCTGCTTTCCCAAACAAACTGCAAGTGGAAATAACTCGGTTTCCTTCGGCAGATACCCTTGATGTTGAATTTAAACGTGTTAATTCTTTATCTTTTGGATCTGCTTCGAATCCGCTTTATGTGAAACAAAAATAGATTTTAATAAACATAGTAATAGCGCTCGTGACGCTTGCCCTTGCACAGGCTGTTGTGCCCAAAAACGTCTAATCATACTGCGACTTTTGCTTTTCAAGCCAAACACTTGGTATGATGATGCGTGAGATGACCAAACACTTTTATTATGTTCTGCTGCTCGGGTTAGGTTTGGCTAAACTCCCGGCAGCTGAGTTGAAAATCTCAAAATTGATCGACGTCTGGCCAAATGCTGTCCCGGGCGAAAAGGGCGATGTGCCGCCGGAGACGTTGACTACGCATGAGCATCGGGGAGCACCCATCAAGAAATACAACAACGTCAGCAAGCCGACCCTAACGGTATACAAACCGGATCCGGCGAAAGACAACGGTGCTGCGGTGGTGATTTGTCCCGGTGGCGGTTACAATATCTTGGCATGGGACCTAGAGGGCACTGAAGTAGCAGCTTGGCTGAATACCATAGGCGTTACCGGAGTGGTGCTCAAATACCGTGTACCGCGCCGGAAAGACCGGGAAAAACACGATGCACCGCTACAGGATGCACAACGTGCTGTCAGTCTTGTGAGGCATCATGCGAAAAGGTGGGGATTAGATCCGAAGCGAATTGGAATCCTTGGTTTCTCGGCGGGTGGTCACTTGTCCTCTGCCGCGCTAACCAATTACGACAAGCGTCATTACAAGCCGTTAGACGCCATCGACCAAGTCAGTTGTCGGCCAGACTTTGGCGTGTTGATTTACCCAGCCTATCTCGTTGACAAGAAAACCAAAACCAAACTCTCACCCGAACTACAAATCACTAAAAACACACCACCAGTTTTTTTCGTCCACGCTGAAGATGATCCTGTACCAGCGGAAGGAAGTGTTCGTTTTTGGCAAGAACTGCGTCAGCATGGTGTAAGCAGCGAGTTGCATGTGTTCCCGAAAGGAGGTCACGGCTACGGATTGAGATCGTCCAAATTTCCCGTCACAACCTGGCCTAAGTTATGCGCTGACTGGCTAAAAAGCTCAGGCCTACTGAAACGATGATCTCCGCTTGGTTGTATATTAATCAATACAATGACCAGCGCGGGCAACAACTAAAATTTCTTTGCCTTTCTTAGCTCCGTAGGAGCTTAAAATTCATAGACCTTATTCTTCCACATCGTATACCTAAGTCTCATAGCCGTCTTGCAATAATTCTCAATAACCTTACTTTGGCGAAGGGAGAGATGTAGTTGTCGCTCCCACCCTTAGGCCTTCGTTGTCATTAAAGAGTTGCCTCTTCGGAGGTTTTTTTGACGGCGGAGGTCTTTTCATTAGAGTCAGCGCAACCTTCAAGTGTTTCAGTTACCCAACGGTCTAATAAATTATGAGACTAGAATCAGAATAGTTAAACTGTAATTACGTGACCCACGTTTGGATCACAAATTTCTAACTAGATAAAATTAGAGAAAGGTCGTTTTTGACCAATAAACTGAGGAAGAAATTGGAGCGGGTGAAGAGATTCGAACTCTCGACAGTCACCTTGGCAAGGTGGCGCTCTACCAGCTGAGCTACACCCGCTCCCAAAAAGCGGAGGCAGAAACTAACTAAAATAAGATACTTTGCAAATTTTTTTAAATCTCAATCGCAGGAAATATTGTAATCAATTTGGCAAACCGATAATTAAACATATTAACAATTATTAACAATTAAGACCCGATAATATGGCTTTAAACTAATATTGATGCTTCCGAGAGCTTAAATTATCAATCAGTAGTTCCTTAAAGTCATACTAAAGCATTCTAAACCTATTTGAGTCATAAAAATGAATTTTTGCGTGTTTATTAAGAATAAAAGTATGCAAAAAACACTTGGCCTCGAGGACGTATTAAGGTTTCCTGCGGTTCGGATTTAGCATGAAAATTATGATGATCACTAGAGGTATCTTTTTAGCCGGGCTAATTCTAGGGCTATTGGCCATACCTAGTCTGCAAGCTCAGGACAAAAAAGAAGAAAAAAAGGAAGAAAAGAAAGAAGAGAAGCCGAAACCAAAATCGGTTTTTAAGGACAAGGCTCTAGAAGAAGGCGTGCGTAAATTTGTTTTTGCTAAACGCTACAACAAGGAACCATTAGTAGAAGCAGATTTGATTCATCTATCAACTATCAAAGTTACTAATGCGGGAATCAAAGATTTGAGCGGTCTTGAAAAATGTCGTGCTTTAGCATCTCTAGATCTTGCCGGTAATGATATTACTAACTTTAGCTCAATCAAGGATCTCAAGCGTATTCAATATCTAAATCTCGCTAAAAATAAGATTGAGAATATTGACCCGATATCTGGATTAACTGCTCTACAGTATATCGAACTATCTAACAATCGAGTTAAGGATTTAAGCCCACTCGAAAAGCTTAGTAACATGCGCTCACTTTATCTATCTAATAACCGTATTAGTGATTTCTCCCCAGCCCTTAAACTCAGTAAACTGTGGTCGCTGTACCTAGACCACAATCAGATTACTAAGCTTGATGGCGTTGCCTCTCTAAAAAGCCTTACAACTCTTTCAGCTGGCAATAATGAAATTACCGACCTTAGCCCGCTTAATGGTCTAACCCGACTACATTTCTTGTTTCTTGAAAACAATAAAATATCCAATCTTGATGCCCTAGTCGCAATGTCTAGTGCGGACTATAAGGGTCCAAAAAATTTCGCTCCTTTCCTACGCCTCTATATGAAAGGCAATCCAGTAGACGGCGCAACGGATAGCAGATTGCAATTTGCTCGATTGATGAAATTTGGCGTACGCGTAGAAACTCCGCGCCAACCCGAATTGGTTACCTTTAATAGCACAGGATGGTCTGGCGAATTGAGCGGCCAACAATTAACTGCTTTTCATAAAGATATTCTGCAGCGCTTCGATCTTGTAAAAGACGCCAAAATTAAATTACAGCTTGTTGTCACACCAGAAGATGGAATCACCAAACAGGAAGTTGATGAGTTAAAGGCAGCACTAAAAAAACTTGGCCTAAGCGACAAAGTTGACCTTAGCCTATAAAACCAAAATTTTATTAGCCCGGGCATTGCTCGGGCTTTTTTATTAACCAAATCTTAGCTAAATTAGCCTATTTTCATTCCATTATATGGAATTAATTGATATGCATTTCCTTCTGCTGGGATTAAATTTTCGGCACACATTTTTCAATGGCTGGTCACAATAAATGGTCTAAGGTTAAAAGGCAAAAGGGCGTCACGGATGCCAAAAAGGCAAAGGTATTCGCCAAAATCGCCCGTGAAATTGGTATAGCCGTAAGAGCAGGAGGGCCAGAGGCCGATCTTAATCCACGCCTCCGTATGATTCTCCTTAAATGTCGGAGTGCCAATATGCCAGCTGACAATATTGAGCGTGCAATCAAGAAAGCTGCTGGAGATGATGACGGTGCCAACTACGAAGAGTTAACCTATGAAATTTTCGCACCAGGAGGTGTCGCTATACTCGTACATGCTAACACAGACAACCGTAACCGTACCGCCTCCGATATCCGCCATGTCGTCACGAAAGCTGGAGGACAACTTGGCAGTGCTGGCGCAGTGACGCGACTATTTGAACGAAAAGGACAAATCATAATAGACCGTGAAGCTGGCGAAGAAGACATGGTAATGGAACTTGCCTTGGAATCTGGGGCTGATGATTTCACTGCAGATGAAAATGGCTATGAAATCCTAACCGACCCAGGAAAATTTGAACCTGTTCATAAAGCAGTTGAAGATAAAGGTGTTGCAACTTTGTCGGCCGAGATTACTTACATTGCCCAACAGACCACCGCTGTAGACGAAGCAGGTTCAGAAACTATTCAACGCTTGGTAGATACGCTGGAAGAAAATGACGACGTTAGTGATGTATTCACCAATGCTGAATCACCATAAAACGCGCTCTAGTTTTTAAGTCCGCTGATGCGCTCTTTGTGGCTATAAACATTGAATTTACCTTCCCTAAGAAACCCAATTAATGTTTGCCCGCTCTCTTTAGCCATCTCTACTGCTAGGCTTGATGGTGCAGACACTGCACAAACGACCCCTACCCTTCCTGCTAGTGCCTTTTGAATGATTTCGAACGAAGCACGACCACTAACCATCAAAACACAATCCTCAAGTGGCAGGCGATCTTTCAAAAGTAAATGGCCAAGAACTTTATCAACAGCATTGTGCCGACCAATATCTTCACGAAGAACAAGCAACTCCCCATTTCCATCGAACAATGCAGCGGCGTGTAGCCCTCCTGTTTTATCGAATGTTGACTGCTTCGCTCTCAGTTTTTCTGGCAAAGCAATAACGGTTTCAACATCGATTACCGTCTCACGTTGATTTAATGGCTCAAAAATATTCTGTAATGACTCAATAGATGCCTTACCGCAAAGGCCACAACTTGAACTAGCGTACACATTCCGTTTTAGTCTATTCAAATTTATATGAACTTTGGGCGACAGAAATACATTTAGAATATTTCCATGCAAAGTCGCTTCACCTTGCTGACAGTAATCCACCTCTAAAACATCTCTTGAGTTGGTAATCACACCCTCTGATAATAAGAAGCCAATTGCCAATTCTTTATCATTTCCTGGTGTGCGCATTGTTATAACTACCGATTCACCTTTGACTCTAATCTCAAGCGGTTCCTCACGTGCTACCCAATCATCCGTTTTATTGTCTGCCTCGTTATTAACCCAACGCAAAACTCGCGTTATGATCGCACGAGGATCTTCAGTTTGATTTTCTGTTGGACACATCGCACCTGCTGCTATCAGAAGCAACGCCTAGTTGAAAGAAGGATTTGACATCATACACCTTCAACGCAACCTTCGTGAGACATATGCAGCAATGGAAAATAATCTTAATTAGCTTAACGGCCGGTATTATTTTAATCGGATGCGGGGAAAGTAAAAAAGCAGAAGCTATCAGCAAGCCTCTTGATCCAGACGTAATTGCATACCCATTGGATACGTGTCTCGTAGCTGACAAGAAACTTGGCAGCATGGGAAAACCTCATGTATTTATTCATGAAAAAAGACAAATTAAATTCTGTTGTATCGGCTGTGACGACGAGTTCAATTCCAACACAGAAAAATATATCCAGAAATTCGATCAGGCTGTCGAAAAAAATAAATCTAATACAACTAAATCATCTAGCAGCAATACCAACAACCCAACTAAATAATAATGCAGCATATTTCAAGCACTTGGAAACTTTATACCTTAGTCGCTTAACATTGGCTGTATCCCCATTGATAATACAAATTACTATTTCATGAATAATTCTAATCGGCGAAATTTTTTAATTAAAACATCCATGGCGGCGGCTACTTCGTCGTTAGGCATGGGATGTTCAACAACATACCGTACAAATCTAATAACCAATCGTAAGCCAGTCATCATATCGACATGGTCTTTTGGCAAACCAGCCAATGAACTCGCCTTGCAAACATTGCAAGATGGCGGATCGGCATTAGACGCTGTGGAACAAGGTATTCGCCTAGTTGAATCATCTGGAAATACTTCAGTCGGTCTAAGCGGCAAACCTAATGCCGCAGGTGTACCTCAACTTGATGCCTGTATTATGAATGGACCCGGACATAGTGCTGGCAGCGTCGCTGGAATAGAAGGGATTGTACATCCAATTACAGCTGCACGGTTAGTGATGGAAAAAACCCCGCATGTCATGCTTGTAGGACGAGGTGCTCGCTGGTTTTCAGAACAGCAAGGACTAAAAACAATTGATAATGCCCAAGATGAAAAACGATACGCCGAATGGCTAGCTAAGCAAAAAAACGATACGCACAAAAAAGTAAAAAAACCGGACAACCACGATACAGTTACCTTAATCGTATTAGACAATAACGGTGATATTGCCGGTGGCTGTTCCACAAGCGGTCTGAGCGGAAAAATACCTGGACGTGTAGGCGACTCTCCCATAATTGGCAGTGGACTTTATGTCGATAACGAAGTTGGTGCTGCCGGGGCAACTGGCTTGGGTGAAAATGTGATGCGCTACTGTGCCTCTTATCAAGTCGTCGAAAATATGAGGCAGGGCATGTCACCAACTGAAGCATGCGCCGAAACAATAAAGCGAATAGCACGAACGGACCCATTAGGTATGGACCTCGGGATTAATTTTATCGCCATCAATAAGCGAGGAGAATTTGGAGCAGCAGGCACACAAGCTAACTTTCCCTACTCAATCACCACAAAAGAGTTTAGCGAAGTGCGCAAAGGCCAAGCACTTAGTAAAGTTTTTCAAAAAGAAGGCGGCAATGAAAGATAGGCATATCCGACTCTGTAACTGCTAACTATCTTATTAAACTTTTTAAGTCTTTTTTATGAGCATGAATACGCTTGATATCCTTTGCTGATAAAGCACGTTTAAAACAGGCCAGTTCGTCAAACAACCCCATATAGTACAGGCCTATAAGTATACGGTGTGGCTTGCCAGACCAAGAATACTGCTGATTCCATTCGGTAATACTGCCTTCTTTTTTCCCATTGAGATAAAGCGATGCGATACCATTTTTCTTACCAGTATTGAATCGCTCCCATGTGAAGGCAACGTGAGTCCACTTATCCTTACTAAATGGATTAGACTTTGCGGGAACCAGAGGACGTTGCGGTTCAGGAATATTTTTATTGTCGGGATTCCACATCTTCTTGTCAGCAAAGGCGCCCAAACGAAACGATCTCGGGTTACCATCTTTATTAAAGTCTACAAAAAAAGAAGCATCATTCCACGTATTAGGTGTAATTTGAATCGGATCAACATACCCAGGATCAAGCTCGTTAATGGGATCAACTTTAAGCCAAAAACTCACTGTGCCGCTCCAATTATTTTTATCGAAAGAAAAGTTTTCCACACCATCATAAAATAACCATTTAGCATCCCGCTTTGTAAAAAGGAGTGCGCCTCCTGTAATCCCTTTACCTTTGGCTAACTGAGTCAGATTCTCGGTGTGATTCCCTTCTTTTGGCTTCTTATCAACAAGCGTAAAGAGTCGATTATCGCCCTTGGCTATATCGGCATCTATGCCTTTATCAAAAGACGCATAAAAAGTAAGTGATGATTTAAGTGAAGTCTCACCAATTATCGTGACCGAAACACCAAAAGCAAACCCAAGCAAAAGAATCAAACGTGCCCATGGAGAAAAGCATATCATGCGCAAACCTTGACTTAGCGCTTGATTAACAGCAAGCAAAGGCACAACAAAAAAACCGCGCATATAGCGCGGTTTTAGTACCATAAATGGATAAATAACTCACATTTTACCACCATAAATAGCGTTAGAACCAAGCTCTTGCTCAATACGCAAGAGTTGATTGTATTTGGCAGTTCGATCGCTGCGACTAAGTGAGCCGGTCTTGATCTGGCCAGCATTAGTAGCAACAGCAATATCTGCTATAGTAGCATCTTCAGTTTCACCAGAGCGATGACTTATAACAGCCGTGTAATTATTACAATGCGCCAATTCAACAGCATCTAAAGTCTCAGTAAGTGAACCAATCTGGTTCACTTTTACTAAAATTGAATTAGCAACCCCAGTGTCTATTCCCTTTTGGAGGAATTTAGTATTCGTGACAAATAGGTCATCTCCAACTAGTTGCACGCGGTCACCAATCTTTTCAGTTAATAGCTTCCAACTCTTCCAATCATTCTCATCACAGCCATCCTCAATACTGATAATAGGATACTTAGAGGTCAGCTCCTCATAAAATGAAACGAGATCGGCACCAGAAAGCTTTTCTCCAGTGCTTTTTTTGAAGACATATTTCTTGGTCCTCTTATTATAAAACTCACTGGACGCAACATCTAGAGCAAGAAAGATCTGTTTGCCTGGCTTATATCCAGCATCCTTAGTAGCTTTCAATATAGCCTCAATGGCATCTTCAGCACTATTTAAATTCGGGGCAAACCCTCCTTCATCCCCAACTGCAGTAGACAGTCCTTTCTTTTTCAAAACTGCTTTAAGAGAATGAAAGATCTCAGTTATCGCCTGTAGCCCTTCACTAAAAGTGTCAAAGCCTTTAGGCATAACCATGAATTCCTGAAAATCAATAGGAGCATCAGAGTGCGCGCCTCCATTAATGACATTTGCCATTGGCACAGGTAGTACCTTTGAATTTGGGCCTCCTAGGTATTTATAAAGAGACTGACCAAGGCCATCCGCAGCAGCATGAGCGTTAGCCATAGACACAGCTAAAATAGCATTTGCCCCAAGCTTAGATTTAGTGGAAGTGCCATCAAGATTTAGCATTGTATTATCAACAGTCAACTGATCAGTTGAATCTACACCTTCAAGAGCTGGAGCGATTTTTTTTATGATGTTGTTAACCGCTTTTTTGACGCCCTTACCAAGGTAACGGTTCTTTACTCCGTCTCGCAATTCGAGCGCTTCGTTTTCACCGGTACTGGCTCCGCTGGGAACTGCGGCGCGGCCAATGGCCCCTCCTCGGAGGCCAACTTCAACTTCAACTGTAGGATTACCTCGTGAGTCAAGAATCTCACGGGCCTGTATACTTTCAATTCTAGTCATGTCACAAACAGTCCAACATGGACGGGCCGGCATGATAGGTTGGAATTTGCTTCCGTCAAGCGACAGGTTTTTTAGCAAGAGGCGTACCTCTCCAACCTCTCATTCAAAATGGCGCTATTTAAAGGATACTTCTTCGCCGGTCTCACTCCATTTGGCTGTAGCTGTAAATT
>Ga0115011_10002879_pt1 | contig 11813 bp, 6 predicted proteins | sample TroAtlMetagenome_2_FD_88705 | JGI IMG/M metagenome (GOLD analysis project Ga0115011, IMG submission 88705) | Marine eukaryotic phytoplankton communities from Atlantic Ocean - Tropical Atlantic ANT8 Metagenome | ecosystem: Environmental > Aquatic > Marine > Oceanic | place: Tropical Atlantic... | reverse complement strand
TTTGCGGCGAGGCAACTCGGTTACGTGACCCGTTTTCCCTCGCTCTCGCTGAGCAGTGATGGACCGATGAGTCAGTCCTACACCGAGAATGGCGTCATGATTCCAGCGATGGATCGACCATCGGAGGTATTCACGAGATTGTTTTTGCAGGGAAATCCGAATGAGGTGGCCCGGGAAAAGCAGAAGCTGAGCGACGGAAGTAGTATCCTTGATTCCCTTGGTGACCAGCGGGGCCGGTTGCTGCGCAAGGCTTCGCCCGGCGACCGGGACAGGCTCGACGCTTACTTCGAGGCCGTTCGCGAGGCCGAGCGTGATCTCTCCGAAGCCGGGGTATGGATCGATCGACCCAAAGCGAAGGTCGATGCCTCGATCCCCGAGGATATTTCCGACAAGGCTGATCTCGTTGGTCGGATCGAACTGCTCTTTCAACTCGTGCCGCTCATCATCCAGACGGATTCCTCCCGGGTCATCAGCATCGTCATCCAGAACAATCACGGGATTCCACGGGTGAATGGTGTGGCCTCGGAACATCACAATCTTTCCCATCACGGGCGCGACCTGGAGAAGATCGGGCAACTCATGAAGATCGAGCGAGCCATTCTCGGATGTTTCGATGGCCTGATGCGTCGCATGAAGGAGCAGCGTGAAGCGGGCGCAACGCTTCTCGACCACACCATGACGGTTCTCGGAAGCAATCTCGGAAACGCCGCCGCACACGACCCCCGCAACAATCCCATTATCCTCGCTGGTGGGGGATTGAATCACGGAGGCTACGTGGCGCATCGAAGGGGTGAGAACACTCCTCTATGCAACCTCTTCGTTCGGATGCTCCAGGAGATGGGTGTGGAGACGGAGGTCTTCGCTACCAGTTCATCATCCCTCGAATGGTAGCATAAAAGGTTTCCTTGCGACACTGCATGGAATCCCTAGCCTGTAAGGCGAAGGCTCAGTTCGATCCTGTGGATTTATGAGACCGTTCGAGGTGGCCTTCCTCGATCAAGCCAATCATTCCTACTAATCTAAGTAAACTTCATGAAAGCTGCCAAACAGATCACGATTCTCTCGCTCCTTGTCCTCATGCATTCGGCATGGGCGGAAGAAAAGGCTCCCAAGCCAGAAGATAAACCAGGGTATGACAAGACGAAGGATGCGGGTGCAAAGCCCCCTGAGGGAGCGGATATCCTCTTTGACGGGACCCAGAAATCAATCGATGCAAACTGGGAAATGTGGCCCAAAAAAGACATGAAGATCACGTGGTCGCTAGTGAAGAGCCCGACCGATGATGGAAAGGTTCTCATGACTAATGGAGGTAAGAGTTGGGGGACGCACGATCTGGTCACAAAGAAGAAATACAAGGACCTGGAAGGCCATGTGGACTTCGTGCTATGCGGAAAACGGGGTGACGATTCGCTCGAAGGATACTCCAACAGTGGCGTCTACCTCCATAACCGTTACGAGATCCAGATTGAATCACCGAAGGGGAAGGACACGAAAGATCCCTACAACTGGAAGATCGGCCCTCATGGGATCGCCGCGTTCTGCATGGAGCGCGTTCCAGACACCAACGCCTGGCGCCCCAATGGGGAGTGGCACTCCTTTCACTTCATCACGAAGGCGGCTCGCTGGGATGGGGATAAGCTGATTGAACCAGCTCGCGCCACGGTGTGGTGGAACGGCGTCAAAGTTCACGATGATATCGAGATCAAGAAGGCCAACGGGGGGATCAAGATCAGCCCCGCGCTCGGCGGACTCAAGCTTCAGGAGCATGGCCAGGACGTCCGCTTCCGCAATGTCTGGGTGCGGGAAATGAAGTGAAGCAGCTAGGACGCTCTGGAGGCGACCAGAGGATTAGATCTCCAATCAGATTCACTGATGTTGACTTGTCTGTAGTCCTTCATCTGTCACCCAGCTCGAACGAGAGGAACTGCTTGTACGGCGCTGGGGTTCTAAAACGAAGTGCACCGGATGAATTCTGAGACCAACCGCCGTAAATTCCTAAGTTCTGCAGCCGTTGTCAGCATCGGTTTGCCCACCTTGATTCCGGCCAGTGCTCTAGGCAGGAATGGGAGCGTTGCTCCCAGTAATCGCATTGTTGTGGGCGGTATCGGAGTGGGACGACGAGGCCAAAAGGTCTTGGATAGTTTCTTGCAGCAGAAGGATGCTCAATTTGTGGCGGTTGCCGATCCGCAAAAGGCACGACGCGAACTGATCAAGAGCCAGGCCGACAAGCATTATGGGAACAGGGATTGCGCCATTTACGACGATATGTCCGGCGTTCTTGAGCGAGACGATATTGATGCAGTTCTCGTCACCACTGGGGATCGCTGGCATGCCACCGCATCAATCTACGCCGCTCGTGCGGGTAAGGATATCTATTGTGAAAAGCCCTGTGCGATGAACATTCAGGAATGCCAGGAGCTGGATGACAACATCAAGAAGCACAAGAGAGTTTTCCAGGCAGGAACGCAGCGACGTAGTGTTCCCAACTTCAGATTGGCGGCTGATCTGGCGGTGAAGGGCAAGCTGGGGCAGGTCAAAGAGGTTCACGCCGGCATTCTCCAATTACAGGATTATCTTGACCCTTTGCCGGCTCAGGCTGAACCAGATCCAGCAATTATCGACTGGGATAAATGGCTCGGGCCAGCGCCCAAGATTCCCTTCAACGAAGCCTATTGCCGGGGACGTTGGCGTAATCACAAGGGGCTCTATTCTGCCTGGCGACTGCCAGAGTGGGGTTCTCATACAATCGATCTTTGTCAGTGGGCTGCCGATGCCGATGGAACTACGCCGATTGAATTTGAAGCCGCATCAAATAGCCTGCTTCACGCTAAATACGCTAACGGAATCAAGCTGGTGATGCGACTCTCCTCTGGCAAAGGTGTGGGTAAGTGGATCAAAGGACTGGGAACCTGTCCCGTGCGATTTGTCGGCGACGAAGGCTGGGTGGAAGCGGGTGACCACCTTGGTATTGCGTCAAGTCACCCCGAGCTTCTGGAGGGCCGGCTGAAAAGCCAGATCCGGGGAACAGATCCTCTCCTTCACGTCCGAGACTTCCTCGATTGCGTTAAGTCCCGCAAGCAGCCTGTCTGTAATTCCACGGCTGTCCGGTATGGGCACATGGCCTGCTTTGCCGCCGCGATCAGCTGGAAGCTTGGCAGGAAGGTCACGTTCGATCCGGAGAAAGAAAGTTTCATCAACGACCCCGAGGCGAATGCCTTGCGTGGTTATCAACGCCGCGCTCCGTTTACGATTTGAAGGATTCGTGGGTAGCCTCCGGATATGGGCATTAGCTCATAAGCACATTTGATCAGCACAGAACCTAACGAACCCTCCCAATGACTCTTCGTCTGCCGACTTTTATTCTCCAGTCGCTGGTCAGTCAGATTTCCTATTTCGATAACGGACCTCCGTGGAAGTAGAGGGTAGGCTCGAGAAGTTGGTCTTTTTGCGCAACTCCAGAGGAGGTTTCTTTGCCGGCAAGAGGAGGGAAGACCGCTCGAGTGTCCGATAAGGTGCTAGGGGGCATGAGTCGCAATAAAGCGTGAAATAAACGCAAAAAGGATCCTTTGTTTTCTGGCTCTTTGGTATCAAGAGCGTCAGAGTTCGGGTCGACGTGGGTTTGATAAAAGGGAATTCATGGCGGCACGGAATTTTTGCCCTTTGGTGCCTTTGTGCCATGCAGCTTGCAGCTCATTCGACGCCGATTGAGGAGGGGGTGCAGGGCGTTAAGCTCGACCCGGTCCAATTAAAGGTAGGGGCGACCAGGGTCCTGGAGACCTACTGCTTGTCCTGTCATGGTCCCAAGAAGCAGAAAGGTAAGATACGGTTTGATGTGCTGGAATCCATCGATGCGGTCGATCGCCAGGCTCTATTCGCTCAAGTTCAAGACGTGGTTCATCTCAAAGAGATGCCGCCCGACGAGGCAAATCAGCCAACTACGGCTGAGCGGGAATTGCTGCTGCGTTGGGTCAATAGCCAGCTCACGGGCAAAGCCGCGAAGGCGTTGGAGGAGAAGTTACAGCGCTTCGAATATGGTAACGTCGTGCCTCACGAGCAGCTCTTCTCCGGGGATTACGCCAGCCTGCCCGGGTCTACGTCAGACCGTCGTTGGCTGATCAGCGAATTCATCTTTAACGAAAAGATCAACCGCCTACTGGACTACCGTCCAGCTCGGACGATTTATGGAAGTCCACAGCAGGTACACGGAGACAGTGGTGTCCACTGGAGCCCGAAGACGGAGCGTGGTAGCAAGTCTCGCCGTGCGATCACGAACCCTTATCTTCTCCCAGAGAAGGTGGGGGTTCGCTACAGCGCGCACAAGAGGCTCACTACCGGGCACCTGTTGACGATGATCGGGAACGCTAAGCGTGTGGCGGCCCATATGTCGTCCGAGGTCACAATAAAGGCGCGGTATCCCGCCACCTATGCTCTCATGAAGGGTGAGTTAGAGCATCGTGAGATACTGCGCAGGCGTGAGGAATTTCTGAGAACATACCCCTTCCTGGAGCAGTTGCTTCAAGAGATGTATGGAGAGCGGCATGAGAAGCTTCTGCCCAAATTCGTCCGAAAGAAGATTTCTTATCCCGGTCCGCCGAAGCATTCGAACAACCGAATTCAAAAACGCCACGAAAACCTCGAGTTTCTGGAGCGGTTTAATAAGGATGACGTCCGAGCTATTCTGGAGGGGATCACGACTTACAAACGTAATTCTTTTGAGGTTCAAGAACTGAAAGAGCGATCAGAAACGGACAACCACGGCAATCTGGTCTGGGCTCCTTATAGCGATGCCAATCGTGCCGAGTATGATGAGATTATCCGGCAATGCGAAAGAGATTGGTGGAGAGAAGGGGTGAGTGACTACCGTATCGAGAACCGCATCACGACCATGAAGCTGTTCTACGATACGTGGGACATGAAGCGGCTCTATCTACACGTCAAGAATGGCAATTTTGGTCGCCCTAAATATATGCCACTGAGTGATGCCGAGATGGCTGTGCTCGCCGACAAGATCAGGCAGCATCGCAAAAAGGGTGATCGCCACAGCGAGATTATCGATAAGTGTCTCGCCGACTGGGATCGGTCCTTCAAAGCGAAGCGTGAGGCGGAGGGTGACCGGGGTGAGACGTTGGTGAACGGGATGACCGCGGAGCTTTTTGAGGCGATTTTGGAGCGCCTGCCGACGCAGTCAGAGTTTGCCGAACACGCTGAACAATTTAATCTCTATGCCGAGAAAGTCGGCCGGCAAAAGGCGATTGGGAAGCTCATCGAGTCCCATGTCCTGAGCTCCGAGTTTGCCTATCGAGACGAATTTGGGCAGGGAGTTGAAGATGCAGATGGGCGGCGGATGATGTCGCCGCGGAGTGCCAGTTATGCGTTGGCTTACGCGCTGACTGATGCAAGCCCTGATGACCACCTGATACAGGCAGTAGAGGCAGGGCGGTTAGCGACACGGAAAGACTATGAGCGTGAGGTCCGGCGGATGCTGGGCCGCCGCGATCAGTGGTGTGTTATCGACGAGAACGTCCAAGCAGCAAATCTCAATGCGAGCGTCACAAACCAACCAATTCGCAAGTTGCGCTTCTTCCGCGAGTTTTTCGGGTATCCGAAGGCTCAAGATGTCTTCAAGGATGACTCGCGTTTTGGTGCAGGACGTCACGAGCATGCGGTCAGCCGTCTCATTGACGAGGCAGACATGCTGGTCGAGCACATCCTTGAACGCGACGAGCAGGTTTTTGAGCAACTGCTTACGACCGACCGCTTCTTCATTTATCATTCTGGTGATAACGAGGCGATGAAGGCTGGCTCGGAACAACTGAAGGAGGTCTATGAGTATTTCGGGAATCTCGACTGGCAGGACTGGGAGCCGGAAGACATTGCCCCTCACCGGGAATTTCTGCTCACGATCTGGGAATTTCAGAAAACGCGCGGTGGCGAGAACAAGGCTTTGTTGACCACGCTTAAAAGGATGATGTCGGCCTTGGAGCTTCATTTCGGTCAGGGCCAAGCGAGTGGAATGCCTTATATGAAAATGTCGATGGGGTTCTGGCACGGGGGTAACGTGCTTGGTCGCACCGGCCAGCAGATGCGTGGCGAACAGGTTACCTCTTACTGGAATATCGACTGGAAGACCTGGGACTATCCGTCTTCTCAGCCTGCTTTCGTTCCCAACCGGAAGGGGATTCTTACTCATCCAGCATGGCTTATTGCGCACGCACAGAATCTCGAGACAGACCCGATCCACCGCGGCAAGTGGGTCCGCGAAAAACTGCTGGCTGGGACGATTCCCGATGTGCCGATCACCGTGGATGCAGTGATCCCTCCGGATCATCATAAGACGCTCCGCCAGCGGATGGAGATCAGGACCGGCGACTCCTACTGCTGGCGATGTCATCAGAAGATGGACCCACTAGGCTTCGCGTTTGAGAATTTCGACGATTTTGGCCGGTTTCGGACCGAAGAGCGTCTCGAGCACCCGGATAATCTCCTTCGAGAAGCCAAGCGCGGTGAGACTAACGAGTTCGGAGCCTCGCTCCCGGTATATAAGACCCTGCCGGTTGATGCCGGGGGTGTATTGGAGGGCACCGGGGATCCCACTCTTGATGGGGATGTTGAAAACGCCTTCGATCTCGTTGAGCGTCTCGCGAGGTCAGACCGGGTCCGCCAGTCAATCATTCGGTATGCATTTCGCTTCTTTCTCGGTCGGAATGAAACGCTTTCGGATTCCAAGACGTTGATGGATGCGGATAAGGCATATCTTGAAAATGGTGGGAGTTTTGATGAAGTGATTGTGTCTCTCCTGACCTCGGACTCCTTTGTGTTACGCAAATCAAGCCCTGTAGAATAAGCAATGTATCTCAGTCGACGAGAACTCCTGAAGAAAACGGCCTTGGGGACCGCCAGTCTGGCGCTTAGTCCATCATTCAGCCACCTCTTGGGTGCGCCGGTGAATGGGAGAAGTCAAACTCCGCACCGATTTGTGTTCATTCGAAAGTCCAACGGTAATTTGCCTGCCCAGTTCGGGCTTCCGTCGTTCTCCCAGCAAGAGTTAAAAAAACACAAGGAGAAGGAAGCCTTCGAGGTGGATCTGGACCGACATGAGTTGCCTGACTGGTTGAAAGGGTTGGACTCTCACAAGGAGAGCATGACCATTCTGCATGGTATTTCCATGTCGGTCAGTGGGGGAGGGCATTACTCTTATTCGGGCTGTATGGGGGCATACAAAGCTGGTCGGAATATTCTCAGTAATATCAAGTGGGCAACCGTAGACTTCGAGTTAGCCCGCCTATTTCCTTCTCCTTTCGGTCATGTCGAGATGTCGTTGGCCGTGCCGCACGGTCGGGACCACCGGACCGGGATCGTTTCGGGGTATTCCGCCCCGGCCGCTAAGCAGCGCAATTACTGCTACGCCGATCCCATGACGGCCTATCAGGAATTATTCAAGTCTGTGATTAATACTGATGAGGCGGGTTCCGACAATGCACTACTCGACTACCTGCATGACAAGGAACAGCGCCGGTTGAAAGGTCTTGATGGAGACGAGCGCCTTAAAATCAGCGATCAGATAGACTCTCTTCAGTCGATCCGCGACCGGAATTCTCAGGTTGGCTCTCTGAGCGAAACGATCAGGCAATATTTGCCGGAGATTAAACCCATTCATGCGGACGGTGGTGCCGATGCAACCCTGCCGCAGAAACAGGCAGCCTTTACCGATGTCATTGTCGGAGCGTTGGCCTCGGGGTTGACGAACGTGGTGACCTATACCATCGATGACCTCGGGACGGACATAACCTCGCTCCCGGAGAATAAGCAGAAGACGAGTATCCACCAAATCGGGCATGGAGGGCAGATTTCCGGGGCTGCGAGAATGAGAGACGCTATCAAAACTCATCATATGAAGCAGGTGGCCACCCTTGTGAGTCGGCTGAAAGGCATTCCGGAGGGGAAGGGGACGATGTTCGATAACACGACGATTATCTATATGCCCGAGACTGGGGCTGGACACCATGGCCCGGATACTGAAGCCCCAATGGTTCTTATGACGGGAAGTAACTCCAAGCTCGATCTTGCGGGTCGCTACATTCGGCTGCCGTTCCATGGAACAAAGGGGCACAAGACACTGAGTGGATGGTATACAACGCTGCTCAATGCCTATGGCAATCCCATTCAGCACTATGGAGATCTCGACCTGACAATGCAACGTAATCGCCTGGAACAACGCGGGGCGATTAATCGATTCCTAGCATGAGAAAGCGATACGCCGATAACCACGATGTGAACAGTCAGCGTTCTGGTTTTGTTTCTGGCGCTTATGATCTCTTGACTGCTATCCGATTAAAGAAATGAAAAAACGTGGATTACTTTGTCTCGCACTGTTGCTGCCATTCCTGCCCCAGGCCCTGGTGAGCCAGGTGCACTATTTCGACAATGGTCGTCCATGGAAGCAGAAGGCGGGCTCGGGGCCGGACGCCGAGGTGAATGGTTGGTTCTACAATCTAGGTATCACCGGGATGCGAGCCGAGCTCATTGCCAAGGAGCCGAAGTTCCTGCTCGTCCGGCACGTCTTCGATGGAAGCCCCGCGGCGGGCAAGGTCAGAGTGGGAGACCTCGTGGTGGGAGTCAACGATCGTGCTTTCGAGACGCCCCATCGGAATGGTTACGGCATGAAGGTGTTCGGGCCGGACGGGCCTCTGTTCGACTTCGCGGTTGCTCTGGAGGAGAGCCAGGGCAATGACCGGAACGGCCGACTCGACCTGGATCTCCGGCGGGAAAACAAGATCCTCAAGGTCACCTTGGATGTAGGCACTCAATACGGCACCTACGGGTCAAAATACCCGGCCGAGTGCGCAAAGAGCGCTCGCCTCCTGGAAGGGCTCCTTGATTATCTGGTAAAGACCCAGCGAGACGACGGCTCTTGGGGGAGCCCTCCGCATGACACCTTTGGCCCCCTTGCCTTACTGGCTAGCGGCAACCGGAAACACATCGACCTCGTCAGGAAGAACGCGAAGTTTCATGCTCGTACTACCAAGGCCAAGGATCGGAGCTGGCTTATCAATTGGCGCTACATGGCGGCGGCCATCGTGATGAGCGAGTTTTACCTCGCAACCGGTGAGGAGTGGGTGCTGCCGGAGCTCCAGGAGGTCTACGATTTCCTGATTTCGAGCCAGTATGTGGACATGTCCCAGATCGACGAGAAGTCACGCAAGACCCACCCAGGGGCCGTCCCCAAGGATAAGATGGGTGCCCACGGTGGCTGGGGGCATAACCCCGGGTTCGAGGGTTACGGGCCGATCAGCATGCTCACTGGGCAGGGTGCGCTGGCCTTCGCCATGATGAAGCACTGTGGCATCAAGGTGGATCGTGAGCGTCACGACAAGGCCTACGATTTTCTGGTCCGGTCTTCTGGTCGCAACGGCTACGTCTGGTATGCGGACCAGGCAGCCGGTCAGGACAACTGGGCCGACATGGGGCGCACCGGCGCGGCCGGCATTGCCAATGCGATGAGTCCCTACAAGGACGACAAGTATCTCGAGCGGGCCCTTGCTCACGCAAAGGTGGTCGGACGTCATCCGGAGAGCTTTCCCGATACCCATGGATCCCCGGTCATGGGCATGGCATATGCCGCCACCGCAGCTCACTTCGATCCTGCGAGCTTCCGGCGCTTGATGGACAAGAACAAGTGGTGGTTTGTCCTGTCCCAGTGCTTGGACGGAACCTTCTATTACCAACCCAACCGTGACAATGCGGGCTACGGAGCGGATTCCCGTCTCTCGGCCTCCGCCGTCACGGCTTTCATCCTATCGCTCGATAAAAAGAGCCTCCATCTTTCGGGGAAGAAATTGGGCCGCTGAGTAGAATGCGGGCTATTCTGTCGGAACTCGTGGCCTTTAAATGACCGTCCAGTCCCGAATGGTAATATCCTTGAAAGAACATCCTCTACTGCTGACGCGCATCGCTGCCCTCGCAGGGATGATGACGGTTTTTGGCACGGTTTGGCCCGTATTATTTCACGGAGGCAGTGCAGTCGGGGAGTTATTGGTGCGAACGCATGAGGTGGAGGCGGCCGGTGACGCCGGCTTCGAGGCGATGATGGAGGCTGACCTTTATGGGGAAACGGGAGAGGTCTCAGAACCTGTCACTGAACGTGATCCAGCATCCATCGCTGAGCATGTGTCGCTACTGCGGGATCTGGATCGAGGGGTGGCTATCCTGTGCTTATTGCTGGCTGTAGGGCTGCCGTTTCTCTGTAGGAAGTGGCCCAAGGTGGCGTGGCTATATCTGTTGCCGGCCGTTTGGTTGCTGATGAACGCGCACGCAGGAGCAATGAATGGTGGTAAGGCCTTCGCGGAATTGGCAGTGCCGGCTCAGGCAACGCGTTGGGGAATGTTTGTGGTGTTGGCGTTGTTGCTCTCGCGGAACGCGCAAACGAATTGCATCGCAAACTGGGTGCTACGCATCGCATGCGCGCTGACGTTTGCCATCCATGGCTGGGAGGCATTCCAGCTCAGTCCGCCATTTCAGGACCTTCTGTATGCCACATTTAGCCACGTTGGGATTGGGCTCTCGGAGTCGGCTTGTCATGGTCTTCTTCGTGCAATTGGCATGATGGACCTGCTTCTCGCTGTGGGTGTTACAGCCATTCATTTTCGCCCGCTGCTACTGTGGATGGGGTGCTGGGGTTTAATTGCCGCTGCGAGTCGCCCTGTCGCTATGGGATTCGATGCTTGGCCCGAGTTCGCGATGCGTTTACCCAATAGTGCAGCGCCTCTGTTGGTGGTATTGCTGGGCATGCCGGCGGCATTCTCACTGTCTCCTTCTAAAATCACCACGCAGCAGGAACCCGCTACGTAATGAACAAGAAATCTACAAAAATACCCCTTATGAATACCAATCGAGTGGGCTTTATAGTTGCGAGCCTCACCTTCTCTCTGATCGCCGCTGTTTATGCAGATGACCTCGCCTTGGCGAAGCTGGACGTCAAAACTCTGGTATCAAAAATGACGCCACTCAAGGGCACTACGCCGGCGCAGTGGCGGGTGGTATGGACGGGTGATGCCAGCCGAGAGGCGACGATCTCCTGGACGACTGCTGAGCCCGGAACCAAGCACGTCGTTCACTATGGACCTGAGTCAGGAGGGAGCGGAAAAAAATTCGCGCTGAGTCAAGCGTGTCAGTCTAACGGGGCCTACAACATCGAGCAGCCCAAGCCGCAAAAGCCCAAGGAAGGAGAATCGGCCGCAGAAGCTGCCAAGAGAAACTCTCGAATGAAGATCGCTCCAGCCTACTACCATCACGCCAGAATCAAGAATCTGAATCCGGATACATGCTACTATTTTATTTTGGAAAGCGACGGGGAACAGTCGCGCGAGTTCTACTTCCGCACGGCTCCTGCTGAAGGGGATGACTTTACCCTGATTCACGGCGGTGACTCGCGTAGCGGTCATGCCGATCGTTGCCGGATGAATTTGCGCATTGCCGAGCAGGCAAGATCGGAGCCCAAGGTGCTCGCCTTCGCGCATGGCGGAGACTACATCGTGACCGGTTCAAAGTGGGAGCAATGGCGCTTGTGGCTCAGTCAGCACGAACTGACGACGCTAAAGGATGGTCGCGTGTTGCCCATTATTCCGACTAAGGGGAATCATGATGGTGGTAAGAATGGACTCTATTTCGAGGTGTTTGACTTAGCTGAAAAGACAGAACGTTGGCATACAACCATGCTCGGAAAGGATGTTGCGCTGGTGACCCTTGATACGAACTCGGCGGCAGGAGGAGCCCAAGCAGAATGGCTGGAGGCCGAGATGAAGCGTTTAAGGCCG
>Ga0115011_10002878_pt1 | contig 11814 bp, 9 predicted proteins | sample TroAtlMetagenome_2_FD_88705 | JGI IMG/M metagenome (GOLD analysis project Ga0115011, IMG submission 88705) | Marine eukaryotic phytoplankton communities from Atlantic Ocean - Tropical Atlantic ANT8 Metagenome | ecosystem: Environmental > Aquatic > Marine > Oceanic | place: Tropical Atlantic... | reverse complement strand
CGGCATTGGACCCCGTGTTTGCATCGGCAAAGAGTTCGCACTGATGGAAGCCCGCATCATTGCCAGCGTCTTGCTGCCCAAGTTACGCTTTAGCCTCGCTTCCGATGCCACTCCCGAACCGGAAGCCGCCATCACCCTACGCATCAAGGGTGACCTTCATCTCAAACTGGAACCCCGCAAGGCTTGAGCCAAGCCACCTCTATTCGCTGGACCATGGCCGCCTCTGCTATTGCAGCAGGCATGGCCTTCATCGACACCACCGTCTTGACGGTGGCCCTACCAGCCCTGCGCGAGGAACTCCAAGCGGACGAATCGCAGCTACTATGGATCCACAACGCCTATGCCGTGGTCCTGGCTGCACTCTTGCTCTTGTGTGGAGCGCTGGGTGACCGCTTCGGCATTCGTCGCGTCTTCATGATGGGCATCGCGGGCTTTGGTCTTTCTTCCATTGCCTGTGGTCTTGCTCCCAATGCCAATGCACTCATCGCCCTGCGCGTCTTGCAGGGCATGATGGCTGCCCTGATGATCCCCGGAAGCCTGGCGATGATCGCCCGGGCGACCTCCGCTGAATCCCTGGGCAAAGCGGTCGGGATGTGGAGCGCCTTCACTCTCATCGCCACCGCCATTGGGCCAATCCTAGGTGGTATTCTGGTGCACAACGGTTGGTGGCGTGGGGTTTTCTTCATCAACGTGCCGCTGGCCATTTGCGCCTGGATTATCACCGCCAAGCGCACCGCTGCCGATGAACGAAATGATCAGGCCCGCAAGATCGACTGGGCCGGCTCCGCCTTGCTCATCATCGGCCTAGCGTCGCTCTCCTACACCCTGATCGACCAATCGCTGACTTACGCCGCCGGCGCCATCGCCTTCGTCCTCTTTTTCATGCGCGAGAAGGCTGTCACCGATCCGATGTTGCCACCCAGCTTGTTTCGTTCGCGCTCACTGGTAGTGGCCATCGCCCTTTCGCTGCTCATCCACTCAGCCTGGGCTGGCTTCACCTACCTACTACCCACCCATCTGATCGACGCCCTTAGTTTTTCTGCCGCAGCCGCAGGCTTCATGCAGATCCCGACCCTAATCATGGTCGTCCTGTTCTCGCCCATCGCTGGCAAGTGGCTGGATCGAAGCGGCCCGCGCCCAGTGCTGGCCCTCGGATCCCTAATCTGCGCAGCAGGCTTCGGCTCGCTGCTATGGCCGGGCTACGATGCTCAACCCTTGCTGATGATCGCACCCCTGAGCTTCATGGGTATCGGCCTTGGCTTTTGCGCTGCCCCCTTGAGCGCAAGCATTATCGGCAGCATCAGTTCTAAGCATCACGGGCTAGCCGTCGGCATTAACAGCACCAGCGCCCGTGTCGCCAGCGCCCTCGGAGTCGCCCTATTGGGCAGTTTGGCCTGGCAAAAGGGCTCCCTCAACTTCGGTGTCCTTACCATCACCGCCGCCATCCTTTGTTCGCTCGCCCTACCCACCACTCTTCTGTTTCCCTCCAAAACTAAACCTGATAGAAAACCCGAGCCATGATCCGCACACTTTGCATTCTCCTTATCTCGAGCCTAGTCCTCAGCGCCCAAGAAAACCCCACCGAAGATCCCGCCCATTAGCAACTGCGTGACCTGCGCACCGAAATGATCGCCGCTATCGAGTCACGCGACATCGACCGCATGATGACTTACGTGCATCCGGAGATCGTCACCACCTGGCAAGATGGCGAAACCACCCGTGGCGTCGATGAATTGCGCTGGACGCTAAAAAAAATAAAAGCGCAGAAGTAAACATATCATCACCATCCAAAAAAAAGAATCCGGTTTCAGAATACTTATTCCAAATTTCTTGTAAGGGAATCCCAGAGAGTAAGGCCATTCATGGACTCCTAGCTAACGGACGAAGTCAGGAGAAGATTAATGAAGTGTAAGTGTCAAAAGAAGCATCAAGTCCCATTTCACTCTCTACCGATCCTTAAACTCACAACGGAGTGAGGATTGTCGTATTTATAGCATTGCTGGTGTTGTTAATACTATTTGCGCAGTTTTAGTAATTTCCACTAACTTTCCTGAAGTGCTTGATAATTAATCTTTGCGTTGTGTCGACGGTCGACTGGAATTTTATCAATGAATCGGATCTCTGAAACGGCCTTTTCAGGAACACAGCCAAGAATTGATTTGGAAATTTCATTGGAAGTCTTAATGCCTTTTTCAAGTTCAACAAAAAGGGTAGGTATGTCATGATGTATAATGACGGCGCTGCGGTGAACAGAAGGTATCGCATTGACCGGGATCTCGATTTCGAGAGGGTATCGAAGTTTCCCTCCCGTATCAGTAAAAGCGGCACCGCAGCGACCCAGTAACCATAACCGGCCGTACCTATCAAAGTAACCGGCGTCTCCTGTCCGGTGCCAGATCTTATCTTTGACTTGAATTTTGTGCTGATGGTCCTCCGCGTCATCGTGGTAAGTGTCAAGGACGTGCTCACCGGAAACACAAATTTCTCCTGACTTCATTGGTTCCTTGTCAAGGTCCGGTAATTTTTCATTTTCCGGGATAATGGAACAGCTAATGTCGGGAACGGGTATCCCGGCAAGCAAACCTGATCCTTCTTTCATTTTCTTTATATCTTCTTTAGAAATATCACGGGAATCGAGGACAGCGATCGGTTCAGCTTCACTGGATCCGTACACCGCGGAGACTTTAGCTTCTGGAAAAGCTTGTCCTAGTGATTCGAGAAGTTGTGGCGAGACAGGAGCGCCGCCAGTGTAAATTTTTTCCAGTTTCGGAAAAGCTGTATCACTGCCGAGCATGGACTCGAAGAAGGCAGGTGATGCAGCAACGCGAGTGGCTCCGGATTCTTGCGCTTGAGTGCAAGAGGCTAAGACCCCCATTCCGGGCCGTGCGAAGTCCATGTCCGCGAGCACACTAGTTAATCCCGAAGCAATATTTGCCAGTACGAACATGGGTAATGTGATCAGATCAATTTCGCCTCCTTCAAGGTCAATGGCCTTTTCGAGGGCCCGGTGCTGTGCGCCGAGGAACTGATGCGTGCGGATGATTCTTTTGGGCTGGCCAGTGCTCCCGCTTGTAAATGTAATCAGAGTGGCATTGTCAATTGGAGACGTTTTGGGCCCTTTCGAAGGCACGCTTACAGACTTTGTGAGTGCACGATGATCATATCGTGGAATTCGTCCCAGCGCAGGGTAGACTAAACGCGCGAACCGTGCCTTACCGTCACCATAGAAGGCATGAGGCGGGTACGTTTTGATAACGGAGTTTAAGAATGCGCGGCTCTGGCTAGGATCAATGAATGCCGCGTTCAGGCCCGCGCGCATTACCGAGAGGAGGCCAACGTAGAGTTTAATTGACACGGGCTGCATGAAAAGAATGCACTCGCCATGTTCATGCTTGTTTGAATGCAGGAATGAGGATCCTTGGGCAGTTTGTTCGTCCATATCAGCGAAAGTTAGAACCTTCCGTTGCCGGCCACTTCCCTCAATGAGTGCGGGACGATCAGGGAATAGGGTAGCATGCTCGCGGATGAGTTGGCCAATGTTCATGGTTTTAGCTTTCTTGCGAAGAGCGCGTACCGCCGAAAAGTTTTCGCGCCGCAACGGGCATTAATTTTTAATGAAGTATTGTGTTCGTACTGCAACGCATGGATCACTTCACTGTGACCGAGTTCAAGGGCATGCTCATGCACTTCACGGACGAGCAGACTGCCGAGACCGGCAAAGTGGTAACCGCGCTGAGCTGCAAGAGTTTTGATAATGATGGCGGGTCTTTTCTTACCGGATTGATCTATTCCTTCCATGTCCTGGACAGCGAAAATGAAGCCGACAATTTGACCTTCAAATTCGGCGATGCGGACGAATTTAGGATCAAGGACCGGTTCAATTTTTCGATAAGTTGCGATAAATTCAGTTTCTGTAATGGGCTGGTAGAGAAAGTTCTGGTGGAATGATTCGCGGGCCATGATGAAGATTTTTCGGAGTTCTTCTTCGAACCGGTTCGCATCAATTTGCCTGATGAGAATCTTGTTCTTTTCTATGAGTCGGTGCCTAGTCTTATCGAAAGTGGAGGAGTTCTCGAGTGGTACCGATAAATCGACTGTGGATGAGGAGTAATTAGCGATGATATGAAAGTGATTTTCAATGAAGTACTGAGGCCAGTCTACAGGATTGCGAGGTTCCATGAAAAAGGGAAGGCGGTCAGAACCCTCAACTACTAGCCTGTGATTGCGCCAAGTGTTACCGTCGATCGGGCCAATTGCAAGATCAGCACCGTGCTCGGCAAGGATATGGCAGGATTGTTCTAGTAGGCCGGATGCGGATCCCTTGTCAATTGCGGTGAATTGTCCGATGTATCCAGTTTTCTTTCCTTCGAGGGAAGGTGTTCCTGTCCACCAGAGTGCGCATCGTGCGTTCGGGGAATCAGATTTTCCACCGAAACAGGAAATATGATCTACTCCCTGTGCTTTAGCAAGTTCCTGATCCAGGGGCAGTATCGGATTGTCCTCGAAGGATTCTAGATTCTTGTGATTATTTGGCACCATGGTTGTATTGGTCTAACTGGTCATGAGTGCGCATGCTATGAGCCACAGCACATAGATAACTAAAATAGAAGCACAGGAGATTTTAGGGGAGATGAATTTTCTGAATGCATGGCCAGTTCCAATGCAAGCGCCGATCACCAGGAATTGGATCAGCATTTCGCTTACAAAGGAACTTATGTACAATGGAAGAAGAACGGACGCTGTAAGGGGAACGAATAAATTGTCAAGGCCCCGCGTTGCGATTCGTTCAACTAGCATTGTGATCATCGAAACAAGTGCTGCCGTTAGGATTAGATGCCATGCACCGAGATTGGAAAAAAATAAGAGCCAGATCGAAGTGACGAGAGAACCGACAACGAAGAACCCAACTGATCCTTTATTGGTTTTACTGTTGGATAGAAGTTTTTTTTGTGGTGATTGATCTTTACCGGTCAGGGCGGCTGCTGAATCGGCGAATGTCATCAGGAGTATAGGAATACCAAAGAGTACCGGATCATTGTCCGATATCCAAAAGACCATAGTTACCGAAATCGGAAAATAAATATCACCCCAGGATCGACGGTCGATGTCATGAAGAGCAATGCCGAACAGGGATCGTAACCGGGAATGATAACGGATCGTGAAGAGAATGCCGGTGATCAGCACACACAATACAATGATGGATGTTAAATCTTTAAAGAGCCATGGAAAGCTCAGAATGACCGTGCCCATGAAAGTATGAACCAGCTTACGGGAAATTTCGGAGTTTATCCTGCCTGCATGACGGAGGCAACTGAGTGTAGCGAGGGTTCCGAGCAAAGCGATGACGATCATGATAATTTCCAAGGCCCCTTCCATAATCTATTTCTCTTTCACCTCCTCGATGACGAATTGACTGTAAAAGAATGCCTTATCTTTTAGGAAAAGGCGGTCTGATTCACTGCTGTGGTTGACCAGTGAATCTGCTAGAGAGGCTGGATGAGTGCGGGGGACAAGCATATTCCAATAAGCGAGACGAGCCCCTGGATTTGCTTTGCAGATGAGGGATTTGAGGAGGACTTCATATTCTTTTTTGGAGACATATTCAAAGACATCACTGAGGTTGAATGCGTCGAATTTGATATTAACCCTTTCAGAAGTAAATTCTTCGAGTGAACCTTGCACTGTCTCGAGTGAGTCGAGGTTTTCCCTGATCAGATCGTAGTTTTCAGGCCGCAGCGCATGCGGTAGTGAATCACCGTGCCGGCCAGTGAGAATCCAGTGAAGGTATGGGTTTTTCCAAGGCTCAAGATCGACTATGGCATGTCGGACTCGCTCAAGAATACGTTCAGAGACCTGTCCTTTAACGTGCTTAAAGGATCCAGGGTAACGTCCTAACTGTCCCATCACTGAGCGTGAAAAGTAGAAACGGAAGAGGAGTCGCCAGAGCCAGGAATCCCATTTTTGTTTAAAGAATATTTCACGAGCGTCATGGTCACGGGGTCGGAGGAGTTGTTCGATTCGACTGCGTCTGTGAACTAAGGGGAGAAGACGATTGCGGAAGATTGAAAAAAAACGCTCAAATTTTCCGACACCACCAATGCCTTTACGGATGAAGTCGGGCCGATGATCCCAGAAGGATTGACAATCAGAGCTGAGGAGTGGACGGCAACGATTATAGAGTCGATCACGTTGTTTGCTTGGCCTGGAGCCGTAAAGTTCCAGGAATTCAGAGTGATTTAATTCTAGGTAAGCTCCGCGACGAAGTTCGACGCAGGCGAGTTGGGCTGGGTTACGATCAATAGATATCACATGACCTGCTCCTGCGGCCAGTAGAGAAAAACTGTTATCTCCGGCAGACGCGATGGATAGGCAGGAGTCACCAGGTGAGATTCTCAGCGCGTCGAGAAGGATGTCCGCATCTTCCCAGCACTGAGCGTAGTTTATTCTCGACGCGCGGGAAGGTGAGTTTAATGGTGCTTTTTTTGCATTCATGACCCGGTCAGTGGAGGCTTTTTATTTTGCGAACAATTCCTGTTGTTCCATTCATTTCCACAAGATCACCCGTGCTTACCCAGTCAGTAAGAGAGGGGAGTGAAACGATAGCCGGAAGATCCATCTCACGTGCAACGATAGCGGAATGAGATAGGAGGCTGCCACGCTCTACTAATAATGCGGAAGCTAGTGGAAAGAGCATGACCCATCCTGGATCTGTATGACGGGCGGCCAGGATTTCTCCTTTCCGAAGTTTTGCATTGGTAGGATCGGTAACGAGTCGGACGCGTCCCCGCACGATGCCCGAGCAGCAACCAGTCCCTACGAGGGTCGGTCCCTGAGAATCAGTTTTAGGTTGTGATGGTGCTTTGTTATTAAGGGCAGAACTGTTATTAGGTTCTCCTCGAGTTTCAAAACGGTCAGGGGGTGATTCTGCGGAACGCCATGATTCGAACTGTGCTTTTCTCTCTTCGATAATTTCCATATAGCATGGCACAGTGTTGGTAGAGTTGAAGGCGGTCGTGACTTCTTCCAGGTCGAGATAGAAGACATCACGCATTTCCTTGATAGAATTTTCCGCAACGAGCCGATCCCCGATTCCCAGCATGATGCGACGTACCAGCCCGAAGACTCGTGTCCGCTCCAGGCGCAGGTTTTCGCGGTCACGGATGTGCCTTCGTGCTCTTTTGAGGACACGCTTAAAGACAAGCCTTTGGAAAAAACTCATAGATTCATAATGAGCCTCTGAATTTGCGTCTGTGTTACAAGATGAAGATGAGTCAGGACTGGAGGATTGTGCAGAAATAGTAGAAATGGACTGAAGGAGTAGTTCCGGATCATCGGTGATTGGAATACTTTCTAATTTGAGTTCTCCGAGGCAACGATCACCGAACTTTTCAAGATAAGAATTGAAAGTGTCGGCGAATTTTGTGAATTCATCTAATTGCGCCACTTTGTCTGTGGTTGATATCGAAGGATCTCCGAGAAGTTTTTGTAGAGCAGAATCATTGCGGAGGAGTTCCGCCATTTTTCGGATTCGTGTTACCGGTTCGAGGCTTGTCATTCCACCAGTATTGCGCACGAGTTCATTTGCGAGTATGTCTGAGTTGTCCTTGCACCATCTTCTACAGAGGCTGCGCAGAATCCCAAAATATATCATTGCAAAAAAATCATTTACGATTGGAGCATCCCACTGGGTGAGGAGTTTTTTTTCGGTGCGTTCGTAATATTCGCTCAGGGCTTTACCGCTCATTTTCCTGAGAGGCACCGCAGGTGGCTCGAGGGCCTGTTCTAGCCGATGGTGGAAATTTAGTGTGCGCCTGCCGAGCGTGGCGTGGTTCCAGATCAGGCCCAGTAATGTGCCTGTAAGATTTATAGTATCGCGGAACCGGCCCCCAGAGAGTTCCGATTCAACTGAACTGACGACTTCATCTGGCATGGCCTCTCCAACGCCCATCATCTGCTCCATGAAGGATCGGTTAATTCGAAAACCTGGGAGCATTGCTAATACGCGGTACCAATTAATGAGGTTGTAGTAGATACGGCCCCGGATCAGACCAAGCATATTCTTGAATGTGGAATTTCCCTTAAGTATGCGGGATTTCGGAACGCGCATGAGGCGACAGAATTGCCGATAAACATGCTCGTATGCCCTCAGAGCAAAACTGAAGGTCAGGGGCGTAGTCACACCAGAATAACTTTCCACGATATTGCTATTGTCCCAGATCCCAAGTTCACCAGACTCACTGGGTGCATGTTCGTCATGTTCTGGAAGTGCGGTGATTGGACGGGACTGAAGGATGAATAGTTCGCCCTCCTTAATTGCCCATTCGATGTCCTGAGGCCGGCCGAAGTGTTGCTGGATTCTCTTGGCCGTTTTCACTATCATGTGCACGTGTGATTTGGTTAGAACTGATTCCATGCCAATGGGTTTGTGTTCAAGAATCTTGCCGTGATGCGAAACTTTCCATGTGTCTGCATCTACCTCTCCCGAAACGAGTTTATCGGCAGTGCCGAGGACCGCAGAGATGATACAAGTGTCACGATGGCCGGTGATGGGATCAGCGGTGAATACTACACCGGCCGCGTCCGGATTGATCATTATTTGGACAATGACGGCGGGAATATCGAGTGGCGTTTTTGCACCGTCCCCCGAGACTTTTCTATAAGCGGTGAGGTGAGTGGATTTAGCAGATCTCTGTACAGCGTCAACTTTTCCGGAAATGTCTTCTGAATTTACAAAGAGAAAACTATCGAACTGGCCTGCGAAAGAATGATTCGAGTTGTCCTCCTCTATCCCTGATGAACGAACTGCTACCTTTTCATTGTCCGGACAAAGTTTATGGTAAGCATTTTGTATATTTTCTTCTTTGTCAGTAATAACGAACCACGGTGGAACTGCAAAATTTGCGAGCGTCAAACTAAGTAGATTACGGGCCTTTCCACCGATGGCCGTTTTATCACTTATCTGTTCCGGAAATAAAATCATTAGAGGGTTGATTGCAGGAACGGGCCGAGACCAAGGGTCAGATACATCATTAATGTCCAGATACCGGACATTAATTCAAAGTATTTAGCTGATCTGCTGGAAGGGTTTAGAGAAAATTTTATTACTACTAAGAGTGCAACTAAAAGTAAGATTGTCAGGACAATGAAGGTCTGCAGACCAAATTCGATCAAAGAACCAGCAATGCTCGCCGATATTGCGGTAACGAGAAGAAATCCAAACCAAATCAGAGGTGCTCCACGTTGTCCCCATAGTTTGGTATAGGTTGATACTCCTGGTTTTTCTTCATCCGTGGAGCGGATTTTCCGTCCGACCTCGATCACTACTCCGTTGAAAAAACTTACCACTAGAAACCATATCAGACCGTCCGGAACCGTTGCGCCACGAGGCATCCATTCTGTTGCAGTGGCATAAAGATCAACTAGCGGCATGATGCCCATGTGTGTCCAGAGGTAGGTTATAGGGCGTGACTTTATCCATTTGCGAACAAAAAACTCGCGACTCATTAGCCCCAGATAGGCCCAGGCGATAAGCAGAATTCCGACAAGAGGCGGATACAACCAAAGAGCAATACCTAATTGAATAAATGCACCAATTAAAAACACAAAACCAAGTTCTCTAAGCGTTACTAAGCCACGCGGCACTGCACGATAAGGTTGGAATTTTTCATCTTCCTCGGAATCTTTAAATTCATCGGCAATTCGTAATTGTAGAAAAAAGATAAAAGAGGTGATAAATGCCGCGGCAAATGCAGACCAATGAGGTAATCCCTGTTCTTCACTTAGGAGAGAAGAAAAACACACGGCCGAACTACTGAATGCCATAATGAGTGTGCCGTGTGCAAGGATTGGGAATCGTTCCCGCTGATAGACCCACCACCGAATCGCTCCGGCGGGGTTCGAGAGTTCCTGAGGGTTCATTATGGTTGTCCTTGGCGACGGTCCCGAGCCAGTCGTTTGTGTGCTTTTGTGAAGTCTCCAGCAGCTAATGCACCTATTATCGATAGTTCTCCTGCCAATAACATGCCGCAACAAACTTCTGCCAGTGCTGGGCTTTGACCTTTACCTGCTAGACCCATAATTTCCAGACATGCTTGCTGTGATGGTAAACTGGTTCCACCTCCTACCGTGCCGACCATAATACCCGGTAAGGTTACAGCAGCGTATAGTGAACCATCCTCTGAAAGTTCGAACCGGGTAACACCGATCGCCGATTCAGCCACACAGGCTGCATCCTGACCGCAGGCGATATAAAATGCCGCGAGACCGTTGGCAAAGTGGCCCTGTATGCCAATCGTTCCGCTCAAGACCCCACCAATTGCCGACATTTTCCAGTATTTGACCATCTCATCGGGAGAGGTGCCTAATATTTTTTTTATGAGCTTTGCCGGTATCCTCGCTTCGGCGCACACTTTTTTACCGCGCACAGTAGTGAATGCCTGAGTACTTGCTTTCTTGTCCCCTGACAAATTGCTCTCGATGTAGTGAGCTGTCGGTTGTACTGGGGAAGAATCAATAATAAATTTACAGATTTCAGCAGTACAGATAGTTACCATGTTCTGGCCAGAGGCATCTCCTGTGGTGAATTCAAAATTTAGATAGACATGATTACCCTCTATCGTTGCGGCAAGGTCCACTAGATTGGCATAATTGCTCATCTCAGAAACAATTTTTTTGAAATAATTTATTTGTTTAATGATCCAATTCACAAAGCTCCCTGCTTCCACTAACGTCTTAAACTCGAATGCTGGTGATCGGTTTACTGATTCGCTCAATATAGCACTTACACACCCGCCTGATGCCGTCAGTAAACAGGAACCGCGATGGTAGGAGGCTATCAGTGCAGCTTCGGTAGTCGCTAATGGTATTAAGTAGTCGCCTTTGGCGAATAGTCCGTTCACTCGTAGTGGACCAACAATCCCTACCGGAACTTTTACTGTACCAATAAAATTTTCAATGTTTGCCTCATACTTCGATATTTGACTTTCGCTGAATGGATCTAGTAATTGAGCTCGAACATCTGGTAATCTGGACCATCGTTTTTTCAGTATAGCATTGGAAATCTTCGAACTGGCAGGGAATCGTTCTGGCAGATCATCAATTGTTTGCCTCATTTGCGCAGGCAAAGTCTCAATATCTTGTTTAGAGAAGAGTCGATCTAGATAATTTTGAAGAAAACTCGCCTTCGAAGCCATAACAATTTAATAATATGTTATAAAGAAACATTTGTCTCATTGAAATATTTTATTTAAAGATCATTAAAATCAATTTTCTTTGGATAATTTCACGCTCATTGCAGTTTTATTGTAGGCCCTTGAGTCTGACTTAAAAGACGGCACTCAACTCGAAGGTGAAACGATCTCTTTGTAGGCCGAGAGAGTTATCTTCGCGAATTTTTTAAAGGGAGAGCTGATAAAATTGGATTGATAAAAGCACTCGTGATTCTCATCTTAAATGAGATAAAGTAACTTTATGCATCTATAGGGATAAAATCCATGGCGTTTCCACCTGCTATCTTAGGCATAATTTTTTTGACTAGCTTCCGGTGTTCTGGGTGCTTGTCGAATATTTCAAGATCCTCCTTCTTTTCAAAAATGGCAACTTCTCCATATTGAAAACCTCGGTGCCAATGTGCCTCGTTCTTTCCGACAAGTAATTCCTTAAGTACTGGAATTTTATCTTTGGTGGCGGCAAGCTCACCCATTAAGTTGACCATTTCATCATCAGAAACATCATCTTTAAATTTAAAATTGAAGGCATGAATGAAATGTCCTTTGTAACTTGCAGTGCCAAGTTCAGTTTTTGCCTCACCAATTG
>Ga0115011_10002877_pt1 | contig 11815 bp, 3 predicted proteins | sample TroAtlMetagenome_2_FD_88705 | JGI IMG/M metagenome (GOLD analysis project Ga0115011, IMG submission 88705) | Marine eukaryotic phytoplankton communities from Atlantic Ocean - Tropical Atlantic ANT8 Metagenome | ecosystem: Environmental > Aquatic > Marine > Oceanic | place: Tropical Atlantic... | reverse complement strand
CCCAATGGCGATGATGATGATGTTTGAAGGTCTTGGCACAAAAGTAGTAGAGACCACAAAAGGTTTTGGTAGTCTTATTGGTGGTCTGACAAATGCAGGTATGGGCGCTACTATGGCCTATACTAAATTCCAATTTGCAGCTCAAGGAGCTGGCGCACTTGGTTCTGCACTTGGACTAGGTGGTGAAAAATTAGATGCCTTTGTTGGTAGAGTTGGTCAAGTTGGTGGTATTATCTCCGCTATAACAAATCTAATAAGTAATCCAGCGGCTATTAAGGCTGTTAAAAAAGGCTTCAGCGCTTTTGAATTGGCACTTCTTACAATGGGAGATAAAATTCCCGGCGTTGTTGGAAAAGCTTTCAAAAAAGCTGGAAGTGGTGGCATGAGAGGCGCTGCTAATAAATCATTCTTTTCTATTCCTAGTCATTTTAAGAAGGGTAGACAGAATATAGCAGATTCTAAAAAACTGATGAAAGGCTCAGCGGACTACGCTGATCGAGCCAAGCCTTTCATAAAACAAGAAAAAGCCCTAAACGCACAAAGAAAAAAAATAGCCGACCAAATGGCGGACATTGCAAAAAGCAGAGCCACAAAAGTCACAGAAAAAGGGTTGATTGGAAAAGATGTTGGGAAACTCCTGCGAGAAGCTGACGATTTAAAAGCACGCGGGTTTAAAGGAGCATCTAAAACAGCTAGAGGTCAGGCTGCTGCCGCAAGAACACAAGGCGTATTCCGTACAAAAGAAATAGCAAAACTTGATGCTAAATACCAAGGCTTATCTAAGAATCTTTCTAAGGTTGATGACAGTCTTAAAGTAGCGTCAAAAGGGGCGGCTAAATTTACTAAAAAATCTGCGAGCATGGCAAAAACAGCCGTAACAATGGCGAAAGTTGGAAAAGCCGGTATTAAGACCGCTCTTGCTTTGAGTGGTGTTGGATTAGCCGCTATAGCCGCAGAAGAAACGCTGGGGTGGATTGGTAGGTCAATGAAAGAAGAAGCCATGACCAAAATCGCAGATAGTGGCGGAAAGATGACAAAAGCACAGGAGAAAGACGCTGTTGCTAAGGCTGGTAGAGGTGGGACAATATCTGGAGCAGCTATGGGAGCTGGTATTGGAATGCTTTTAGCTCCTTGGACCGCAGGCTTATCTATTGCAATAGGAGCTGCTATTGGGGGTTTGTGGGGATGGTACAACGCTACCGTAGAGGCTGAAAAAGCAGTAGACAGGGCAAAGTTTGGTAGAGCTGTCGAGGAAATGACAGATACAATGAATCGTCACAGCAAGGGTGTGATAAGTGATTCACTGGCTCTTAGTGAAATTACTCAAAGCAACAAAGTACTTCAAGACGTTGGAGGAAGTGGTGGAGTTGATTACCGAGAACTATCAAAACAAAAAGAGTTAGCTAAAGCTAATGCTAGAATGCTAACAGAACAACAGTTTGCTGGTTCTACAGACTTCGCAGGCACTGCTGCATCCTCTAGTATACAAGAAGCTCGCAAAGCAGGTTTGATAACTCAAGAATTTATTGATTCACAAGAAGAAGTTGTTAATAACAATATAGAGCAAAAAGCGAAGATGGATGCTCTGGCGAAAGCAACAAAAGATGCAGAAAAAGAGCTTAGAGCGCTTAGAGGCTTTGGCGATGTCATAAGAGAAGTTAGTAGTAGAATGATGAACTACTCTGATTCGATTGGAAGTGTGACTGGGGCTATATCTAGTCGTTTAGGAGACCAAAGCCGTGGTCTTCAAGGCAACATGAGAGATCCTGCATCAATAAAGAGAAGAGGTCAAGCGTATGCTTCTCTTGGAAACATTGCAGGAGAAGGAAACGCAGCTTTTGTTTCTGGCGCAGGTCTTGGTAGATTTAAGGAAAAAGCTGAAGATGTTGATTTTCTAGAAGGAAATCTAAAAGACGTTTTATCAAGATCTTCTATAAGCGGAGGATTAGATTCAGAAAACAGAAGAGGAGTTATAGCAGAAGAATTAAGATCAAGTCTTGAAAACGAAGGTCATGTTTTGTCAGACTATATGGACAAAAGAATAAAAAACATAACTAGAGGTTTAAGCGACGAAGATCTTACAGATATTGAAGGCAATATGGACAAGATCTATGACCAATATATGGAAGGTGCAGAAGAGTTTAAAAAGATCTTTAAAGATGCATCCGACTTAGTAAATAAATACAATAAAGATTTAGCCAGTGCTTATGAGACTCAATTAAAGTTAGAAAAAGAATATACCCAAAGACAAGCTCAATTGATGCAGGCTAGATTTGACTCTGAGCAAAAATTTCTGAGTAACTTAAGCGCAAGTGAATTTTCAGGCCCTAGCAATGCAGCGGTACAAGGAAACTTTAAAGCTCAGCAGCAATTAATAGCAAATCAGGGCGGTCTAAGAGGCGGAACTGGGGTAAATGAAGTTGGAGCAAACTTTAAACAAATTAGTAAAGAGCTAGTAGAGTCCAACAAGGCGTTACAAGACATAGGCTTAAACGCTGGGAATTTAGACCCAAATGATCCGCTGATACAATCAAACTCTGAATTAATAAAGAAAAATAAAGAGCTTCAACAAGAGTACGACTCTGCTAAGACTATTCTTGAAAACTATGCAAACTCTCAAGCAAGACTAACTGCTCTTAATAAAGAGTTAGAGCAAGCCCAAGCAAAACGCAAGTCTCTTAAAGATCTTGCTATACAAGCTAGATATGGAACCGCTGAAGAAAAAGACCAAGCTGCTCGATTAATAAATGCTATTACTATTGCTTCTCAGCAAGGTATTGATGCCGTAGCTCCAGATATGCAAAGGCAGGTTATTGGTTATCTTCCGACGCTTATGGGCGCTCAAGGCGAGAACATTATTAATCAAGGCATAGACGATGCCTATGGTGGTGGTCAAGGAATAGCTGGAATTACAGAAGTAAGCGCAGAAGAACGAAGACTTGCTACAGAAATAAAAGCTATAGAAGATGCTGGTATAACTGCTGGCGAACACTTAGCGGGCGAAGTTGGTGACCGAATCAAAGAAATGGCTTCAGAGATAGAAAGAATTAATAATGATTTCATTTCTGAATTCAGAAACTTGACGCTTCAAAGAGAAGAGCGGATGGCTAAAGATGATGTTATTTCAGCAGAAAAAAGAAAGGCATCTGCTGATAAAGATGCAGAATTACTAGCTAAATATGGAATAGAAGACAAAGGACAATTAACTGCTATAAGAAAAGATGCAGAGCATGTGATGTCTTTGCAAGAAAAACAAGATGAAGCTAAGGGCAAAGATCCCGGTGTTAATATTCGTGAGATGATTACCTTTGGTGGCGCGTTAAACTTTAACGAGGCTTTGGACAGACTTGAACAAATGGGTTCTGGAACAGACGTTGGCGCATTTGATACGACGTATGGTGATGACCTATTAAACACTAAGAAAAATCACAAGTATGCAGGACAATTGGTTGATTTCTTAGGCTTAAACCAAGACCAGTTTGAAGATGCTTTAGGTGAAAATTGGCTTACTAAAAGTAATGCAACATTCAAAGAACAAATGGAGGATGGTGGTGATTACTCAGCTGGCGTATTTGCTCTGTTTGATAGTATCAAAAAGAGAGCTACGGAAATGGGTATGGATGCATCTCAATTGGATAACTATATTCACGATGATGCTACAGTTGCAGACATAATGGGTAACATGTTTAAAGCAATGGCTGAATACCAAGAAAATACTACTCAAGGTGAGCAAGTTGACACCACAATGGAGAATCTGGAAAAGAATTTAGGTCCTGATCATCCAATGATGAAAGCTTTAAAAGCTGCGACGACAGATGAAGATAGACAACAGATAAGAGATGATATAGCTGCAATGAAAGATATTCAATCTCCTCAAGCAGTAGCAGAGAGGCAAAAGGAAGCTAACGATGATTTATCAGCAGCTAGAGATCATCTTCAAAACGTACAACAAGATATTAACACATTAGCAACCAAAGGTGCTAATCCCGGTAGTATCTATACTCATGACATACACTGTCAAGCCGTTCTTCTTAATATACTCTCAGTTCTTGAGGGACAAGGAAGAACTGTTGACATGGGTAGTAGCGCAGCTAAGTTACAAAAAGGCGGAGTTGATGCTCTAGCTTCAAGCATAAAAGGTCCTATGGGAGTTCAGGCTACCAAGGGAATAATGATGTCAGGCGCAATGGGTCAAGAAGCGACTGCGAATTTCATGGGTAAATACGGAGGCATGAGCTTAAGAGATATAGAAAATATGTCTGAAGGAGACAAAGGACATATGTTAGAGGCTATGAAAAACGCTAACATACCTGAGACTCAAAGAAAAGAACTTGAAAGAATGGCTGGCTCAAAAGGTTATGGCGAGAACAGCATATTTGATGCGAGCGCGTTTGGCAAAAGTTCATTCGAAGATAAAGGCTTGACTGAAGATACTGCTTTAAAAGATGCTCTGGAAGGTCTTTTAGGCGAAGGAAATTTAGGGTCAAGTATCGTAAAAGCTTTGTCCGAAGGAACGGCGGCAGGAGCAGTAGCAGCTCAAACACAAGAAGCACTTGCTCAGTTAGGTATAAATGAAACCGCAGAGATGTTCTCTAAGAATATTGAAGAGTTTTCATCAGCTATGGGTAATGCATTAAGTATTGAAGTGGGCGGAAGTATAGAAGTTAACGTTAATATGAATGGGGCAGATTTCTTGAAGAATGCAGAAGGTGCATTAGCAGAAATAGCTGGAAGTGAAGCATCAAAAGCAATAAACAACTTTATTCAACAAATGAATAAGAGTAGTAATGTAAAACAAAATCCTCAAGGCTGGCATCAGTCAGGCCAACCTAAACCTTTGACAGGAAACGGATAAGAGTAAAAGATGGCGACGTATACTGGAGAAAGTACGGTCCAAGCATCCTCATCATTGCAGGCATACTTGGCCGGACCAATGCGCATATCCAATGCCTTAAATGCTTCTTCCACAGTGCAGGGGTATTTGTCAGGGCCTATGCGCGTATCTCATTCTATGAGTGCCTCTAGCACTACTAAAGGTTTCTTAGTTGATGCACTTCATCCTGCCCAACTTTCAGTAGCATCCTCTGGTGCATTATATGCTTCAGAAGTCATGAGCTATCGTGCTAGGTCTGCTCTTTCAGGCACGGTTACGGTTCGTTCTACTTTGCAACAAGATGGTGGAACAAACTCCATGGGTCTTGTTATGCTTGGTTCAGCAGAACTTGCTCCGCAAAGAAGTATTGCTACAAGTGGCACTAATAGAGAGTACGGTTACTGGCGTGGTAGTCATGCCACAACTTCTATAGCCAACTTTGACCAAATGTATGTTCCTCTTGAAGGTTCTGGTGTTGACGGAACTGGTAAGCCTGTTATTTCTTTGGTTACCGACCAAGGAAAAACTGTTGGAGGAGCCACTGATCACCCGGATTGTTTAGCTAGTAATAAGAGTTTTAGTTGGGTAGAAAGCATGGGAGGCGGTGGCTATTGGGGAGCAGGAGGTGGCGCAAGCTGTCTAACTGGATGCGATGATCCTGCGGCTCCAACTTTTGATGGAACAACAGGTGGTCAAATTGAGTATGTAGCCTGTAAAGGTACTCCTTACGAGTACTATACTGGTGCTGATAGTGAAACTCCAGATGGAGTAGGTGCTTTTATTGGTTCTGCAAGATGGGAAAAAGCTGGAACTTTACTTCCTCAGCTTGGAAATGAAGCACCTAGACAGAGATGTTTGTTTATGTCTAAGAGATCTTTTGTCAATCTCGGAAGTGGCATAGACCTTAACAAAAACGCAGGAGCTTACACAGCTTATGCTAAGGTCGTTCCTAGTGGTGACGTTTCTGGAAGTGTCATCTTAGCTCAGCATAGAGAAAACCCAGCTCAATTTATACTAGGTTGCGATTATGACGGAAGGTACTATGTTCGATCTGACTACACAAGAAAAGATGAAAACTATGCTGTGCAAGTCAATAGTTCAGGCAATTATGAAAGCTATAAGTATCCAACTCAAATTATAGGTACATATGATCAAACAGATTCAACACTCAAACTTTATGTAAATGGAAGATTACAAGGAGTCTCAGATGCATTTGCCAGATCTGTAGATAGATCTGAAGTAACAAATATAGCTTTAGGAAAAAGAGAATACGCACTTGCCGAAAAAGGATTTACGGGATGGATTGATGAAGTAGGGCTTTCTTCTTCCGCTATGGAACAAAAAGAAATAACAAGATTCTACCAAAGCACTTTTGAAATAAGCAAAATACTTTTTAACACAAAAGCGAGACCTACTGGTGATAGCTCTTTTGCAGAAGATGAGTTTGGAGACGAAGGTTTAGGTATCAATAATGACAGTTATGTTGAACTTGTTTTAGAATCTGGAATCGCAAGTGTCACTAATCCAGAAGGAGCTAGAGGCGGAGCTTTCGATAAAACGATGTGGGGAACTCGCAACACAGGTGGGAATCTGGTAGGAGCTTCCTCAGTACTGACCTTTGACTTAATGGAGATTGCTCCTAGATTTCATCAGCTTACAGATCTTTCCGTAGATATGTGGGTTGAGAGTACAAACAACCACCCAACCACACCAAACGTCACTGTCTCTGCGAGAGTCCTACACAAAGATGGTCTTCCAAATAGCAAAAACTTAAATTGGTATTCTACCGCTGTTGCAGTACCTACGGGTGACAAACAGTTTATAAGCTTGACCAAAGACATAGATTATGATGCTTACTATCAAGGTGGACATAAATCCTTTAAACAAGATTTAGATGACCATAGACTAGAGATTGTAGTTGTTCATGGTGTGACTAATGATAGTTCTGGATTTGATGCCAACTTTAAAATATATAACACAAAACTTAACTACACTGGTTTTGATAGCCTAGCTACTTACAACACGCAGACTGGTTTGACAGAAGCGGGAGTAGTAAAAGGACATGGTCTACTTGATGTAGATGGAAACTACACAGCTTTTGCTAGTGGTGATAGAAGCCTCACTATGGTATCTCTTGGTGGAGTTGGAACACCAGCGAGTGGTATATGTACCTTGTTTGTGGACTCTGATACCGCAGACCAAGCAATGACGCTTGTTATAAACCAAGACAAATCAACCAACATGGGAAATTCGGGCTACGGATATGTGGTTGCTAACGGTGCTGTTGAAATGAATGGCGTCGAAATGAACTTGTTCACTTCTGGTGGACAAATAAACACAGATATGATCTTGTTCCTAAAACAGAACGATCCTGTGTTTGCAGTTAGCCCAACAATGACACTATCAACCGCTGGAGCTTTGCTTTCATTCCCTAGAGAAGAAGCAAATACATCCCTATACCTATTAGCAGACCTTGGGTCTGGGAGTCCTTCTGGCGTAATGAACTTAATGATGCCAAACGTAAAGTCTGGCACTTTCTTTGACAAGAGACTTCTATATATAGAAGGGGAACAACCTACAGGAGAAATACCTTTATATGTACAAGTTAATGAATCTGGTGTAAATACAATTCCTCTTTACACCATGGGTCCTGATTTCTATTCTCCAAGTGGTGTAATGAATATGTTTATTAAGCAGAAAGATCTGTATGGTCAAGCTACTATTACTCCGCTTCCTACTGTTGGTAGGAACAATAACACAACCCTTATGACAAAGGGTTATGGTTATCCTAGTGGAATTATGGAAATGTCGATTCCTAACGTATTTGGGTCTGGTACAAACTCATTGACATTATCTACGAGAGGTTCTAACTAATGCCTGTTTCATTTACTAACGCAACCGACGCTGACCCTCAGTTTCTTACACCAGCTCCTTTTATTAATATAAACAAGAGTTTGATAAACAGGGTGATGGAGAAATATTAGGGGCAAGATATAGCATAACCCTAACTGGAAAGATGATAGCTGATAGAGGTTCGCCTATTGGTATATCTGCTGTTGCAGCTTCCGAGGGAACATTTTTAACTACCGCTGCTGATGCAATGCAAGTAGAATCAACTGGTCCGACAGTACCTATACCTGATGATCGTTGGTATGAATCTTTACAGATAAAACAAAAAGCTTTAAGTAATTTAATTAGTAAGTTACATGAAGGTGCTTACCTTGAGGTTACAAGTCCCGGAGATATTGGTGGCGGTTTTAAGGCTTTTGTGAAGTTTGAAAGCTTAGATCTTCCCGGACATGCTCCCGGACAACCATATTTGTCAGATTATACTATCAATTTAACTGCTGATTATCTTATTGGTCCAGATGGTGATATAGCTGAAGATGATTTTGAGAATCAAGGTCTGTGGCTTGTTTCTGCTGCTGGTGAAAATTGGGACATATCAGAAATAGATAAAAAAGTTTACGATTGGCAAGATGCTAGAACTAGTGGAGCTGACGCACTTTACAAACCCTTGAGTAATAGAACTCTTTACCAGCTAACTAGAACTATTAGTGCTACTGGTAAATCCAAGTTTATAAGAACTAACACAAAAGCTGATGGTCTTACTACAAATGATCTTGGGGGAACTAACGACCCATCTGGTGACGCTAGAAAATTCAATCAAAAATATGCACCGAATGGAAAAGCTTGGCAACAAGCTAGAGGTTTTGTTTATGACGTAATTAAGTACGGCGACGACTTTATTACTGGAAAAGACGGAACCGCCTATAGCACGACAGAAAATGATTCCTACGCTTGTTACGATAGAGTCGGAAATCGTCTTTACAATGCTGGAGGTGAAGGTCGTGGTCCTGAAACGTCTGCCCATACTTCCGGCACATGTGATGAAGTTGGAGGTTTTTGGAGAAGAAAACAAAAGCCCGTAAAACCCACTGGCGACTCATCAAGTGCTGTAGATGTTGATGATCCACATTTGTTTGGAATGAATCTTCCAAATCCGATTACTCATGACGCTGATCATCAATATGTCGGCTTTGATTATAAGAGAACGCAAACTGTCGATGTAAGAAGTGGTACTTTTTCTGTTACTGAGGTTTGGATTTTAGCACCTGCTAATTCTCAAGCTACTGAGTCTATATCATTTGATTTTGCAGAAGATGAGCAGGGCGTTGTTCAATGCACAGTCAATGGAAGCATTGAAGGTCTTTATAGAACTCAAGGTAGAGATAGTTCAATAACAGATCCTCCTGCATTAGGAATGAACTATAGTGTTGGTACAATTGATGGAACATATAATGGTCCAGAAGGTTCTGACAATAGTAAACTAATAGCGGCTGAAGTTAGATACAATTCTATACAAGCTTTGATGTATCAAACTGTGTACAACGAAATGTCTAGAATGATAGATCTTTCAGGACTGTCTGTCAATCCACAACCTATTTCAAAGAGTGTTGCTAAACAGCCAGATACTGGTATTATTACATATAGCATGACTTTTACCACAAGAACTATAAACTTTATACCTTTTGTGAAGAGTGAAGATATTAGTCTTAATGATACGTATCCGGGTTATGTTGCTGCACAGCACCAAGTACTAGGAAGACGTACTGGCCCAGTGCTACAGTCTATGGGAACTCAAACAGAATGGAGAAGAGATCTATCTATAAGCTGCACTGTTGATACTCATAGAACTCATTTATGTGTAGATACCCAAGGTGAAGTTCATCCAATAGCAGATCAAACGGCATGTGGTAATACTCCTGATCCATATTCAGGATACTTGCAATGGATAGAAAATCCAAATTCAGTTGTTAATGCTGCTGGAACCAACAGATTTATGTCACAGACCAGACCTTCTGCTGGCATAGGCACTTATGGTACTAATTTCCCCGCTGGATTAAATGGCTCTCAAAGAGCCGCTATAGTGACATTAATCAATTCCTTTAATCCGGGAAACATGGGACTATTTGGAGTTAAGAAATATTTTACAGAAGCACCAAGCGAAAGCTGGAACCCAAAAACTGGACAATGGTCTTATAGCGTAAGTTGGGTTTATGAAATGAAAGACCCATACGCTTTCCCAACGACAGATTACATGAGTGGTGCATTTAATGATAACCTTGCTGGCCCTTATCCCGGAATGATGATCTAATGCCTTTTACTGGACTAATGTCAGATGAAGTCTTTCAGCAATCCTTTATGGGGTTGTCGATCATGGACTTTACAGTCAATGCTGGACTAAACAGCTCACAAAGCACCTTATCACTCAACCTAGTTGCAGATGATGGGTATCTAGATGCGTATCATACTTTAGACACACTAGCGATGAGCTACCCGACAGTTACTTGGGGAGGATCATCAGGTGCTTTTAGTACTGCGTTTGGCGGTGGATTCTTTATGGGAGCAACAACTGTAAATGTTGGTGCTAGAGATGCTGTAACGGAAGGCTACCATCCTTGGAATCCAGACGCTTTTCCTGCAACACTAGTACAGAGATTTGGTGGAGTAGCTGGAGTAAAACAAAACTATGCCATGAATGGGGATGTGGGATGGTTTCCTCCTCCGGGATCGCCTGTGTATTTCAAGTACTATGGAACTGGAAATCTAAATACCGCATGTGTTACTAATAGAAACTGTACTCCAGTATTTAGCTTTAGTGGGATATTGGGAAGCTATCAAAAAAGCTTTAGCACTGGCGGTCTAACTTACTCTGTAACGATATCAGACCCTAGAAAAATATTGGAGAACACGCTCGTAATATTAGATGGAGAAGTTGGAAGAGTATCTCCCGCAGACAAACATTATCTAAAAGGTAGTGCTGCTGTAGATAACGAAAGAAAGTACGAGCATGGCTGGAATGGCTATTACAACATAATAAATGTTTTTGGTTATTACGAATCACACGGCTTCAATAAATCTCGAAGAAACGATCAAGGAATAGCTTGGTTTGAAGCAAAAAATGGAAAGCAATTTTCAAACCATTATGGTGTCAATCATCACTTTGGAGTTTTACCTGCTATAGATTTTATAGCTAGTGGAACTAACGATGAGTACATTGAGAAGCTTGAACCTTATGGAGGTCCTGCATATTACGGAGTAGATGATAGAAATCTTTTAACATACGCTCCTTTTTCAGAGCAGTTAAACGGAGACGGTGTTTATAGATATGCAATAGATCTCTCTGCCTTATATGACTTGAGTAAATACTATAATCCCAATCCACCAGCAGAAGGTGTCATAGATGACAACTTTAAGATCAATGGGGCAAATATGTCTTTGCTTCAGTTGATACAAAATGTTTGCGAAGCTGCGGGTGCTGATTTCATGGTAGAAATGTACGCTCCAAGATTAGGAGAGCCATTCTATGCAACACATAAAGATTATGCCGGAATAATAAGAATAATTCCCATCCCTAGAAACATAGATGTAGAGATAGGAGTATTGGAAAAGGCAATTGATCTTTCGCAACAAACTCCATCCGTAGGACCTTTTGTAGATGCAGAACAGCACTCTATCTTAATAGACTCTAATGTTGGGTATGAATTTACAGATCCTATACAAGGTAAAATCCTATTTGGAGCGCCAAAAACAAGAGTAGTTGGAGTTACTCCCCTTGGTGATAGAAAAACTAGAAATGAGTTATTTTATAATTCTGGAACAGACAAATACTTAGACACTGATAAACAAGGTCCTATGGAAGTAAGGGACGATATCCTTCGAGAGTATATGCCTTCTATTGAACTAGATGGTGTCACTTTACATACGCAAGCTTTGCCTGCGGATTCATTTCAAGATAAAGCTGAATATGGTTGGAATCCTGAAACAGATCTTTTAAAAGAAGGTGGCAAAGATGTCTTGCCAGACTTTGAGCAAAACCTTCCTATGGTTTCAAATGATGATTTCCTTCCTTATCATTTTGCCGAAGATTACTCTGGT
>Ga0115011_10002876_pt1 | contig 11816 bp, 9 predicted proteins | sample TroAtlMetagenome_2_FD_88705 | JGI IMG/M metagenome (GOLD analysis project Ga0115011, IMG submission 88705) | Marine eukaryotic phytoplankton communities from Atlantic Ocean - Tropical Atlantic ANT8 Metagenome | ecosystem: Environmental > Aquatic > Marine > Oceanic | place: Tropical Atlantic... | reverse complement strand
GCACTGGCGGATATCGTCTGTTCTGGATATGCCTGGCACTCGGCCTGCTTGGTATGAGCGCCGATGTGCTGGCCCACGCTGTCGCCGAGGGCGACAAGGGATACATTCAGGAAATTACCGGGGTGAACCTGATTGCGTTCATGTACCTCGGGGCCAAGCACATGGTCACCGGCTATGATCACCTGTTGTTTCTCTTGGGAGTGATCTTCTTCCTCTACCGTATGCAACACATCGCCATCTATGTGAGCCTGTTTGCTGTCGGGCACTCCCTGACCATGCTGTTGGGCGTGTATTTCAATATCGGGATCAACAGCTACATCATCGATGCGATTATCGGGCTATCTGTGGTGTACAAGGCGCTGGATAACCTGGGTGCATATCAGCGCTGGTTTGGCTTTCAGCCCAATACCAAAGTCGCCACCCTGATCTTTGGTTTGTTCCACGGTTTTGGCCTCTCGTCGAAGGTTATCGAATACAACATCTCCCCGGATGGCCTGGTTCCGAATCTGCTCGCGTTCAATGTCGGCGTAGAGATGGGCCAATTGATTGCCCTGGCCATGATCCTGATTGTGATGAGCTTCTGGCGGAAGACAGACGGCTTCTTCCGTCATGCCTACACCGCCAACGTGACTATGATGGGCGCAGGATTCCTGCTCATCGGCTATCAGCTCACCGGCTACTTTATTGCTTGATTCTGGAGAACTTCATGTACAACACCGATATGCCTTCACGGGCTGAACTACCCAGCACCGCAAAGCTGATCCGCTCTACAATCATCTCCGCAATGGTCGCGCTGGCGCTTCTGGTGACCGTGGTCATGCCAGCGGAGTACGCACTGGATCCGACCGGTTTAGGCCGCCTGCTCGGTTTGACCGAGATGGGTGAGATAAAGCAGCAGCTTGCCGAAGAAGCCGCAGCGGATGAAGCCGCGCAGTTGACGGCAATACCTTCCGCTAATGAGGAGCTCACATCAGAGCCCGCACCGGTTCAGCGGGCAACTGCTACCCCTGAGCCACAAGTTGAACCAGTTGTCGCGACGCCTGCTCCGGCAGATGATGCACAGCCTGAATGGCAGGACGAAGTGCGTGTAGTGCTTACCCCTGGCGAAGGCACTGAGTTCAAACTAACCATGGAAGAAGGTGCGGTAGCTAGCTTTCACTGGATATCCGAGGGCGGCCCGGTCAACTTCGATACTCACGGTGATGGCGGGGGCCAGTCCATCTCTTACGAGAAAGGACGTGGCGTCGCAGAAGATGAAGGTGAGCTGGAGGCGGCTTTCACCGGCAATCATGGATGGTTTTTCCGTAATCGGAATAATGAGGATGTCACGCTCGTGCTTCGCACTAGTGGCAACTACGGTGAGTTAAAGCGGGCGATGTGAAGCAGAAGACCTGATTAGGTGCCGTTACGTCCAGGCCAGTCTCGAATTGAGGATGGCTTGGCTTGGTGGCCATAAACGTGTGCTCTGGTGGATATTGAAAGCTTCCTTCACACCTCTTGGGCCATTGTCCGCTTCTGGCCGATTCTGTTGAAAAAGTGGCGGCCTCTCCATGCCGTTGGCAAAATTGCTCTGTCAGCGAGCGTGGGGGCGAACAGCATGATGGGGCAGTTACCGGGAGGACAGCAGCGCCTGTTCTACTCGTTCAACCTAGAAGATCACGTCCCGGCTCAACACCTCCTGCGCAGCATCGACCAGTGCCTGGATCTTAGTGATCTGCGCGCCTACCTGGCGGACTTCTATAGTCCCATCGGACGCCCCTCGATTGACCCGGAATTGATGGTGCGCATGCTGGTCGTCGGCTACTGCTATGGCATTCGTTCCGAGCGGCGATTGTGCGAAGAGGTGCACCTGAACCTGGCCTATCGCTGGTTCTGCCGGCTGGGTCTGGAAGACGAAGTCCCCAATCACTCGACCTTCTCGAAGAATCGCCATGGGCGTTTTCGTGACAGCGATCTGTTCCGCTGGTTGTTCAATGAGGTGCTGCGGCGTTGCATGGCAGCCGGCCTAGTCAAGGGCGAAGGTTTTGCCGTCGACGCTAGCATCATCAAGGCGGATGCCAGCCGGCAACGTGGGGTAGCGGGAGATGAGGTCGATTGGAACGATCCAAAGCTCAGCAGCCGCGCAGTGCGCGAGTACCTCGAAGCCCTTGATGAAGAGGCGCTGGCTGAGGCTCTTCCCAAGAAAATTTCGCTCACAGATCCTCAGTCCCGTTGGACAGCAGCGCCAGGTGGGCCGGCCTTTTTTGCCTACTCCACGAATTACCTGATCGACACTGAGCACGGTGTGATCATGGACGTGGAAGCTACCCCGGCGCACCGTACCGCCGAAGTCGATTCGACTAGGACGATGGTTGAGCGTGTCAAAGCTCAGTTCGATCTCACACCGGAACGCCTTATCGGCGATACCGCTTATGGCACCGCCCCGATGCTGGCCTGGATGGTCGAAGAAAAGGACATCGAGCCGCATGTGCCGGTGTGGGACAAGACTGAGCGCAAGGACGACAGCCTCTCCAGTAACGACTTCCACTGGAACCAGGAGGCCAATGAATACCGCTGCCCAGCCGGCAAACCACTACGCAGTGAGTGGCGCGCCTTCACCCAGAAAAGATCGCGGGTGACCAAGGCCAACACCATCATTTATCGCTCCAGCCAAACCGACTGCACTACCTGTCCGCTGAAAGCGAAATGCTGCCCCAACACGCCGAATCGGAAGATCGTCCGCAGTATCCATGAGGCTGCCCGCGATGTGGCCAGGCGCATCGCCAAGACACCGGAATACCTCGTCTCTCGCTGCGAACGAAAGAAGGTGGAGATGCTGTTCGCCCACCTCAAACGGATCATGAAACTCGATCGTTTACGACTGCGCGGCCTGACAGGTGCCACTGACGAATTCACTTTGGCGGCGGCGGTGCAGAACCTGCGACGCATGGCCAAGCTTTTGCCTCAAGGGCCACCGCTCACGGGATAGGTACGCCTGCTGAGAGCAGAAACCTTCAAATTAACCCTCAGGCCTGAGCAAGGACGCTCAGCGAAACGCCGAAAGGCAACCTGAAGTGGCTTGCAGCCACTTCGACAGCAGGCACACCTGATCGGCAGGCCGCCGCTAAACCTACTTTTTCAACAGAATCGGCCGATCTCTGCCGGTCGTCAATACGCCGTGTGCTGGTCAAGTCGAATGCAAGCGCTTGGTCAGCACGAATGCAATTCACTGGTCAGTGGCAATGCAAATATGTGGTCAAGTGGGCTGCAATTCCCCACATCACCTTAATACAGGCCGTCTAGCTCGGCGCCGAGATACTTAGAGTTAGTGGGTGGGGACGTACGCTGAAGCTTTGCTACCCATCCGGCTAAGCAGAGCCTTGGCATTGCTCAGTAACTGGTGCCGGACCTCTAGCGGTGGTAGGCCCCAAGCCTCGCTCAGCAGATTGACGGTAATGTCGAAATCCCAGGGCATAACCGGACGCCCTTCCAACTGTGCGAAAGGCCCATCGCTTTCAGGGAGGACCCTATCCTTGGGAAGCTTCTTGGCTAGCGCCTTTCCAGCCGCAGAATGGAAAGCTCCGGGGCCAATACTGAACCAGCAGCCATGCCCAGCAGCGGCCTTGAGCTCTGATGCTGTGCCGGTGAACCAATGCAACACTGGGATGCCGTGGTCAGGGAACTCACGGAGTAGCGCCAATACGTCTGAAACGGCCTGCCTCGAGTGGATGCTGAGCGCACGCCCTCCCAAGTCATGGCATCGTTTCACGGCAGCAGCGAAAACTTGCTTCTGCTTTAGGTAGCTAGAGGCATACCTCTTAGAGCCATCCAAACCGACTTCACCGACAGCAATGGTGCCATCAATCAGCTCTGTGAGCAGATCCAATTCCTGGAAGCGCTCGCCGACGATCTCTGGGTGAAGGCCCGGGCTAATCAGCATTGCTTCATGCTGGCCAAGCACCGCGCTCGTTGCCTGAAAAGCCTTCGGAGTGGTGGTTACCAGCCAGGTAAATGCATTGCGGCTCAGAGCCTCAGCATGTACTTCCCTAGCTTTTGGGTAGAGATCTACATGGCAATGGAAGTCGATCAAAGCAGTTGGTCCTGAATAAGAACAGCTTCTAGCTCAACAAGTCCTTGCTGCAGGACTCGGCGATAGCATGGACGCTCCTCAATAGATGCAAAGGCTAGTGTGCCACCCAAGAACTGTAGTGGTTCAATAAAACCGGACACCTATGTAGGTGGTACGCTTGCCACCCCTAGCGAGGTGTCTGATGACCAGAAAACGACGATCTTTCACGCCGGAGTTCAAGCAGGAGGCTGCTTGTCTGGTACTGGATGAGAGATATTCCATCACCGAAGCCAGCCGTTCGCTCGGCGTTGTGGAAAGCGCGCTGCGACGATGGGTAAGGCAGCTCGGGGAGGAGCGTGATGGTGTCACGCCCAAGTCCAAGACACTGACGCCGGAGCTGCAGCGGATACAGGAACTGGAAGCCCTGGTCCATCGTCTGGAGCGGGAAAAAGCAATATTAAAAAAGGCTACTGCTCTCTTGATGTCGGACGAACTGAATCGTACGCGCTGATAGACCAGTTGAGTGAGCAGGAGTCGGTAGAAATGGTCTGTGAGGCGTTTGGCGTATCTCGTTCCAGCTACTATGAACACCGTCGCAAGCGTTCATGCGAAGCCTGTCGGCTTAGGCTTCGGTTGCGAAGCGACCGATTGCCTCATTGATTGCTCATGAATTGCCCCGTAAACTGAAAATATGAAGTCCTACATGCGCTCCTTCCTTATCCTGCTGCTAGTGCTCGCGCTTCCGATCAATGGGATAGCGGAAATGCTCATGACGGTTGGATCGTCCGGGCATCACATGATGTCCGATATGGAAGGTGTGGGCGCCATGACGACCGACCACGCTTCGATGGTTGGCGCCGATGACGGTGCTGAACACGAGTGCTGTGAAGCGAATGAGCATGGAACGGCGACCGTCTGCAAGACGGGCCAAGAATGCAAAACTGCAAGTATCCTTCAGCTTGTCTCAATAAAAGCCCAGCTGATGCCTGCTGCTGAACCCGTGACCACTCCCTATAACGGCCTGATCCCCTCTAGCCTTTTAGACGCCGTCTGGCGTCCACCCCGCGTCTAATTCCGATCAAATTATAGGAACCGCCCGAGTGAGCATTCGGGCCGGCTACTGCGCGCCTTTGGCTCGCATGAAAGATCAGGAATCCTTCGCAAATGAAACCCCGTATTTATTGGGCGCCGCCGTACGTGGCCGCCTTGATCATGGGCGCGCTCTCGTTTCCAGGGTTAGCGTCCGCTTTGACCTTAGAACAAGCTCTGAGCGTGGCCGAGCAAGACGCGCCTTCGCTGCATGCGCAAGCCGCCAACCTAGAGGCAGCGCGTAGCGCAGCCATCCCAGCAGGCGAGCTCCCTGACCCAAAACTGAAGCTTGGCCTGCAAAACGTGCCCATTGAAGGTGACGCTCGCTGGCAGTTGGAGCAAGAGGCCATGACCATGCAAATGGTTGGGGTCATGCAAGATGTGCCAAACCGAGCGAAAAGGCGCGCTCGTGTCGAGGCCGCGCAGGCTAGTGTTGCGCTCGCAAACGCCCAGCAAACGGTTGAACGTCTCGGTGTGCGCCAAGCAACCGCCGAGGCATGGATCGCTAGCTTCGCGGTCGAGCAGAAGCTAAGCCTTTTCAAGCAGCTTTACAGCGAGAATCAGCTCCTTTCGCGGGCTGTTGAGGCCCGCATTGCTGGCGGCAGCGGACTAACCGCAGACAGCGTACTTCCGAGGCAAGAGGCAGCATTGCTGGCTGAACAAGAGGATGAGCTGCTGCGTAACCAGGCTGTTGCGCGGGCGGGCCTCCGGCGCTGGATAGGCGAGCTAGCAGGCCAGCCGCTTACAGGTGACTGGCCGCAATGGCTTGCCGCCATTGATAACTATCAGCACAACCTGAACCGGCACCGGGCGTTACTCGCCTTCGACCCGATGACTCGTGAAGCGGAGGCAAAGGTTCACCAGGCCATCGCAGAGAAAACACCGGATTGGAGTTGGGGGATCGACTACCTGCGACGTGGCCGTGAGTACGGCGACATGGTGAACCTCAGCGTCAGCTTCGACCTGCCGCTGTTTACCAGCTCTCGGCAGGATCCGAAGATCGCGGCCGAACGAGCTCGCCTTGCCCAGATCGAGGCTAAGCGCCAAGCGACCTTGCGCCTGTACAACCAAGAGCTGAGTACTGACCTCGCTGAGTATCAGCGTCTGGACCGCGCACTCATCCGCCTCGACAAAACCTTACTACCCCTCGCTGAAGAGAAGGTCCGCCTTGCCATGGCGGACTACCGCGCCGGGAACGGCGAGCTGACCGCCGTGATCGACGCGCGCCGCCAGCTTGTCGAGACCCGCCTGCGTCGTATTGACGTAGCCCGCGACCGATCGCTGAGCAACGCCCGCTTGCATTTCGCCTTTGGAGATACCCGACCATGACATTTCAACTCAAACGGCTGGCCGTCGTCCTAAGCCTCCCGCTGATTATCAGTACGGCGAGCCTTGTCGCTCTGTCTACTTCTGTCTTTGCCCAAGCGGCAGATGAAGGCAAGGAGGTGCTTTATTGGTACGACCCGATGTATCCGCAACAGAAGTTCGATGAGCCAGGAAAGTCCCCATTCATGGACATGGATCTAGTCCCGCGCTATGCCGATGAGGGAGGCGACGGGGCGTCGATGAGCATCGATCCGAGCGTGACGCAGAACCTTGGCATGCGCCTGGCGACCGCAACACGTGAGTCAATTAGCCAATCGCTCGAAGCCACAGGTGCATTGATGTTTGACGAGCGAGACGTGGCTGTCGTGCAGGCGCGCGCCGGGGGCTTCGTCGAGCGCGTCTACGACCGAGCGCCGGAAGACGTCATTGAGAAAGGGGCGCCGCTTGCAGATCTGCTTATCCCTGAGTGGGCTGCTGCACAGGAAGAGTACCTAGCACTGAGAAAGATCGGCGAACCCCAGCTGCTCGCAGCAGCCCGTCAGCGGTTGCGCCTTGCCGGCATGCCGGCAGAGGTCATTGCGCAGCTGGAACGGACCGGTAAAGCGCGCCCCGTCTGGACCGTGACGAGCCCGATCGGTGGCGTATTAGAAAGTCTTGATGTCCGCGAGGGCATGACCGTACCGGCCGGCGCATCTCTTGCGCGTGTCAATGGGCTGGACACGGTTTGGCTAGAAGTTGCAGTACCAGAGGCGCAGATCGCACATTTAGCGCCTGGGCAATCAGTAACTGCGCGCCTGCCCGCTTTTTCGGGCGAAACGCTGGAAGGAACGATCCAGACTGTACTATCGCAGGCCAACCTGGATAGCCGCACTGTGCGTGTCCGGGTTGAGCTACCTAACCCACAACAGCGGCTTCGTCCTGGCATGACGGCCGAGGTGACGTTGAGTCGCAATGTTGAAGATGCCTTGGTCATCCCAACCGAGGCGGTCATTCGCACCGGCCGGCGAGCATTGGTGATGCTCGCTGAGGATGAAGGCCGTTACCGTCCCGTTGAGGTTCGCACAGGCCGGGAATTCGATGACCAGACAGAGGTGCTTGAAGGGCTGGAAGCCGGTCAGAAGGTCGTGGCGTCCGGTCAGTTTCTCCTGGATTCAGAGGCGAGCCTACGCGGGCTGACCGCTCAGGGTTTGGAGGAGCCTGCAACTTCTACAGAACCTGCGCTGCACGAGGCTGAAGGTACGATCGTCAGCATGGAAGATGGCATGGTTGGCCTGTCGCATGGGCCGTTCAAGACGCTGAACATGCCTGGGATGACCATGTCCTTTCCGGTTGCGGATCAATCCCTGCTGTCAGGCTTGCAAGTCGACGACCGCGTCCGTGTGGGCGTGCGTGAAAGCGACGAAGGCCTGGTCATCGAGCGCATCGAGAAGCTCGGGGGCCAGAAATGATTGCAGCCATAATCCGATGGTCAGTAGCCAACCGCTTTCTGATCCTGCTGGCCACTTTGTTCGCGGTGGCCTGGGGTATCTGGTCGGTCAAGAACACTGCTGTCGATGCGTTGCCAGACCTTTCCGACGTTCAGGTCATCATTCGCACGCCATACCCAGGGCAGGCGCCGCAGATTGTCGAGAATCAGGTCACCTACCCGCTTACGACGACCATGCTGTCTGTTCCCGGTGCCAAAACGGTTCGCGGCTACTCCTTCTTTGGGGACAGCTACGTGTACGTCCTGTTCGAAGACGGCACAGACCTTTATTGGGCCCGTTCACGTGTGCTGGAGTACCTGAGTCAGGTTCAGAGCCGGCTCCCTGCCGCCGCCAAACCCGCCTTGGGGCCTGACGCCACAGGTGTCGGTTGGATTTACCAATATGCCTTGGTAGACCGAACGGGCAAGCATGACCTCTCACAGCTGCGCTCATTGCAAGATTGGTTTCTGCGCTATGAACTAAAGACACTACCCAACGTGGCGGAAGTCGCACCCATAGGCGGGATGGTCAAGCAGTACCAGGTCGTAATGGATCCTATACGGATGGCCAGCCGGGGCGTGACGCAACAGCAGATCGCTCAAGCTATCGACGAGGCCAATCGTGAAACCGGCGGGAGTGTTCTAGAGCTAGCAGAAACCGAGTTCATGGTCCGTGCGACCGGGTATCTGAAGACACTCAACGACTTTCGAGCCATTCCTTTGCGTCTCGACGGCGGCGTGCCAGTGACGCTAGGGGACGTTGCGCATATCCAGCTCGGCCCGGAAATGCGCCGGGGCATCAGCGAGCTTGACGGTGAAGGTGAGGTAGTCGGCGGCGTGGTGATCCTGCGGAGCGGCAAGAACGCTCGGGAAACCATCGCTGCCGTTCAGACCAAACTGGATGAGCTGAAAGCGAGCCTGCCCCAAGGCGTCGAAATCGTCACGACGTACGACCGTAGCAAGCTGATCGACAGTGCCGTTGAAAACCTCACGCACAAGCTCATCGAGGAGTTCATTGTCGTTGCGTTGGTTTGCGCGATTTTTCTGTGGCATCTGCGCTCGTCGTTGGTCGCCATCGTGTCGTTGCCGATCGGCATCCTGATTGCTTTTGTGATCATGCAGCGGCAAGGCATCAACGCCAACATCATGTCGTTGGGTGGCATCGCGATCGCGATCGGAGCGATGGTCGATGCAGCAATCGTCATGATCGAAAACGCCCACAAGCACATTGAGGCCTGGCACAAGCGGCATCCTGACTCCACCTTGAAGGGCCAGGAGCACTGGAAGGTCATTACTGACGCGGCTGTTGAAGTGGGGCCGGCATTGTTCTTCAGCCTGCTGATCATCACGCTGTCGTTCATTCCAGTGTTCACCCTGGAGGCGCAGGAAGGCCGGCTGTTCGGTCCACTGGCGTTCACCAAAACCTATGCAATGGCAGCCGCCGCGGGCCTGTCTGTCACGCTGGTTCCGGTGCTCATGGGGTATTGGATCAGGGGCAAAATCCCTGACGAACACCGTAATCCACTCAACCGTGGCCTCATCTGGATCTACAAGCCGGCCCTAGACGCGGTACTGCGCTGGCCCAAGATGACTCTGCTGGTGGCTGTTCTGGTCTTCCTGACAGGCTTGTGGCCGGCCTCTCGCCTTGGTGGGGAGTTCTTGCCCCCGCTGGATGAAGGTGACCTCCTTTATATGCCCACTGCGCTTCCAGGCCTCTCCGCTCAGAAGGCTTCTGAGCTACTGCAGCAGACGGACCGGCTCATAAAAACGGTTCCAGAAGTTGCACACGTGTTCGGTAAGGCTGGTCGAGCCGACACCGCTACAGATCCTGCCCCGCTGGAAATGTTCGAGACGACCATTCAGTTCAAGCCGAAGGATCAATGGCGCCCAGGGATGACGCCTGACAAGCTGGTTGAGGAGTTGGATCGCACCGTACAGGTACCTGGATTAGCCAATCTGTGGATCCCGCCGATTCGAAACCGTATCGATATGCTGGCGACGGGTATCAAGAGCCCGATCGGGGTGAAAGTGTATGGCACTGACTTGGCACAGATCGACAATGCCACCCAGGCAGTGGAAAAAATCGCCAAAACGGTGCCTGGGGTCAGTTCGGCGCTTGCTGAGAGACTGACCGGCGGCAGGTATATCGATGTGGATATCGATCGTGTCGCCGCCGCACGCTACGGCCTGAATATCGCGGACGTGCAATCGATCGTGGCCGGTGCCATCGGTGGTCAAACCATTGGTGAAACCGTGGAAGGGCTCGCCAGGTATCCGATCAACCTCCGCTATGGCCGCGAGTGGCGCGACTCGATATCCGATCTGCGCAACCTACCGATCTACACGCCGCAAGGCAGCCAGATCACGTTGGGGACCGTGGCCAAAGTACAGGTGACAGACGGACCGCCCATGCTTAAAAGCGAAAACGCAAGGCTGTCGGGCTGGGTTTACGTCGATGTTCGTGGCCGCGACATGGCGGCTGTGGTGGGCGATCTGAGGGAAAAGATCAGCAAAGGGGTCCAGCTCGAATCCGGCATGAGCATCAGCTATTCCGGCCAATTCGAATTCATGGAGCGCGCTAACGCGAAGCTGAAGCTCGTCGTTCCGGCTACCTTGCTGATCATTTTTGTATTGCTCTACCTAACGTTTGCCCGCTTTGGCGAGGCGCTGCTCATCATGGCTACGCTGCCATTCGCTCTGACCGGGGGCGTCTGGTTCCTATATCTGCTCGGGTACAACCTATCCGTAGCGACAGGAATCGGATTCATCGCACTGGCAGGCGTTTCTGCTGAGTTCGGCGTCATTATGCTGCTGTATTTGAAGAACGCCTGGACGGATCGGGTTAACGCTGGAGCCCATGGCGAAGGCGTCCTGCTCGACGCCATTCGTGAAGGTGCTGTCCAGCGAGTGCGCCCCAAGGCCATGACCGTCGCCGTGATCATCGCTGGCCTGCTGCCCATCCTTTGGGGCGGCGGGACCGGCAGCGAAATCATGAGCCGTATTGCCGCGCCCATGGTGGGCGGGATGATCACCGCGCCGTTGCTCTCCCTGTTCGTTCTGCCGGCAGCCTACCTGCTGATGCGCCGCCGGCAATTGCAGGCCCAGCACGCAACCAACTCCCCTGGAGAACATCTATGAACATCAAGCACATCACCCTTGCCTCACTCTTCCTAGTACCAGTCGCCTATGCCGCCGACAAGGAGCCAATGGACGGCATGCCGATGGATCACAAAGGCATGAACATGCCAATGGACCAGAAGTCGGCGGGACAGACCGCTACAGCCACAGGTACGGTCAAGAAAGTAAACACCGAGAGCGGAACCGTCACCATTGCCCACGGCCCGGTCGAAGCGTTGGGCTGGCCGTCGATGACGATGGGCTTCAAAGCAAAGCCTGATCAGCTCCAAACGCTGAAAGAAGGGGACCAGGTCGAATTCGAGTTCTCCTCGAAAGGTATGGATTCCACCATTACGCGCATCGAAAAGCAGTAAAGAGCAGAAAGCGACCGCCGCAGGCGCGGCGGTCGTACCAACACGAGAATGAAGCGATTACCGCTTTGTAACCTTGGCAACAGCTTCTTGTAAGTAGCAAGCCTTTAATCTACAGGCTGAATCGCCCCGGATTTCCTAGACACTTTCCAGGCTCAGTAAGTGTTGCCTTTCAAACTCTACCGGTGACAGCTGGTTGTTGAAACCGTGTCGGCGTTTTGGGTTGTAAAACATCTCGATGTAGTCGAACACGTCAGCGCGAGCATCCTGCCTAGTTCTGTAGATCTTTCGCCTAATCCGTTCCCGCTTCAGCAGTTGGAAAAAGCTTTCCGCTACCGCGTTGTCATGGCAGTTACCACGCCGACTCATGCTACCAAGCAAGTTATTGGCTTTCAGGAAG
>Ga0115011_10002874_pt1 | contig 11823 bp, 8 predicted proteins | sample TroAtlMetagenome_2_FD_88705 | JGI IMG/M metagenome (GOLD analysis project Ga0115011, IMG submission 88705) | Marine eukaryotic phytoplankton communities from Atlantic Ocean - Tropical Atlantic ANT8 Metagenome | ecosystem: Environmental > Aquatic > Marine > Oceanic | place: Tropical Atlantic... | reverse complement strand
TCAACGATTACTTTTGAAAATCCTTGTTTTGTGAAGTTTTCAAAAAGGTCTCTGTAATGACCTTTTCTTGATCTAATAATAGGAGAGAGGATTATAATCCTTTGTTTCATGTACTTTTTACAGATTAATTTTATGATTTGATCATCACTATTCTTAATCATTTTTTTATTTGACTTATAACTGTAAGCCACACCTATTCTTGCAAACAATAATCTATTAAAATCATATATATCAGTTATAGTCCCAACGGTTGATCTTGGGTTTTTAGTAGTCGTTTTTTGTTCAATGGCAATTACTGGAGATAAGCCTTCAATTTTATCAACTTCTGGTCTTTCAAAGTTCCCTACAAACTGTCTTATATATGCTGAGAATGTCTCCATATATCTTCTTTGTCCTTCAGCATAAATAGTATCAAAAGCCAAAGATGATTTTCCACTTCCAGATAAACCAGTTATAACAACTAATTCATCTCTTGGAATATTTAAATGAAGGTTTTTAAGATTATGGACTTTTGCACCCTCTATTTGAATCGAATTACTCAAACTATCATAGATTTTTGCAAAAATAATCTATTTTAATGTCGCAGCAAAGTCATCTCCTCTAGAATCAGCTCCTCCTGAGACATTTCCTTTGTCATCTATGAAAATTGCATCTACAGCACCTATAGAAGATCTCGGGGACATTCCAGACATATCATACTCAAAGGGGAGTGGAATAACATTGTAATTCTTTTCTCTTAATAAAGAATCAATCGTATTATCTGCACTATTTTTTTCAATTATAATTACATCTGGAAGCCATTGATGATGAAATCTAGGAGCATTAACTGCATCTTGAATATTCATATCAAATTCATAAACATTTAATATAGTTTGAAATACAGATGTAATAATAGTTGAACCTCCAGGAGTACCAACAATTAATGATGGCTTGTTATTCTTTAAAACAATTGTTGGAGTCATTGAGCTAAGCATTCTCTTTTTTGGTTGTATTGAATTTGCCTCACTACCAATTAAACCGTAAAAATTTGGATGTCCTGGTTTAGAGCTAAAATCATCCATTTCATTATTTAAGAAAAAACCAGCACCTTCAACATATACTTTTGAACCATAACTATTATTTAATGTTGTCGTAACTGACACTGCATTACCATCCTTATCAATTATAGAATAGTGTGTTGTTTCATCACTTTCATTTAAAACTATATCTCCATGTTTAATTTCTGATGATGGGGTAGCTTTTTCCCAAGAAAAGTTATTCATTCTTTCTTGAACGTAATTTTTGTCAATCAGCTCATATACAGGTAAATTCATAAAGTCAGGGTCTCCCATAAAATGACTCCTATCTGCATAAGCTCTTCTCTCAACTTCAGTCATTAGCTGAATAGCTTTAAGTGAATTGTGACCAAAACTCGATATATCATAATCCTCAATTGCTTTAAGCATCTGACCTAGCAAAATCCCTCCACTTGAAGGTAAAGACATTGAAATTATATCAAGTTCTTTATATTTAAATTTTACAGGATCTCTCCATATTGATCTATAGTTCTTAAGATCTTCCATTGTCATTATTCCGCCAGACTCTATAACTTCACTAACAATCATTTCAGCAATTTCTCCTTCATAGAATGCTTTTGGTCCATTATTAGCTATTTTAGATAGTGTTTTAGCGAATTCTTCATTCTTGATTGTATCTCCTTTATAATATCTTTTAGAGTAGAGAGAATTATTACCATTAATTAGAATAAAATCATCAAGCTTTCCAGTTAATGATGATGATTGTTTTTCAGTAACTATAAATCCTTCTTTTGCAAGTTTAATAGCAGGTTCAAATAAATCTTCTATAGGAAGTGATCCAAATTTTGAATGTATTTCAAAAATAGCAGAAATCGAGCCAGGAACTCCAACAGCAGCTCCTCCTAATGTACTCATGTCTGGAATAACATTGCCATTTTTATCTAAATACATGTCTTTATATGCTTTTCCAGGTGCCATTTCTCTAAAATCCAGCGATCCACTAGTACCATCTGAATTAGAATAGACAAAGAATCCACCACCTCCAATATTCCCAGCAGTAGGATGGACCACAGCAAGTGCTAGATGAACAGCTATCATTGCATCATATGCATTTCCACCATTTTTCATAATCTCAACACCAATTTCAGATGCTTCTTTTCTAGCAGATACCACCGTAGGATTATAACCGTTGTCACAAGAGATTATTAAAAAGGAAAGAATAAGAATTAAAATACTTCTCATAAACGAATTTCTCTGTAATTTACAATTTATATATTTACAATTAATATGACCTTAATAAAAAATATTTCGGGATTTAGAGGTACAGTAGGGGGTCCACCAAAAGAAAATTTAACGCCATTTGATATAGTTACTTCAGTATCAGCATTTTGTAAATTCTTAAAAGAGAAATATAATACTAAAGAATTGATAGTTACAACTGGCAGAGATGGAAGAGCTTCAGGTGAAAACTTCCATACAATAGTTAACCGCACTATTTCATTAATGGGTATGGATGTTATTGATACATGTTTATCAACTACACCAACTTTATGTTGGGGTGTTTTAACAAATAAATCTAATGGCGGTATAATGATTACTGCAAGCCATAATCCTGAGGAATATAATGGTTTAAAATTTTTTAATGAAGATGGGGAATTCTTATCCAGAGAAGATATGAATAAAGTTATTGAATACTCTAATACTACAGATTTTGAATATCAGAATACTATGAATCTAGGTTCAATAAAAACTTATAAAAATTTAATAGAAGATCATGTTGATGAAATATTAAAGTTAGATATAATTCCTGTTGAAAAAATAAGATCAATGGATATAAAGATTGTAGTAGATGGAATTAATTCTGGAGGTGCAATAGCAATTCCATTATTATTAGATAAACTGTCTATAGAATACAAATTAATAAATGGTGAAATTTTGGGAAAATTTTCACATACTCCAGAGCCATTAGTTGAAAATTTAACTCAATTATCTGAACAAGTTAAAATAGAAAAAGCTGATTTTGGAATAGCAGTTGATCCAGACGTAGATAGATTAGTCTTTTTTGATGAAAATGGAGTCATTTTTGGCGAGGAATATACTCAAGTTGTATGTTCTGATTATGTGTTATCAAACAAAAAAGGTAGTACGGTTTCAACTTTATCATCATCAAATGCAATGAAGGATATAACTATAAAACATGGATGTGAGTATTTTCATACAGCTGTAGGAGAAATGAATGTTGTAAAAAAAATGAAAGAAGTCAATGCTGTAGTTGGTGGAGAAGGAGGGGGTGGTATTATATACCCTGATCTTCACTATGGAAGAGATGCTCTTATCGGAACTGCTTTATTTCTTTCTTTATTAACTACCACTAAAGAAAAGGTTTCTGAAATTAAAAGCCGTTATTCCTTATATTTTATGAGTAAATTAAAGATTAAATTGGATGTTAATTTAGATGTTGATTCAATACTTTCAAGTATTTCTGATAAATATTCAAAATACAATCCAATACTTATTGATGGAGTTTTTATTGAGTTTGATTCTAGCTGGGTACATCTTAGAAAATCTAATACTGAACCTATAATAAGGATTTTTACAGAATCAAAATCTAAAAAGGAAGCTGATGAATTAGCAAATAAATTTTTTGATTTAGTTAATTCCCTGAGTTAAATTTAGTATACAAGTCTTTATACTTAAACCTATTATGTGTCCAAAAATACTCTGAAGGACTTTCTTTTATCTTATTTTGAAGAAAATCAACGAACTGATCAGTTATATTATAAGGGTCAGAATTTTCTTTAACTACAGGAAAAATTTCAAACGTATAATAACCTCTCTTAATTCTTTTAGCTGAAGCAAAAACTACAGGATAATTATACTTATTAGCTATTCTTTCACCACCAGTAAAAAAAGGAACATTGACATTTAAATATTTTGTCCAGTATGTTTTTTCAGTTGGCCTTGGAGATTGATCTGAATTAAAACCGTAGATATTAATATTACCTTTCTGATGTTCAGATTCTATAAACTCATGAGTTTTATATCTAGATAATAAATATCCTTTGTGATTCTGTCTTACTTTCTTATAAAATCTTTCAAAATATTTGTTTGTAAGAGGTGTATATATCCCTACAACTTTATTAGCATTAAGATAGTTTCCCAATGACATTGTCCACTCAAAGTTTGAGTAGTGGGCCATTAATAATATTACACCTTTCTCTTTCTTTAATAAATTAAAAACTAAATCTCCATTAATTAATTTATATCTTTTTAAAAACTGTTTTTTTGTCATTGAAGATGCTTTTATAGACTCTAGCATTATATCACAGAAATGTCTATAAAATTCTGATTCAATCGTTAATCTTTTAGTTGCTGAATATTCAGGAAAGGCTAAGCCTATATTACCTCTAACTAATTCAACCCTATATTTTAAAATCTTATACAGTATGATATATAGAAAATCAGATAGTATGTATACCAATCTGAATGGTAGAATGGATATGATTTTAATAAATGGATATAAAATTAAGAATGATAATAAATGCAATTTTTACTTATTTATAGACAAGGCTGATTCAACTTTTTGTTCTAAGCTTAGACCTCTTAAATTTTTTGCTATAACATAGCCGTTTTCATCTAATAAAAAAGATTGAGGTATTGCCCTTATACTATATTGTCTAGCTATAGGATCATTCCAAAAGTTAAGATTTGAAACCTGTATCCAAGGAAGGTTGTCATCTGAAACTGCCTGTTCCCATTGTTCTTTTGTCCTATCTAAAGAAACACCAATTATTTGAAGTCCAGAAGAATTGTAATTTTTATAGAGTCTAACTAGATTAGGGTTTTCTATTCTACATGGTCTACACCAAGCTGCCCAAAAGTCAATCAATGTAACTTTACCTAAATTTTCACTTAATGTAATATTTCCTCCATCTAAAGAAGGAGCTGTAAAATCTGGTGCTAATTCTCCAACATTAATAGGATCTTCGTATTGTCTTAATAGATCTGAAATATTTTTACCCACATTACTTATTTTAATTCTATTACTGAATGTGTTAAATACCTCTATAATACTATCTTTATTTACTTTATTTTCAACCATAAAAACCTCTAGTAGTAGAGCTGACATATAAGAGTCTTTATTATTTATTATAAAATCCCATTCATAAAGCATTACTTCTTGTTCTTTTCTAGTAAGATCCTTTCTTAATTTAGATGCTAACTCTAAATCATTATTAAATATTGCTTCTTGCTGATCATAAGCAATTTGATTAATATTTTGAACTAGTGATTTAGTTTGATCTCTATACTTATTAAAATCATTATTAGATTTAGTACCTGTTACCAAAGATGCCGAGACACTGTCTTTAAAGATCTCGGCATTAATTTTACCTGATTCTATAATAGATAAAACGTATCCATTTATTCCTTCAATCTGAAAATAACTTATCTCAGGAGTTGCGGCTTCACCAGAAAATTTAAACTTAGAGTTTTTTATAATTGTTGAATCCTTTATAAAAGGCTGGTTGTTTTGATCAGCCTGAAGAATATAAATCTTAGATCCATCATCTGCATCAATAGTCCCGTTAATTGTGAAATCATTACTTGAATTACAAGAGATGATTAATAGGGATGTTAATATAAACTTGATTCTCATTATTCTATAAATTATAGATTGACATTGCAAATTTAAAAATTCATTTTTAATATATTTAATTAACTTTTGATAACCTAAAATGGATATAATAAAAAAAATCACCAATATTGTCGATAAGTCATCTATTATAAAGGGAGATGATTTAAAATCAAGATTTTATCATATTTGGAAAACTGATATTTCTCTTGAGTCAATTTGTGTTGTTCTTCCTAGAAACACAAGGCAAGTCTCTGAGGTTATGAAGATATGTTATGAAAATGATCAAGAAGTAGTAATTCATGGAGGATTAACAAATCTTGTAGGAGCTACAAAAAGCAATAATTCTCAAATTGTTATTTCATTAGAAAAGATGAATGAAATAATTGAGATAGATACAGAGAGTAAAACTATCACATGTGAATCAGGTGTTATATTAGAGGATTTAATTAATGCATGTAGAGAAAAAGATCTCTTACTTCCTTTAAACTTTGGTGCAAGAGGTTCAGCTCAAATTGGAGGTGCTGTTTCAACTAATGCTGGTGGATTAAGGGTTTTTAAGTATGGTATGACAAGACATCTTGTCTTAGGAACTGAGGCAGTATTACCAGATGGAACAGTAATTAGTTCACTTAAAAAGCTAATTAAAGATAACTCTGGTTATGATTTAAAACAGATTTTTATTGGAAGTGAGGGTACATTAGGAATTGTAACTAAGGTAGTCCTAAGACTTTATGAACTTCCGACATCAAGATTAACAGCCCTATCAGCATTAAGCAGTTATGATAATGTGATTAAGTTGTTAAAGCATTTAGAAAAAAAGTTAGCAGGTAATCTTTCTGGTTTTGAATTATTATGGAATAGTACATATAAGACTATGGTAAGTGAGAAGACAAACTATAATAAATACCTTCCAGATACATATAAATATTATGTTTTTATTGAAAGTACTGGTTCTGATTATGAGAGTGATTCTATAAAACTAGAAAATATAATAAGTGAATCCTTAGATAAAGGATATATTGAAGATGCTGTTATAGGCAAAAACGACAAAGAACAAACTAATATATGGGGGATAAGAGAGGATGTTTCTGTTCTTGCTGATGAAAGAAAATATGATCAACATTTTGATATAAGTATACCAACCTCGTCTATAGGGAGTATAATAGACAAAATAACCAATCAGCTTTTAAAAAATAAAAACGTGAAGACAATATTTCCTTTTGGCCATGTAGCAGATGGTAATATCCATTTCATTATCGGGAAAGACTCAAATGAAGAATCTATAACTAAAGAAGTTAATGACGTTATTTATTCAAATATTGAATCAGTTAATGGATCTATATCTGCTGAGCATGGAATTGGTATTGATAAAAAAGAATATCTCAAAAATACTAGGAATAAAGAAGAGATTGAATTAATGAGATTAATAAAGAAGACAATAGACCCCAAAAATATATTGAACCCTGGTAGAATATTATAGTTTAAACATCTTATCTTTGATGTTATTATGGCTGGAAATTCTTTTGGAAATATATTTACATTAACAACTTTTGGAGAATCACATGGTCCTGCTTTGGGAGGTATTATTGATGGATGTCCAGCAGGATTAAAGATTAATTTAAAAAAAGTTAATGATGATTTAAATAGAAGGAGACCTGGTCAATCAGAAATTGTTACTCAAAGAAAAGAAGCAGATTCAGTTGAGTTTCTTTCTGGAATCTTTAAAGATAAAACAACAGGTACTCCAATTGGTTTTATAATTAAAAACAAAGATCATAAATCTAAAGATTATAAGCATATAGTGAATTCGTATAGACCTTCTCATGCTGATTTTGTTTATGATAAAAAATATGGTTTTAGAGATTATAGAGGGGGAGGTAGAAGTTCAGCAAGAGAAACTGTTGTTAGAGTTGTTGCTGGATCAATAGCGAAACAATTAATAAGTCCAGTAAAAATTAATGCTTTTGTCTCGTCGGTTGGTGACATATCAATGGATTTAAATTTCTCTAAAATAAACTTCAGTAATACTGAGAAATCAATTGTTAGATGTCCCGACTCAAAAATTGCTAAAAAGATGGAGGACTTAATCAAGAAAACAAGAAAATCTGGTGATACTGTAGGAGGTGTAGTTTCATGTATTATAAAAAATGTACCAATAGGTCTAGGAGAACCTGTTTTTAACAAACTCCATTCTGAACTTGGAAGAGCAATGCTTTCAATTAATGCAGTTAAAGGTTTTGAATTTGGTAGTGGTTTTAAAGGTTCAAAAATGAAAGGGAGCGAGCATAATGATATATTTACAAAAGATGGAACAACTAAGACAAATTTATCTGGAGGAATTCAAGGTGGAATTTCAAATGGAATGGACATATACTTTAATGTTGCTTTTAAACCCGTATCAACAATAATGAAAGATCAAGAGACTATTAATAGTAAAGGGAAATCAATAAAGATTAAAGGAAAAGGAAGACATGATCCGTGTGTTGTTCCAAGAGCTGTCCCAATTGTTGAAGCAATGTCAGCAATTGTAATAGCTGATTTTTATTTACTAAGTAAACTCTCAAAAATTTAACTATGAAACTACATTGGAAAATTATTATAGGTATGGTAGGAGGAGTGATCTTTGGACTCCTTATGTCTCAAACATCTTTCGGATCTGACCTTATCAAAGATTGGATTAAACCTTTTGGGACTATTTTTATAAATCTTTTAAAATTAATAGCAATGCCATTAATTCTGGCATCTCTTGTTAAGGGTATATCTGATTTAAAGGATATCTCAAAGCTTTCAACAATAGGAACTAGAACTCTAGGGATATACATATGTACAACAGTTACAGCTGTTATTATAGGTTTAGTACTAGTTAATATAGTTCAACCAGGAACAAGTGTAACTGAAGAAACAAGAATTGATCTTGTTCAAGAATATGAAGCGGAAACAATGCAGAAGCAGGAACAAGCACAAGAACAATCTGAGAGTGGTCCACTTCAACCACTTGTTGATGTTGTTCCAGCAAATATATTTGATGCCGCTACAAATAATAGAAATATGCTACAGGTTATCTTTTTTGCTATCTTCTTTGGAATAGGAATTATCTTGATTGACCCAAAACATGCAAAACCTGTTAAAGATTTTTTTGACAGTTTCAATTCAATTATTTTAAAACTAATTGATTTAATTATGGAAAGTGCTCCGTATGGTGTGTTTGCACTTTTAGCAACCTTAGTTGTTGAGTCTCCTAGTATTGATTTATTTATAGCGCTTGGAATGTATTCAATTACTCTAATAATTGGACTAATTATAATGATTTTTGTGTATGGTATTTTAGTTAAACTAATTACGAATACTAGTCCAGGTTTTTTTATGAGAGGTATTGCTGCAGCACAACTTTTAGGATTTTCAACAAGCTCAAGTGCAGCAACTCTTCCTGTAACAATGGATTGTGCTGAAAATAAACTTGGAGTAGATAAAGAGATTTCAAGCTTTGTTCTTCCAATTGGTGCTACCGTCAACATGGATGGAACAAGTGTATATCAAGCTGTTGCAGCAGTTTTTATTGCTCAGGCGTTTGGTTTAGACTTAAGTATTGGGGCTCAACTAGGTATAATAGTTACAGCTACTCTTGCTTCAATTGGAGCTGCAGCTGTTCCTAGTGCAGGAATAATTATGCTTGTAATCGTTCTTGGTCAGGCTGGTATTCCTGAAGCTGGACTTGCACTAATAATAGCTGTAGATAGACCTCTTGATATGTGTAGAACTATAGTAAATGTTACAGGAGATGCAGCTGTTTCAATGATTGTTGCTAAATCAGTAGGAAAATTAAAGGATCCTAAGGATGTCAGTAAAAATTAATGAATCTTGGAAAAAACTACTTGATTCAGAGTTTAATTCAGAATATTTTAAAAACCTAATAACTTTTATAAAAGAGGATTACTCAAAGGCGGCTTGTCACCCTAAAGGATCTAAGATTTTTAACGCATTTGAATTTTGTCCAATCAGTAATTTAAAGGTTGTAATTATAGGACAAGATCCATATCATGGAGCAGGTCAAGCAAATGGACTTTGTTTTTCAGTTAATAAAGGTATGCCTCATCCACCATCACTTATCAATATTTTTAAGGAAATTGAAGTAGATTTAGGATTTAAATTTGAAAATAACAATGGTGACCTTAGTAAATGGGCAGAACAAGGGGTAATGCTCCTGAATGCAACACTAACAGTTAGGCAGAATTTAGCTGGAAGTCACCAGAATAAAGGTTGGGAAATATTTACTGATAAGGTTATAGAAGTTATATCTAATGAAACAAATAATACTGTATTTTTATTATGGGGATCATTTGCTAAACAGAAAAAGAAATTGATAGATCTAAAAAAACACAAAGTATTAGAATCAGGTCACCCTTCACCATTAAGCGCTAACAGGGGTTACTGGTTTGGTAATAAACATTTTAGTGAATGTAATGATTATCTTAATTCAATTGGTAAAAGTAAAATTGATTGGTCATTATGAAATTTGATATTACAGATATAAATAAATCAGTACTGGTTGATCTTTATCAGAATATGCTTAAGTCAAGGATGATTGAAGAGAAAATGATTACCCTATTAAGACAAGGTAAAATTTCAAAATGGTTTAGCGGAATAGGTCAAGAAGCAATCTCAACAGGGGTAACATTGGCTTTAAATAAAGATGAATTCATTCTTCCCATGCATAGAAACCTAAGTGTTTTTACATCAAGAAACATTCCGTTAAAAAAACTGTTTGCTCAGTGGCAAGGAAAAGAGGAGGGTTTTACTAAAGGAAGAGATAGAAGTTTTCACTTTGGTAGTATTGAATACAATATAGTTGGAATGATATCCCATTTAGGTCCTCAAATGGGAGTAGCGTGTGGGATAGCCTTATCTGAGAAATTAAAGAGTTCTGGCAAAATTTCTACTGTATTTACAGGAGATGGAGGTACTAGCCAGGGTGATTTTCATGAAGCTCTTAATTTAGCTTCTGTTTGGAAGTTACCTGTTATTTTTGCCATAGAAAATAATGGCTATGGACTCTCAACGCCTACAAGTGAACAATATGCTATTGAAGATTTAGCAGACAGAGGTGTTTCATATGGAATTGAATCTCATATAATTGATGGCAATAATATAATTGATGTATATAGAATAATCTCTAAAGTATCTAAATCTATTAGAAAGGACCCTAAGCCTATTTTATTAGAATTTAAAACCTTTAGAATGAAAGGTCATGAAGAAGCAAGTGGTCAAGAATATATTGAGAATAGTTTAATCGAAGAATGGGGAAAGAAAGACCCAATCAAGAACTATGAAAAGTTTTTACTAAAGGAAAAAATATTATCAAAAGATTCAATTAAAAAGAAAACAAATAAGATAGCTAAGGAGATAGATACAAACTGGAAAGATGCTAATTCACTTCCAGAAGTTAGTTTTAATGAACAAATAGAGCTTTTAGACGTATTTAAAGATTATAAAGCAACTATTGTTGATAATAATTCAAACTCATCAGAAAACATAAGATTTGTTGACTCTATTAAAGATGGCATTTATGAAGCAATGGAAGAACACGCTAACCTAGTGATAATGGGGCAAGATATAGCAGAGTATGGTGGGGTTTTTAAAATAACAGAAGGGTTAATAGATAAATACGGAAAGAATAGGGTTTTTAACACCCCTTTATGCGAGTCATCTATACTTTCTGCATCATATGGAATGAGTATAGGTGGTTTTAAGACAATTGTAGAAATGCAATTTTCAGACTTTATAAGCTCAGGATTTACGGCAATAGTTAATCTAATTGCAAAATCTAATTATAGGTGGTCGCAAAACGCAGATATTGTTGTTAGAATGCCGTGTGGAGGTGGAGTAGGGGCTGGTCCATTTCATTCTCAAACCAATGAAGTGTGGTTTAGTAAGGTTCCTGGCTTAAAGATTGTATATCCAGCGTTTCCTTCTGATGCTAAAGGTTTACTTCATTCATCTATAGATGATCCTAATCCAGTTTTATTCTTCGAGCATAAGAATTTATATAGAACTATAAGAGAGGATGTAAAAAATGATAGGTATACTTTAGAGTTAGGTAAAGGAAAGATTAGACAAGTAGGGGATAACCTTACAGTTGTAGCCTATGGAATGGGTGTTCATTGGATACTGGAT